>Ga0272441_10011977_pt1 | contig 12763 bp, 9 predicted proteins | sample SSMProp6N_FD_193582 | JGI IMG/M metagenome (GOLD analysis project Ga0272441, IMG submission 193582) | Marine sediment archaeal communities from Little Sippewissett salt marsh, Falmouth, MA, United States - SSM-Prop-6N | ecosystem: Environmental > Aquatic > Marine > Wetlands > Sediment ...
GCAGAAGGAGGAAGCGCTCGTCCGTGCCCACGTCGCTCGATGCAGCGAATGTCGACAGCAATTGGCCGCGATCGACGATCGCGTGGGGGCTCAGGCACAAGAGCTAACCGGACAAGCTGCCGCTTGGAGCATGTCGGCATTTCTCCACAGGAGAGCCTCGGCCGGCCGTGCGAGTGCACGTCGATGGCGCTGGCAACCGCGGTTCGCACTGGGTTCGGCCGCGATTGCGCTGTTCTCTGCCGCAGCGGGCATCGTTCGTGTGTTTGCGCCCACATCCGGACCCGTACCGCGAGGCGGGGCACATCCGTTCCGATGGGACCTGGCAGGCCTTTTCTTCGGCGCGGCGTTGTTTGGGATCCTTGCTCTCCTCGCCTATCTCCGGAGGCGTAAGTGAGAGCCAACCCTCAGTGGAAGTGGGTCGTCTCGATTGCGATTCCATCCGTCCTGCTATTGGCGTCGTTGGTTGTCTTGCTGCCTCCCGCCCTTCGTGCGTGGACGAGCGAGTCCGCCGCGACGTACGAAGCCCTGCTGAGAGCCGGAGTGCCCGACACGATTCAGCTGCGGGCGGACGGGCAGACAGTCTCGGAGGACGACTACGTCGAGTTCCTCACTCGATACGCGCCGGAGCCGATGGACGCCGATGGCGACCCGTGGCTGTTCGCGGGACTCGTGATCGGCTACTTGCGGCTCCACAACGTGCCCCTCTGGGATCCTGCCGTGGCCGCGATGTACTCGACCGAGACCCGGGATTGGATTGTGGTGGGGCCCTCGGACACGTGGGCGTCGTTGGCAAGGACGTACGCAGGGGATGAGTCCCTTTGGCCGCTGTTGCTGCTCCTGAACCGAGACTGGGTCACGCGGCGAGGACTCACCCTCGACGTTGGGCGCCGGATCATGGTCCCGCTTGTCGATCGCTTGGACGTCCGTGAGGAGGACCATGGAGAGCGGTAGCGGGCAATCCCGACGAGACATGCTGCGCCATGGGCTGGCGACGGCTGCCGCCCTCCTCCTTCTATTCGTGTGTGCTTCACCTGCGATTCGAGCGGAAACGTACGCGCTGGTGGTCGGGATCGGGGACTACGCGTCCGCAGCGCTGTCACACCTGGAGGCAGACAGCGATGCACGTGCGTTCGCGACAGCGCTGGAGGATGTGGGAGTCGAACACGTCTCTCTGCTCGTGAACGAGCAAGCGACGAAGACGGCGATTCGCACGTGGTTCCTTTCGCTCACGGCCAGCAGAAACCCTTGGGATGTGGCCATTCTCTACCTCGCCGGGCACGGCGGTCTGCTGGAGGACAGCTCCGGAGCGCAGACCAATACGGCAGCGTTCTATCCCGTCGACGTGGTCGCGAGGAATACTCCTTTGGGCGGTGTCTTCGTAGATTCCTCGCACGCGATCACGGATCGAGAGCTGGGTGACTGGGTCGCGTCCTACCTGGGCGACAGCGATGTCATCGTGTTCCTTGACGCGTGCCACAGCGGCGGGCTGATACGCGATGTCGATTCTGACGGGCCTTTATCCTCACGTGGCGAAGGCATACCCCGAGGGCTGCTTACCTCAGTCATGGATAGCGGCCAGCAAGGGAATCGACTGGTCTTGGCTTCGTGCCTCGAACGCGAGAAGTCCTGGGAGTATCCAGGAGTGACCCCGGCGGGCGTGTTTACGCGGGCCCTACTGGACGGGATGGTATGTGCGGCGGACACAAGCCCAAAAGACGGCGTAATCACGTTCCGAGAACTGGCGGACTACGTTAGCCAAAGCGTGAGTGAAATCGTTGCGGAGGCCGAGCGAGTTCCACAGACTCCCGAGGCGGCGGTGGATCCAGACTGCGACGCTGTATGGGACATGCCCATCCTTCCAGCAGATGTCGACTGTCAGCCCATCCCTCGATCAGAGGGCAATGTCGAAGTCACACCAGAGCCCTCTATCCCCTCGGGTGACGTGGTCGTCTTTGCCGACGAGCGGCTTGAGGAAGCGGTTCGCGCCTGTCTCGGCAACGTGGACGGACCGCTGCGTACCTCACACGTGGAAGATCTCGCACACCTCATCGCGCCGAGCCGGGGCATCAGCACGCTCGACGGCGTCGAGGCGCTTACCGGGCTGGAGTTCCTAGACCTCAGGGGGAACCTCCTTGAGGACCTGGGTCCTCTTCGCGAGGTGGCGCAGTTGCAAACCCTGGCCGTGTCCGGGAACCGGCTCTCCTCACTGGACGGCATCGAGAGTTGCGTGAACCTGCGGTATCTCGACGCTGCGCAAAACCGCTTGCAGAGCGTTGCGGCGATTGCAGCACTGACAGAGCTGAGGAACGTTTCCTTGCGGGGAAACCAGATACGAGACGTCGCCCCGCTGTCCGGAATGCGAGAAATGGAGTCGCTGGACCTGGGTAACAACCTGATCACCGATGCCAGTTGCGTTGGCGGGATGGTGCAATTGGAATCCCTCGAGCTGGATCACAACCGACTCGTTAGCCCTCAGCCCGCACTTTCGAATCTGGTTGCCGCGAAGAGACTCTCGCTTGCAAACAACCTACTTGTGGAGATCCCCGATCTTTGCGCACTACAGCGTCTCGAAGCACTCGATTTGAGTTCGAACAACCTGACGGATCTTACCCCATTGAGTGAGCTGACTCAGCTTGTCGAACTCTCGCTGTGGCATAATCGAATTCGTGACCTTGACGCACTTGCCGGCATGACGCAACTCGTGTTTCTCGACCTGGATGAGAACCTTATCACGGACCTCACGCCACTTGCAGATCTCAGGAATCTGGAGATGCTCTGGATAGGATGGAACAAGATCATCGACCTCACGCCGCTTTCGCAGCTCACGAACCTGACAGATCTTCTCGTGTACGAGAATCAGATCGACGACATCACCCCCCTCGGGGCGATGAGCAACTTGGTCATTTTGGATCTTGCCAGCAATGCTATCGAGGACATTGAATCGGTGAGAAGCCTGACGCATCTCGAAGTGCTTGGCGTGGACTTCAACCTCGTCACTGACCTGGAGCCCGTCGAGGAGCTGAGTCGTCTATGGATGCTTTCAGCAGCGTGGAACGAGATCGAGGATGTGACTCCGCTGAGCGGTCTGCAGAACCTGGAAGTCTTGTACCTGAATTGGAACCTGATCGTCGACCTGACGCCCCTTGAGAGCCTGGCGAACTTGCGCAGCCTCAATCTGCAGGAGAATCTGATTTCAGAGATCGGCATTCTTGCCGAGTTGCCCAGTCTCGACGAGATCGACCTCTTCGGGAACCTGATTGAGAATCCTGCCCCATTGACGAAAAACCCCGCGCTCCAGGCGGGAGACCGTGTCGACTTGCGGAGGAACTACCTATCCCTTACACCCGAGTCACCAGCCATGGATGCCATTGAGCAGCTAGAAGCACGAGGAATTCATGTCGAGTATCTACCCCAAGGGCACCTTGAGTATTGATGCCGGGGCTTTGCGAAGATCCGCTACTGGAACAGCCACGCGGCCAACGCCCACACACCGGCGATCGCGGCGGCGGCGACCAGGCCGATGCGCATCCAATTCTCCGACAGCGGTACGTACTGGTACTCGTTGCCGACGTTGACGCCTCGTTCGACCAGTGCGGCCAGATTCCGCGTATCGCGCGATCCCGAACTGAAGTCGAGGTAATTGCCCGTGAGTTCGACGTAGTTTCCTCCTTCCAGCGAGGCATTCCGAACCAGGGCGGCAATGTCGCGGATCTGGTTTTGCCGAACATCCAAGTAGTTGAGGTTGGGGAGATTCGCCAACGGCCCGATGGCCCGGATGCGATTGGCCGCCAACGCGAGAAATCGCAGTTGCTCCAACCCCGACAGCGGACGCAGATTGCGGATGCGGTTGCCGGAAAGCTCGAGCGAGCGCAACAGATGGAGATCCTGAACGCCATCCAGGGTGTCAATCTGATTCCCGTTGGCACGCACGTCTACGAGGTGCACGAGCCTCGCAAGCGGCGCGAGTGCCTCGATCGCGTTGTCCGAGATCCCCAGCGTTTGCAATGAGGATAGATCAGCCAACGGGGCGAGGTCGACGATGAGATTGTTCTGCAGGTAGAGGTGCGTGAGTGCGTCCAGACGCTCCAGCCCCTCGAGACGTTCGATCCGGTTTGCGCTCGCGTCCAGCTGCTCGAGGGAGCGTAGGCCGGCCAACGGCCGGAGGTCGTGGATCTGGTTGTGGTCCAGGTCAAGGCGAGTCAACGCCTCCAAACGCTCCAGTCCCTCGAGGCCCTCAATCTCATTGCGGCCCGCGTAGAGCAGTTCGAGGCTCGTCAGATTCGCCAGAGGACGCAGGCTCACCACGCGGTTGTCGGAGAGGATGATCCGCCGAAGCGCCATCAGATCGGCGAGCGGGCTGACGTCGCGGATTGCGTTCTCGCTGACGTCGAGGTACTTCAGTGCCAAGAGGTTCTCCAAGCCGTCCAGACGCTCGATGCGATTGTCGGCGGCGCTCAGGTCGTAGAGCTCGTGCAACCGGATCAGCGAAGGAAAGCTGACGATCCGGTTGTCATCGAGCGACAGCGTTTGAAGGCCGATCAGATTTGCTACCCCTGAGATGTCGACGAGCCGGTTACTGTCCAAGTACAGGTACTCCAGATGCGTCAGAGCTGGGAGCGAGGGGATGACGGCGATCTGGTTCTCCTGAAGGTCGAGGGACTCAAGGTTCGCGAGCCCGGCCAACGGGCCGATGTCTACGATGCGGTTGCTCGACAGGGACAGGCGCGTGAGATCATCCAGACCGGACAACGGGCTGACGTCGACGATCTGGTTGTCCCATGCGTGCAGGACAGTCAGTCTCCGCAAAGATGCCACCCAGTCAAGCGACACGATCTTGTTCTCGTGGACTGTGAGATCGGTGAGATTGATGAGTCCGCCCAGCGGCCCTGCATCGGTGATCTGGTTGCCGTCGAGCCACAGGTCTTCGAGTTGTGTCAGACCGGCGAGCGGAGTGACGTCCTCAATCACGTTGTCTGCTAGATACAGCTCTCTCAGGTTCTCCAGCCGAGCGAGCGGCTCGACGCTCTGAATACGATTCCGGGACAGGTCGAGACGTTCAAGCGCAACAAGGTTGCGCAAGGACTCAATGTCGGTGACACCGAGTCCGGAGGCTTGCAGCTGAACGAGGTGAATGAGTTCAGCCAACGGCGATAGGCTGCGAATTTCCGTCTCGGTGGCCCCGAACGCATCCCCAAGCGACAGGTTCTCGAGCGCGGTGAGCGCACCCAAGCTTGCGATGTCAGTGATCGGATTCGTATCCAGACCCAACTGCCGCAGGCGCATCAGGTGCGACAGCGCGCCGATATCACGGATGTTGTTCTCCGACAACGAGAGCGACGTCAGCCCCACGAGTTTGGCCAGTGGTTCGACATCGTCGATGTTGTTCATGAACAAGCCGAGTTCCTCCAGATTCGTCAAATCGGCCAGCGGGCTGAGGTCGTGCACCCGGTTCCACCCTATATTGAGGAAGCGCAGAGACGTCAGTCCAGCGAGGGGCGACAGGTCCTCCACCTGATTGTCGAACAGCATGAGAGACTGCAACGAGACCATGTGGCGGAGTGCTAAGAGCACTTGCACCTCGTTCATGGCTAGATTCAACTCGACGAGATCCGTCATACCCGCCAGCGGCGTGAGGTCGGAGACGTTGTTGATCTCTAGGTTGAGGTATTCCAGATCGACCATGCCCGTGAGTGCATCGAGGCACTCGATCCCCATCGTGCCATTGACCGGCTCGCCATCCATCCCGACCGCGTACCTTGCAATCCCGTTCCACGACAGATCCAGATACGTCATCCGCGTCATGCCGGCCAGTGCAGAGATGTCCTCGATATCAGCTGATGACGCATCCAGATAGTCGATCCGCGTGCAGTTCCGGATTGGCGCAAGCGCCATCACTGGATTGGCCGCAATCACCAGCGTCGTCAAGTTCTGTGCCCCCGCAAGGGGAGACAGGTCCGCGATGTCGTTGTTGCGAAGATCGACGAACTCCAAGTTGGGAAACGCTTGGAGGCCATCGAGCGAGGCGATGTCCCGGCCGGGGGCGGACAGATAGGCCAATTGGTTTGCCTGGGAGGTGTAGATCGGCCCTTCGTCGATGCCCAGGCAGATGCGGACGGCGTCTTCGAGATTGGGATCGGCGAACGCGACGACGTCTCCCGACGGTGGTTCGGCTGACTCAGTTCCCGCTTCGTCCGGTGCATTCCGTTCGAAAGCGGCGCAATCGACGGGCACGTCGAACAGCGGCAGTGCCCATACCGACGGAACGTCAGGGTCGACCGCAGCCTCCGGGTGCTGAGGTTGGCGTTCGTTCCGGGCGACGAATTCGGGAACCCGTGTAGTCACGAATCGGCTCAACTCCTCGAACGTGACGCGGCCGTCCTTGGGCGACGTGTCCGCCGCGCACGTCATGCCTTCGATGAGGTGCGACGTGAACACGCCTGACGGCGACATTCCTGCGTATTCCCACGATTGCTCCTCTTCGAGGCAGGAGACGAGCACGAGTCGACATCCGCCGTCCGCATCTTCCGGGACCGACGTGAGCAACCCGCGGGATACGCCTTCGCCGCGGGACGTCAACGAGCCTTCATCGGAGCCTTCTCGGACCACGCCCCCGCTGTGGCACGCGTCGAGAAAGACGACGACGTCGCAGGTCCCGAAGTAGTCCGTGATCCACTCGCTAAGTTCGTCTTCGGTAATCGCCTTCCGTTCGTTCACTCGCGGCGCCTGAAAGAGGCTGCCCGATGTCTCGACGTCGCAGGGATAGAACGCGGTCCGGTTTTGCTGTTGCCCGGTGACATCCCGGAGTTCGCCGCCGTGGCCGGCAAGGTACAGGACCACGGTGTCTCCGGCAGTAATTTGGGTGGACAGCTTCAGAAACGCTGTCCGAATCGCGGTCTTGGTCGCCTCTCCGTTGATGAGAAGCGTTACGTTGTCGAAGCCCGCCGCCTCGAGCGCATCCGCGAACGCCTGGGCATCTTCGTCGGCATGCAGATCGGTGAGGTCTCCGGCGACGTAGTCTCCCACGCCGACGACCAGAGCATGGCGTGATGCCCACACAGGTGTCGTGATGAGGATCAGACTGCAGAACAGAAGCACGGTAGCTCGAGTTCTCAGCAGGCACTGCACGGCATTCATCATGCGTCATTCTACCGGAGAACTCCCTGTTGCGAGGGTGTCCGGTCGCCCCTCAGCTCTCGCTTGGCAATGACGGCCGGCATCTTGTCCCTTGGCGGATTGCTGCTAGGTTCGCGCGGTTTCCTCCGACAACAAGAGCACACGCACAGGAGGTGCGGCATGAAAGCACTCGGAATCGTAGTGTTGTTGGCAGGGTTGGTGGCGGCAGGATTCTTCGGCTACCAGTACGTACAAGAGACGCGGAGGACGCAGATGGACACGTTCGTAGAGACGGGCTCGCGGATCCTCAGGGATGCCACCGAGGGCGCGATCGACACGACCGCGGAGGTGCTCGGCGGAGTCGTGGACGATGTCCGCGGATTCGTTGACCAAGGAGCGAGCGGCATGATGGACGACGTGCGCAACGCAGCGTCCAGCGCCGTCGGCACCATCAAGAACCTGTTCGGAGGGAACTAAGCCACAGCCCCGGGGCGTGCTGTGGGACTCGTATGTGCGAGGTCCCTACGGCGCGCCCTCTTTCGCTGCGTCACGAACGCCTCATGACGTGACGCAGAAGGAGGCATGAGATGAAGATCATCGGAACGCTGCTTCTGGTCGGCATCCTGGTTGTGATCGTCTCGTTCGGCATTCAGTACTTCCGGGAGTCCCAGGAAGTCCAAGCACAGCGAGTCGCTGAGGAGATCGTGGACCGAAGCTTAAACCTCATCGACGACGCCATCGAAGGGCTGATCGACTTCATGGATTGGTGACTGGGGACGGGCGTTCGCAGCCGTCGTGAAACCGCGGGTGTCGACGTGCTAGATTTCGACCTCCCCCTCCGACAAGAGAGGAAACACGACGATCTGAGGAGGTCGGAATGACTCACGAAGCCATCATGGCGAATTCAGGAATCATCACAGGACAAATCGGCGGGCGCAGCTCGAGTTCAGCCGGGAAGTGGGCCCATGTCAAAGGGGCTGCGTGGCTTCTGCTCGGACTGCTCGCAATCGTCATTGCCAAGCCACACATGCTGCTCCAGTTTCTTCTATCCAAATGATGGCCCGCGGTCCCATGTCGAGAACTGCCTCGGCGCTCCTCATCCAGCAGGGACGACATGGGCCGCTCTTGGTCGTTCTCTGATCCCACGCGGATGTTCGTGAGAAAGCCGAAGGCTCCGCGCAGACAACGTGCTTCAGCCGTCGACGAAGCCGCCTTGCCGAAGGCGGTATACGGTTTCGGAAGTGGCCAAGGCTCCCTCTGGCTCCGTTCCGTCCTCGCTCTGTGCGCAGGTGATCGTGTACGTGGTGTCCCGCAGCTCGAGGATTCCGTCGCCGTCTTGATCGAAGAACTCCAGATCGTGCCGAACCGTGAGTCGGTCGTTGTCGTCACCGACTCCAGCGCCTCGATAGTCGTGCCCGGCGTAGGTGTGGAGGACAACGCGTTTCTCGCCATACAAGCGAATGACCTCACCTTCGATGTGCTCGTATCCTTGGTTGCCCCAGATCCTCTCGATCCAGATCTCATCAACGCCGTCGCCGTCAATATCGACCGTGTCGTAATAGACACCGTCGGATTCATCGATCTTGGACACGAGTTGCCAGCCTTCCTCGAAGCGCAAGAGCCAGAGTTCTCCCATCCGGGCAGCATGGCACTGATTCCCGTCGTGAACGGAGACGAGCGCCTCTTGGACATCCGAGGCCGTGTAGCTGCCCATTGTCCAGTCAATCACGTGCAGGGCATAGGGGCGAGAGTCGTCGTTCTGCAGGCCTTCAAACAGACGCTCGACCATCATGGCGTCGAGCGAAGGAACAGGGATCTCTGCACGTACCGTGACGGGCGCGTCCGGAGTCCCGACGTGTGTCGTGCCGAGAAGGACGAGCCCTCCCAACCAAAGGAGGGCCAAGATGTGAACGATATCGAACCGGTTTGTCATGGTTCAGCATCGTCTGCACGTAGACGTGGAACCAGTACAGCTGTCTTCAGCGTATCGGGCCGCTCGTTACGGGCGAGAAGCGCCCAAGTGTCTCGTACTCATCCGCGAACGGTGCGCAGACGGATGTGGCAGCGGGTGGATGTGCGCTCGGCGCCTGTGCGAGCGAGACGCTCACAGGCTGCTAGGACCCATCAAGGAACTTGGGGCTGTGCCCGCGTGACATCGGTGCCCAATACCAGTGACAAAAGTCTAAATAGAACGTGACACACTTCTTGCGTATGCAACTGATGAAAGTCTGATACGCACAGAACCTCAGTGCTTCGTGGCATTCCGTGAGCGCTTTACGCTGGGACGTTGGATCAAAGAAGGACGGCCAAGCACAGTGACGCACCGTCAGCACGTGATCCAACACGTGGAAGCAAAGGGATGAGAGCGCTAGCTGTCTGCAAGCAGGGCAACATCTCGAGGATACAGCCCGTCGGAGGAATTCGAGCTTCGTCTTCCGGTATGCTGAGAATCCGAGCTCATCTCGCCCTGACCTGACTGCGTCCCGACGCGTGAAACGCACGGCAGTATGGCGACACGCGCAACCGGACCTTCTCTACAGAGCTGCGCTACGTCCGCACGATGATACCGGTGTCCATGGCGCGAGCCGACGTGATCCTGCACGTGCTCGCGACGTGACAGCCGAGAGAGGGGCGAGATATGAAGAAGGCAAGAGTCTGTGGCTTGGCGTGCGCGGCCGCAGTGTTCGCGGTGTTGACCTCAGGATGCATGCATCTCACGAGCGTGGAACCACAGCCGCTGTTTACGGCTTCGGAAGTGAAGCATCTCATTCCCTTCACCGTGAGCTTCGACGGCACCCTGAGCTATGATCCCGACTCGGGGCCATTGGAATACGTTTGGACATTCGGTGATGGAACCACGGATACGGGACCCGTCGTCGATCATGTGTATCGACAAGACGGCGTCTACGAAGTCACGTTGACCGTCCGCGACGAACGCGGCCTACAAGGGTCCGCGTCACTCCACGTCGAAGCGTTGAATCCCCCTCCGGTGGCGGATTTCTCGTACGCTCCCAAGAGCACACTGAACGGTCAACTCATCATCAGTGCATCGGAGTGGGTGACGTTTGACGGACGGAGTTCGGAGGACGACGAAGACGTCGTAGCGTACGAATGGTACTTCGGGCGCACGGACAGCGGCGAGATGAAGATTGTGGAAGGACCCGTCGTCACCTGCCGCTTCCGTGATCCGGGCACGTACAGTGTCATCCTTACCGTGACGGACAACGATGGGGCTTCGTCGAAGTGCATTCAGGAAGTCGTCGTCTTGGGATCGTCGCCCTGCAACGCCGATCTCTGTGTGGAGTACCCGTGGCTCTACGTGGAATGAGTTCTACAGGGTGAATCCGCGGCATTGAGCGAGGAGGATGCCCACACATGGCCGTCTCCTCGTCTGCGCGCCGCTTGGGGCCGTAACGCCTCATGGACTCCTCCTTAGGGGGGGCGACGGGACTCGCCCCCCATCCTCTCAGGACCATGACGTGAGGGGCGTCCACCGCCCCACGCGTCCACGCGGCGCCGGTCGACGGTACACCCTGTCCATCGGACGACTACGCTGACATAGCAAGCGCTGCCTCGCGTTCCCCTCCGGCATTCATCGACCGGCTCAGGCGAGGCGTCTGGGCGCGATCGTCTCGTCAGTCCCCACATCTAGCCTTGCCGGCTCCTTCTCCGCTGCTAGGAACGCTCCTACCTCCCCGACAAGAAGTGTCGAGGGCCACCTGATCGAGTGGCACGCAAAGGAGGAGGCATGAAGATCACAATCGGGAAGAGAGGTATGAAGGTCTACTGCATGGTAGCTTGCGTCAGTCTTCTGGCCATTGCTCTCGCGGGGTGTGCGCTGTTCAATCACCCGCCGACGGCTGCGCTCACCACGAATACAACCACGGGAGAAGCACCACTGATCGTGCGAGTGAATGCATCGAGGTCGAGCGATCCGGACAACAACATCCGTTCCTATCGGTGGTCGTTCGGCGACACCCGTACGGGATCCGGGATGTCGACCAGTCACACGTACTCGACCCCGGGCACGTACACCGTGACGCTGACCGTCACGGATGCTTATGGCGAGTCGGACACCGCGCGAAGGACGATCACGGTCAAAGCGCCCACGATCAACGTTCCAACCCCGTCCCCTGGATCCAATACGTCGACGCTCCCCGCGATCCCGTTCCCCAAAACGGGTCAGGGTTTCTGGCAGTTCGTGTTCTACTGTCAAGCAAACTGGACGTACGAGTCCGATGATCCGGGCGAACTCGTCCAATCTCCGCAGGTTTCCTATCGGCGACTGCGAGGCGACTGCGACGATTTCGCGACCATGCTTGCCGGATACGCGCAGGCCTATTGGCCGTACGATTCGTTCGTCGCGGCGCTGCGACGTCCCGGAGCGAGCGTCGGTCACGCCGTCGCGTTCGTACGCTGCAGCATGGACGTAATTCGGAGCTACTTCAGCGGGTGTTCACACGCTCCGTACCTGACGAACGGTACCGTCCACTACCTTCCGTTGGATTGGAGCCGCTGCGTGTCGTGGACGTGGACGCGGTACGGAGGCATCTACCAGTACGAGTGGAAGAAAGAATGGTATGACTGGGTCGGGAAACCCCACTCGCTGCTCGACCAGATTCGGATTACGCCGCAAGGAGAAGGTTCGGAAGGCGACATCTTCGAAGTCTCCCAGCTCAACCCTACCGCATTCGCGCCCACCTCGGCATGCGAGCCGTATCCTGGAGAACCGGAAGTCGTGCAGTAAGAAACGAGCAATACACGTGATGCCGCGCTCGTCTTCCCGATGCGCGGGGCACCGGAGCCCGGCGGACGATCCGTCCGTCGGGCTCGGCCGTTTGAGCAGAGTTCGAATTCGCCGTCGTCACTGAAACTGACCCCACTACAGGATTTGATTACACTACCGCTCTCGGCAAGAGCGGCAAACACGGAAGGGAGTCTTCGACGCGGCGATGCCACCGTTGGATCCTGATGGTTTGGACACCATCTACCTCACCCTGTGTGGGGGTGCGCAAGCGGCAGCATCGGATCGCCTTTGCGGACGGACCGGATACTACAAGCGCGGAATGATCTATGACTATATGCATGCATGCATATTGTCTTGACAAGCTTACAAGCCCATGCTACAGTAGTCCTTGGGGAGGGATGGAATGGCGAACCAGAGAACGGAAGTACAGCATGCGGAGGAGAGGAGCCATGATGTCCGCACAAGTGCCTCCTAGTGATGTGGTCGAGCGGCTCGTCGCCACTCACATCGCGCCGCACGGCAAACCGTCAGACGTAGGTGCATTTGCGTTATGGGCCCGCGGGAATCGACTCTCAATCATCTTCGTTGACCTGACTTGTGCCGAGCAAGCCCGAATTGCGCTCACAGGATGCGCAACGCAGATCGGGGTCCCGTGCGCACATCCCACAGGTTTCCTATCCACCGACACGAAGGTTGCCTTTATCAACGCTGCATCACAGGCCGGGGTTGATGAGATCGACATGGGAGTCAACATCGATCACCTTCGAGATGGACAGTTCGACCGGGTCACATCTGAAGTACGCGAACTGGTGGATGCGTCGGATCAAGCTATTCGACTGGTATTCACCGTTGATCTCCCACTGCTTCCAGAGAGCAGTGTCTTGAAGGCCTGTGAGGCCGTCG
>Ga0272441_10011978_pt1 | contig 12763 bp, 16 predicted proteins | sample SSMProp6N_FD_193582 | JGI IMG/M metagenome (GOLD analysis project Ga0272441, IMG submission 193582) | Marine sediment archaeal communities from Little Sippewissett salt marsh, Falmouth, MA, United States - SSM-Prop-6N | ecosystem: Environmental > Aquatic > Marine > Wetlands > Sediment ...
AAGTAGAAAAACACACCCTGCTTGCAAGCTACTGCAAGCAGTGTGTTTAGGATGGCTCCCCGGGGGTGATTCGAACACCCGACCAATTGATTAACAGTCCACAACAACCCATTGTCATTTGGTGGTTTAGGTTGTTTACCGGACGATTTACCGGACAACTAGCGGTTGGCGTGGAAATCGCGCTGCAGGTTGCGGTTGGCGACGGCGTTGGCCTGGATGCAGTAGGCGATGATGGCCAGGAGGCCGAGCGCGGTGGGCTCGTACCACCCCCCTCCCAGCTTGCTCCAGATCCCAAAGGGGACGCCGGCGATGTCGAGCAGGAGGAAGGCGGTCAGGGCCACGCGCTCCAGCAGGAGGCCTTCCTGCTTGAGACTGCCTGGCTTGGGTTTCATGGCCTGGCGCTGCTGGGCGACGGCCTTCACCAGATCCGTAACGTCTCCCTTCGTCTCGTCTTGTGCCGACAACGGCCCGGCGTGGGCCCCGGTGGCGAGGTCTTCTTGATCCCGTTGCCATTGCTCATCGAAGTTCATGGGGAGGAAATACTGTGAATGCACGTGGCAAGGCAAGCGTATTATAAAGATGGTGGGTAGATTGAATTGGCAGTTTTTCCCTTGGTGCTCGACTTTGGCCTTGGTGTGGGTTGGACGGATCACGCCCGAGCGGCTCTATGGCGAGAAGGCCCGGTTCCTGCGGATATCCCCAGAGCGGTATGCAGGCTGGCGGGTGCTGTCTGATTACTCGGATGCCCAGTTGGATCTGCGGCAGGTCCTGATGGGGGACATCGCCCAGGTGGCGGTGGTGGACACCTTGATCCTGGGACGGTTTCCGGGAGCCAAATGGGTAAGCGTCCTACCACCTTATGATGGACCGGAAGCTGTGCGCTGGATTGAAGCTCTCCAGCTTGCAGCGACGTTCTACGATATCACCTGGCGCCTGGTTTTCGATCGTGAACAGGCCTGGCAATGGCTACTGCGAAGGCAGGCGGCTCGGTTCGTCGAGTGACCTTGGATTTCAACTCGACCGTGGTGGCCGAGTCGGTGGTGATGGCCGCCCGTCAGGCCTCGACGTGCGCTACCAGGTAGGCGGTCAGGCACTTAACAGGATTACGATCCGCGACGTACCAGGATGACGGTGGCCCAGGCTTCCACGGTGTTGACCAGGTAGTTCAAGACATTCAGGCGGACCTTAATTTCCAACTTGCTACCAGTTACGGCCGCCCTCATCTGTATATCTGCTTGGGCGGCATTGTAGCTTGTGTTGTATATATAAACAGGTTGGCCCACTGTAGTCCATCCACCGCTCGCGACTGTTTGGGTGAGGTACTCGGAGCGGTAGGTGAGCGTAAGATATCGCCAGTGGGTGAAACTGACCGAATCGAGATATGACTCGGGCCATATTATGGTGCGTATTCCTCCGGCGTCCACTTGGACGCCGTATTGATTATAGGGGCGCACATGGACCCGGATGGATCCTGCCACGCGGCGGTCATTGACCCCGCTTTCGTACCCGCCCTCCAGATCCCAGGCGATGTCAAACTCCGCGCCGCCGTGCGTGTCGATTTCAAAATATGCTGTATCATCCGTTCCCGTGCCGCCCCCTGATGACGCGGTGGTGTGCAGGGAATCGGTCTCGGGTGTCCGCGGCCGCGATTGCTCAGGGGGAAGCAAGAATACTTCGGTGTTGCTATCCAAGCAAACGGCCCACGGGACCCAGTAATCGGCCGGCGACGGCTTGGTAACGCCGTAGCTGTAGTTCCGCCCCAGCCCGTACATGGTATTGGTTGACAGGGTGCCGCTGGAGAGGGTCCCCTTTCCCTCGACCAGGATGGTGGCGGTGTCGGCGTCGGCGACGGCCAACACTATCCCGCGCCAGATGGCGTCCTCGACGTTGTCCTCCGTGGCCAGCTCCCAGCCGGCCTCGGTGCCGTCCTCGTTGACCACGTAGTCCTTGACCGCAAAGCCGTGGGTGGTCTTGGTGATCTCCTTTTCGACGCCGACGCCGGCTGAGCCCGATTCTGTTGGGGCTGGGATCATGGTGCCCATTTGGGCGTCGCCGTGGTCGAGGTCCAGCCAGGGGTCGCTGTCGGCGCTACTGACCAACAGGCCGGGGGTGGAGCTGCTCAACCAAAGCCGCTCGCCGGCGCTGCGGCTGCCCGAGTATGGCAAGGGCCCGCGGCCGATGAGGATCAGCACGGCGTTGGCGTTGATGACGGTGACCACCGTGCCGCGGCGGATGTAGGTTGAGAGGTTGGCGTGGGTGGCCTTGACCCAGCCCGAGTCGGCCTCGGTGGCCGTGGCCACCGCGGTCCACTCGCTGAATCCGTGACTGGTCTTTTCGACCAGGATCACGTCGCCGGCGGCCAAGTCACCCTCTGGCGTGATGGCCTGGCTTTCGGCTCGGGCCGCCAGGGCGGCCAGGCGCCGGCGGGCTTCGCCCACCGTGTTGTCGCGGCGGGCATCTCCCGTGCCTTGATCATCGGCCCAGTCCATCATCGCCTCCTGGAGCCGGGGCGGCGGGGGATCGCCTCCCAGGTGGTACCGAAGTTTGCGGAGGTCCAATTCCAGATGACCGTCTGCACGACGGCGTAGGGCGTGAAGCCGATACCTGTGGCCGTGGCCGTGGCGATGAGCTTACCGGGGGGGAACCAGGTCGTCGTCGGTACCTTGATCTCCCCGTCGAGTGTGAAGCGGATCGCGCCGCCGCCCTCGGTGATATGCGCAGCGTTCATGGCCACCAGTTTCTGCAGCTCTGGCACGTCGTCGCGGATCGTGTCGTCGGCCGAGTAGGTGACCAGGGCGCCGCTGGTGTTGATGCCCTTGACGGTGCCGTCGATCATCTCCCACAATTCGGCAGACGGCACCTCGCGGGTGAGGACGGTGTGCACGTCGCGGACGGGGGTGGCCTGGCAGGTGGCGACCGTGATGGGGCACCACTCGCGGGCGCCGACGGTGACCACCATGGTGTTATCGCCGGATGCCAGCATGGCCTTGAGCATCGCGGCGCTGCGCCGGTCGGTGCCCAGGTGAATGAAACCGTGGCCGCAGCGGATCGAAATGGGAAACAGCCGCCACTTGCCGGCGTTGTCGCTGATGACTACGACGCCCCCTTGCCGAGGCCCACTTTCGCTCGTGCCCCAGCCGATGCTGGCGGGGACGTTGGCGGTCAGCTCCAGCTGGGACGGCGCGGGGATGTCGGCGGTCCAGCTGGCGTAGCCTGTGGGTAAGATGCCGGCCGTCTCGAGGTTAGATCGGATGCCCACGGTCAGGCCGGATTTGTTGTACTGTCGGCCGTCCCAGTCGTCCGCGATCTTGAAGCGGTGCCAGACGTCCTCCGAGCCCTGGCACTCGGAAGGCGTGTCGGAGTAGGTCCATCCATCCGGCACAATACTGCTGGCACTGTTGCCCTGCTGGTACCACAGGCTGAGGCCCACCCAGGGCCGGGCGCCGTAGGCGTACACCGCATCATAGGGTCGCGGGGCCACGTGGATCTCGGGGTCCTTCCACTCCTCGGCGTCGGTGTCGAAGTTCACGTTCTCGGGGGTCGCCGCCGACCAGCTGCTGGAACCGATGGTGACGGATCGACGGGCGCAGTTGTAGGCCGTTAGGTAGACCGTGTCCGTCACGGCATCGACCGACGACACCCGGATGACGACGCCGCGGTCCTGGCTGCACAGCAGGTTGATTATCTCCAGGATGCTTTTGCCGTTGGGGTTGAAGGGCGGGACCTGCCATGTCAGGTTGGCGCTGCTCGTCAGTTCCCAGGTGATGCCGGTGGCATGGCCGGTGTAGGGGTCGACGAAGCGGTTGGCGAACAGGGTCAGCAGGGTGCGGATGACGTGGTAGGCGGTCCAGTAGGTGCCGGTGCCGTCGCGGTGGTGCAGGCGGCAGCCGTTGGTGACGTCGTCCGCGGTATCCATGTCGCCGCCGGGCAGCACGTTGAAGGGCAGCAGCGGCCCGGTGTGGGCCACGTGGCCGTCGCTGACCTCCAGGCCGCGGCAGGGGAACTGGCGATCAAGGATGCCCAGGATGTGCTCGGCCTGGTAGCCGATCACGCCGTGGTTGGAGTCCGGGCCGCCGGGGCGCACCTGATTAGGGCCCAGCACCCCCCACCAAACATCGTCTCCGTCGTACTCCACCTTGATGTAGTGACCGGCGATGGCCGGGATGGCGTAGGTGTCGATGGTGCCGGCCTTGCCATAGTCGCCGTAGACCAGCTCGAAGCTGCCGCGTCCCACGGCCTTGGTGGTGCCGAATGACGTCACCAAGGCCATCATGTTCTCGCGCTCGGTCCAGCTGCCGTCGAAGGCTTGGGCCGTGAGGACCTTGTGGGCGTAGATGTCCTTGGTGGTGGGGGCGGCCATGTCAGTACTTAATGACCCGGTACACGCCGATCACCTCCCAGGTGCCGTCGCAAAGTTCTTTTTTTACGCCGTTGAACTTGAGAACGGTGATAGTGTGGGTTTCCCCGAATTGGTCGGTCAGGGTGACGTTGGTTTTTTCCTGCGCCTTGGCGTTCGTGATTTGGGTGTTGGCGTTGGCCATGGTCGTTTCTATGGATCGGACATGCAGGTCCTGCGGAAGGTAGCGGTCGGTGCCGAATAGGATCGTGACGTCGCTCTCCCCCGGGCGCAGCCATTCCCGCTCCTCGCGGTCCTTGGGCTGGACCTGGTCCCCGATGACGTCCCAGCTGACGGCGGCGAAGGTGATGGCCATCACTCGATCCCCTGGTTGGCGGTGATCTCGAGGAGCCTCTCGATCCGTTTGAGCGTGTCGTTGATCTCTTGCGACGTGCCTGGCGGATGGGTCGCATCAGGTTCGTGATCGAACTTTTCGGTCTGTAGGTTATCCGCGATTTGCTGGCTGGTGTTTCGGCGTGAAGCGACGATTTCCTCCTGCGTGGTCTTGCGCTGGAAGATGGTTTTCAACAGGCTGTCCCCGTCGAGGGTGGCTTCGATCTCTTGCGCCGTGCCTAGCGGATGGGTCGCATCAGGTTCGTGAATGAACTTTTCGGTCTGTAGGGTGTCCACGACTTCCTGGCGGGTGTTTCTGCGTGCAGCGACGACTTCTTCCCGTGTGGTCTTGCGCTGGAAGTTGGCCTTCCACAGGCTGACCCCGCCGGGGGTGGCTTCGATCACGGCGGCGCTGCCGGGGCTGGATCGCTTGTATTGTTCCCATGCTTTCTCTGCCCCTTCGGCAATGGTGTATTGCATGGGATCGCCGGTGAAGCGTTCGTGCTCCTGCTCGTTGACTAGGCGGTTTATGGTCATGCGGTCGATCCACCGGCTGTTGGTGGCGCTGACGTCTTGGGCCCGACGGGCTAGGTGGGTCTGGTAGTCGTCCACGGCCGCCAGCTCGCGCTTGTAGCCTGCGCGTTGCCGGTCGGTCATGGTGGACATGACGTAGTCGATCATCTCCTGCCCGCCGCGGCCACCCTTGTCGACGTACTGGTCGACCTCGGACAAAACCTGGCTCATGCCCGTGCGGCCGCCGTAGGCTCCCGACAAGAGCAGCGCCGAGTACTTGTCGATGTCCTCGGTGCCGAACAGGGCCGTCAGGTACTGCACCTTGTCGATGATCTTCTTCGAATGTTCGCCACCCCGTTCGCCCACCAGGCCCGCCAGGTTGGCGGCCTCCGGGACCCGCATGCCGCCGCCGGCCATGAATGATCCGGCCATGCGGCCGAATTGGGCCATGTCCGTCTCGCCGCCCATATAGGCGATCTGGGCGTACTTCATCATCTGGCGCATCTGCTCGCGCGTGGCGTTCTTGTGGATACCGCGGAAGCCGCCCACGGCCGCCAGGAGTTGGTCGCGGCTGGCGCCGCCGCCGTACTTGGTGCTGATCTCGGACGCTTCCTGGGTCAGCTCGTAGCCGTAGCGGGCATCGCCGCCCCCCGAGGCGATCCGCTGGCCCTTCTCGATGAAGTCCCCGAACTCCTTGGACATGCCGGCCAGGGTCTGCCGGTAGCTGTCCGCGATCTGCAGGCCCTTGTGGAGCGCGGCCGTCACCGTGCCGACGGCCGCGCCAATGGCCATAAAGCGGTCGCCCAGCTTGCCTGCCTGGTTCTCCTGCTCCTTGATGGCCTGGGTGTTGCGGGCGCCGGCGGCGATCTCCCGGTTCATGCGGTTGGCGCTGCGCACGGCCTTCGTCTGGGCGCGGTCCAAACCCTCCACGGCCGTGGTCATGCCGCGGTAGTTGGCGATGACGGCCTGGTCAAGCTGCGACACGGTCATGCTCCCGCAGGTGGTTGGAGACGAAGGTGGCCTTGAGCTTGCCCTTCTTGCTGACCGCGGCCTTGCGGAGGATCATGTGCATGTGCGCGCGGAAGCGCATGGCGATGAAGGTCTCGTCGCGGCGGTCCCATCCGAACTGATCGCGCCAGGACTCGGCGGCCTTCTGCACGGTGACGGTGGCCACCTCGCGGAAGAACTCCCGGGCCGGGAGGCGGTAGGCCGACACCGTGGTCAGGCTGCCGCTCGGCGTGCGACGCTCGTGCTGGTCGACGCTGACCCCGGGCAGGTTGACGATCACCGACGTCTGGGATCGCGTGACCCCGGCAGTGGGGGTTATGGATCCCAATAGGTTCATCACGCCGCCGCCCAGGGAGAAACTCATGCCCACCTGGCCCTTGCCGAGCCCCTTGCGGCGTTTCGGTTTGCGGCGCAGGAGCTGATCGCGGAAGGTGCCCTTGCCGACGTACAATAGCTTTTCCGCGGTGGTCAGGCGCGTGCGGCCCTTGAAGCCATAGAACCGCTCGCCGGCGCGGCGGAAACGGGCGGCGACACCCGGCGGCCGGCGGCGATCGCGCCACTCCATGAAGGCGGCGCGCAGCGCCCGCCAGGCCCACTTCTCGAGCGTCTCCTGCTTGAGGTCCTTCCACAAGCTCGACAGCTGGGGCATGGGGTCGCCTGCCTTGAGCATCACACCACCAGGACTTCGCTTTGCATGTCGGGGTCGACGCCGATGGCGGCCAGGTGGATCGTGGGGATCATGTCCTTCTCGAACCACCCCAGACCGCCCAGGTCGTTCTGGGTCACGTCGTAGTTGATGGCGAGGATTTCGATGGCCAACGCGGCCAGGGCCGGGAGGTCGTCCACGGTCTGCCGCTCGGCCGCGTCGACGGCCGCGGTCAGCCGGCGGGTCACGTCCTCGTAAGGTACGACCAGCTGGAAGGTGCCGTCCGGGCCGAGGACCTCGCGGCCGAGGACCGATCGCCACACGCAGCTGCCGTCCCCCAGTTGGACGCGGCCGGCCAGGGTGGGCACCTGCCAGACGTGGCCGACTATGCCGGGCACAAAGAACCCCGGCACGGTGACCAGCTTGGCCAGGTTGTTGGGGGTGGCGTCCCCGGCGTGGATGTAGTAGCCGGCGGCGGTGAGCTGCCAGCCGGTCTCGTCCGCCTCGTAGCGGCCGCCGACGACCAGGCCGCCGCCGCCCGAACCGGCCGGACCGACGTCGGGGCCGACCCCGGCCTTGGTGCGGAGCATGGCCTGGCCCTCGGGCAGGTGGCCCAGCAACTCCCGGCGGCGGGGGACCAGGTCGGCGGGCAGGTAGTAGCGGATGGGCCGCCGCCGGTCGATGGTGTCCGGTGCGTGTGTCTCGGTCATGGCTCCCCCTAGGGCGTGATGGTGATCTGTTTGTTGACCCCGTCGTCGATGCCGTAGAAGGCGCAGCGGACGGCGCGCGGGCGGCCGCTCTCGCCGCCGATCTCGCAGACCGGCACAACCTCGGCGTTGACAGCGATCACCACGGTGTCGCTCAGCAGGTGCCCACCAGAGTCGACCTCGGTGCAGGTGATGGACAGGTCGCCGGTGGACGGGGCCAGGGTGACGTCGTGCAGGTCGATCATGCCCGACACCAAGACCGCCCCGTTGGTGCCGGCCATGGCCAAGGCCGTCGGCAGGGGCAGGCCCAGGCTGCGGCAGATGCCCGGGATGTTGTTCTCGATGCGGTGGTCGATGTCGATCTGCAAGCCCTCGCAGCCGGTGGTGACGGCGCCGCCGTCGAAGGTCGCCGCGGTCGGTCGGTAGCCGCTGGTCCATATCTCCGGGGTGGGGAGGGAGACGTTGTCGGTCGTGGTGCGCGGGTCGGTCGTCCCGTCCGCGGACTTGGTGAAGGCCGTGGCCCCGAGCAGCATGTGGTCGCCGTGGCGCCAACTGATGGAGTCGATGGCCAGGACGCCGGCGGCGAGGGCGTGCTTGCGATGGTTGGCGCCGGCGACGTAGCCGGGGGCGGCGCCGCTGGCCAGGGCCTCGTGCCAGGTGTAGTCGCTGATGGCCACGCAGGGGGCATCGGCGTTCCCGGAGCAGAGGGTGGCTAGGGTCTGCAGGTCTGTCGAGAGGAAGCGGTGCACCGGGGCCTGACCCTGGAAATGGTGCGCCGTGTGGTGGACCGACCCGGAGCTGGCCTCGGGCGTGTGCTGCAGCCGGGGCAGGTAGCGGTCGAAGCGCACCCCGCGGATCTTGTTGGAGGTGTTCACTATAATGTGCTGGTTGCCGTAGGCCATGTCTAGCTCTCCCAGTTGATGTCGATGCGGGCGATGCCGTAGCCGTGCCAGTAGGACTCGGGCGGCGGGATGATGATGTCGGTCAGGGCGGCGACGCCCTCGGCGTGGTAGGGCGCCGCGGAGCCGATCAGCTCCTGGATCTCGGAGCGGATGGCGCCCGCCTGGTTGAGGACGTAGCGCAGGATGTCGGGCCCGCGGTAGGCGGCCACGTCCAGGTACAAGCTGGTCTGCAGGAGGCCCGACTGCCAGATGGTGCGCCAGGCCACCTGCTCGGGATCCCAGGGACCGAAGCCGACGTAGGCGTGGGTGCAGGGGAGCTCCAGCCGGGTCATGTCGTCGTCGGCCGCCAGGGCGCGGTCGGGGCCGTCGACCACGTCGTCGGCCTGGTGGCCGCCGTAACCCTCGACCACGAAGCGCTTGGCCGCGGCCGCGGAGCCGGCGCCCACCAGGGTCTGGAAGGTCGAGGACGCGGAGTAGTACGTCGTGCCCAGCTCCAGGTCCTTGGCCTCGTGACTGCTGGCGGAGATGCGGGTCACGGGTCAGCCCTCCCCCCGCTGGCCGGTCTCGATGATCTTGGGGTCGACGCAGTTGCAGGTGACGGCGCCGGCGCCGTTGGTGGGGGCGGTCTCCACGCGCCAGGTGCCGGCGTGTTCGCCGGTCTCGACCACGATGCGGTCCCCGCTGCGGGGCTTGCGGTCCACGGCCGTCGTCCAGGTGGCCAGGGGACCGGTGAAGGCCACCCGGCCCTCGCGGATGCCGTAGCCGCCCATGGCCTCCTCCAGGCCGTCCTCCCAGGGGCCGGGGATGGCGTCCCAGTTGAAGGCGTGCAGGCCCCGGCCGTTGGGCTTGACCCGCACGATCTGGCCGCCGTCGGTGGTGTTGCCGGCCAGGTTGGCGATGTCGGCGGCCATCATGTCGTCGCGCAGGCCCATCACGTTTCCTTGTCGAGGGCCGTAGGGCCCCGGAGGACGTCCAGGGGCGCCCGGAGGCGCGTCTTCGTCCCCTGGGGCGGGTGATCGGGTGGGGGCGCGGAGGGCCCCGGGAGGGCGGCCGTATGGGCTGCGGGAGCCGGGAGGACCTCCGGGGCGTCCAGGGAGGCCCGGAGACGGCTCAGGGCCTCCCCAGGGGTGCCGGGAAGGCCCCGGCGGGGATCGGCCCGGAGGGCCGGATGGTGGGCTTGGTGGCGGATCATGGCTTAGGACCCCCCTTGGCTGTCCTGGGGCGCGTCAGGCGGGCGCAGGCGGCGCAGACGGGCACGGACCCCCAAGTCCTGCTGGCGCCATCCTGCGAGCTGCAGGGCTCTCTGGGCCGCCGCTGGGTCCCCCCTCTCGGCCAACGGCCGCAGCTCCTGCGCCAGCTGGGCGGCCTCGGTCGCCGCCTGGCGGTTCTTGCGGGAGTCCCAGGCGGCCAGCAGGGCCGTCACCAGGGCCGTGCCGCCGGCGGCCAGGGCGTAGGGCCAGTTCCCGGTCATGGCCGCCGGGGCGGCGGCGGTGACGCCCTGGGACAGGGGCGACGGGTGGATGACCTCCCGCTCCTCCTGGGTGCCGTCGGGCATCCTGACCTTGTCGCGGGTGCTGTAGCGCTCGGTCAGGATGCACCCACCCAGCACGGCCAGGCAGGCCAGCACCAGCAACGGCGCGCGGTAGCTCATGGCCTGGCCTCCTGCAGGCAGTCCACCTTGCTCTCCAGCCTGTCCAGGGCCCGGATGATGTCCTTGCGCAGTTGCTCCACCTCCCGGTCCCGGAGCTCCGTCCTGGTGGCCAAACAGGCGACCTGGTTGCCCATGCTGATCACCGAGCACCCCACCGGCAGGCCGACGGAAACCAGGAGCCCCAGGACCGCCAGCAGCGTGCCCCAGTCGATCCGCGGCCGCCGGCTGACGGCCGTGGTCTTGTTCCGCTTGGCGGGGTCGGTGGTGGGGGCGTAGCCCACGGGTCTACTTCGCGTCGGCGGGCGCGATGACCTGGGGCGGGGCCTGGTCGACCGCGGGCAGCGGGGCGGCCGGGTCCTGCCAGGCCAGGGCTGCCTGGTGGTCGCGGTGTTCCGGGGTGTCCGCCATGCGGCGGATCTTGTGGTGCTGCTCGAAGGACCTGAGAAAGGCCTCGTCGATGAAGGTGGCCTCCATCAGGACGTCGCCGGCGGCGCGCACCACGCTGCCGGTGGCGGTGCGCTCGGCGCGGACGACCAGCTGGCGGCGGATGGTGTTGGGCTTCTTGGGCATGGTGTGCTCCTCTGTTATTTTTGGTCGATCCTGTCGCACAGCTCCCGGAGCCGTGCTCGTTCCTCGGTGACGCCGGCCAGCGCGTCCTGCGGCCGGGCGTTGTCGCACAGGGCCAGCACGCAGCGGACCAAGTCGTCCAGGGCGCCGACGCGCAGCCGCCCGGCCCGGGCGCGGTCGGGGTCCAGGGTGCAGTCGGCGGCGTCGAAGGTGCCGTCGCGGTGGACCACCAGGCGCCCCTGGGCCACGTGGAAGTCCTCCACGCCCAGCTTGTACTTGGCGCGGAAGGCGTCGCCGTCGAAATCGTCGGGGAGGTCCACGACGGTGGCCGGGCGCGGCTCCCGCCGGGGCGGCTCCCGCCGGGGCGGCCCGGCGTTATCGGCTGCGGTGGTGCGCTTGCGGCGGGCCATTACGTCACCTGCTCGATGGTCAAAGCGTTGTAGCTGCCGTTCACTGTGTTGCGGAAGGTCTGACCCGTCTCCATCTTGACCCTCACGTCGAGCTCGTCTCCTTCGGTCAGCGGGAGGACCAAGGTGCCGCAGATGTTGATGAGGTCCTCCGAGTCGTCGCTTGCCTCTTGGGCCAGCTCCTGGTCGCTGTAGGCCACCCCGTCGATGTAGACCCTGGCCGTCGCGCTGGTGGCCTGCGACGGCGGCGTGGTCTTGGGCACCACCTGCAGCTGCAGCGTCACCCGATACAACCCCGTCGCCGGGGTGTCGTAGTGCCAGCTGCCGCCGGTGGTGACCAGGTCGTCGTCGTCGGTGATCTCGTCTTCGAAGTCCACCAGGGTCCACGTCGAATGTGGCAGGTCCTGCTGGGTGTCGGTGGAGTAGACCGCGGGAGCGGCCACCGGATCGGCCAGGCCGTCGAGCTTGTCCGCCTGCTCGGTGGTCAGGTGGACATCGTCGTCCGCCATGTGGGTGTCCAGGTCCACGTGGACCTCGTCCCAGGTGAGCGGAATGTTTGTGATGTCGACGTCGTTGACCGCGGTTACCACCGCGTCGGCGAAGGTGATGGTGTTGTCGTACCAGTCGATGTCCGTGATCGTGGTGTCGAGGTCCGCGCCGCCGGCATCGGCGCCGGGGATGCGGATGGCCGCGTCGATCACCAGCCAGCGCAATTCGGCGTCGGCGCAGGTGAGGGTGGTGGCGCCGATGTCCAAGGTCTGCCCGGCGAACATCGTCAGGCCGCTCTGGAAGGACATCCCGATACCGCTGGCCACCAGCTTGGTGCCCTGGCGGAAGGTGATGTCGTAGGGCTTGCGGTAGGTGTAGCTGACCATGTGGTCCGGGCGGTGGTCGGCCATGCCCATGTGATTACGGCCTAGCCAGGCGCAGTAGCGGTGGATCCCCGATCCCGTGCTTTGATAGTTGATATCCTCGAATGCGTCGGTCGGAATGGAAATCGGCGGGGTGGTGTCGTCGCAGATGTACCCTTGGCGGACGTAATAGAATCCGTGGGAACGGATGCGAACGTTGACGTCCTTGTTGGGGGCCCAGACCATCACCAGGCCTTGCAGGTGGTTGCCGAATCCAACGCAGTCGTCCAGCCCCACGCTGGCCCCGCCCGCGGTGCTGCACTTGACGCGGACCAGGCAAGGACGGTCCCCGGCCTGGGCGATGTCCAGCTGCTCGTTGAGCTCGATGCGCCAGTCCTTCAAGATCACCGTCAGCCCGTGAGCCTCCTCGATGTTGACCAGGCGCCGGCCCATGGCCCCCTCGGCGATCCCACCGGCCGCGCGCAGCGCGGCGGTGGCGCCGGGCGATGCAGCGTTGTCCCAGGTGCCACGGTAGATCGTCACCGGGCGGGCTTCCTGGGTCATTGCCCCCAGGATCTTGATGCCGTCCCAGCCGATGCTGTCGAAGCGGATGCGGCCCATGTGGAGATTGACGATGGTCCCCATCTCGATGCCGATCAGGCATTGGAGGACCTGGATGTTTTCCAGCTTGAAGCCCCAGTCCGTCATGGCGTTGTCGTCGTCGGCGGCCGTCGACAGCCATAGGCCCCGGTGAGGGACCGCATCATTGGCGGACTGGGGCT
>Ga0272441_10011979_pt1 | contig 12763 bp, 9 predicted proteins | sample SSMProp6N_FD_193582 | JGI IMG/M metagenome (GOLD analysis project Ga0272441, IMG submission 193582) | Marine sediment archaeal communities from Little Sippewissett salt marsh, Falmouth, MA, United States - SSM-Prop-6N | ecosystem: Environmental > Aquatic > Marine > Wetlands > Sediment ...
CCGTCGAGGCCGGCCATGGAATCGCGATTGCCGTACGTGCCGAACCAGAGGATGCGGTTGCCGGCATTGTCGATCATGCCGACGCGCGACTCGATGCCGCTCGGGTAGTAGATGCGACCGTACTCGTCCACCCCAAAGCGCGGGGTCTTGTAATCGCTTCCTATGGGACTCAGGTGGACCTCGTAGGCCCTGGCCGGCTTCGCCGGCGCCGTCGGGTAAAGGCAACCGTCCTTCAGCGATCCCGCTCTACCGGGACGTGGCCTGGTTGGCGCATACTTGTACACCCGCGCAAAGAACCGCTTTTCCCTGGCGTAGCCCTTGGGCAAGTCGGCGTGCTTGCCGCCCGCTACACCCAGGTACATGTTCCCCTGCGGGTCAAAGCGAACGCCCGCACTACTCTTTGTGCCGAGATACGTCGGTTGCCACGGCGCCTTGTTTTCGTCCCGCTTCCAGTAGTAAACATAGCCGCCATAGTCCGTGCCCTTTGTCCTGCGGTGATGCTTGTGCAGGTCCACACCCAGTGGATTGCCGACCGTCACCAGCGCCCCGTCCGGACACACGGCCATGCCCTTTGGCCTGAGCCCGTTGAACCCCCAGCCGAAACATATCTTCGCCGTGATCTTGTTGCCCGAGTCCCCTGCCGACGCCGGCCTGAGCATGTCACCGTCCAACGTGTATCTGCAGACCGGCTGGTTGTGTCGGCTCTGGGCGTAGAGATACCGGTTGCGGTGATCGATGGCGATGCTGGAGCCGCCCAGGCGGCCCTTGCCCCCGCCTGTCGTGCACGCTTTGAATTCCGGACTCTTCCAATCGGTCAGGCGAAAACACCATCCCGCGGCGTCGTCGATATAGACGTGCCCGGTCTTGCGGTCGATCTGCATATGCTGGAGGTCCATGGCACGCTGCGGGCCCGCCTCATAGAAATCCTTGTGCAGTTCCATACCGGATCCTGCATCCCTGTAGATGCGCACCGGCAGCGTAGTGTAGACCACCCAGACCAATACCTGCCCCTTGTGCTCCACAACAGCCATCGTGGAATGGTGTGAGAACTTGCCAACGCGATCCCGCAAGAGAACCTTGGCGGCAGGACTCTTGTCCTTCGACCAGTCGTTGAATTTCAGGAGCTGCAGTTTGCCCTTATTGCCATAGCTGCCGTAGCGCGTCGTTACGTACACAGCCTTGGACCTGGGGCTGATGCCGATCGCGTCAGGATACTGGACGGGTAGTTCGGCGATCAGTTTCCCCTCCTTGTCCAGCACAGCGACGCGCTTGTTCAGGCGATCGCAGACGAAAACCCGGCCATCAGAATCAACCGCGACACCATGGAAAGCAGTGCACGGATTGATGTAGTCGTGGTCCCCGATGGGGCTGGCACTTCGCGCCCGCATTCCGTTCGGGAGCGTCTTCTCGTCCAGGGCAAAGAAGACAGACAGCTTCCCGGTAGTTCGATCGATCTTCCATACCTGCCCGTCACGCCAGAAGTCGGAGTTGTCCACCTTCTCAACACGGCCGTAGCTCCTCTTGCGGGAGAAGGAGTGGATTCCACTGACGTAGATGTACTTCCTCCCGTCGGGGCTGAGCGCCGTGTAGCATGGCCCTCTCAAGAGCCCCTTGGGAGGCAGCTTGGCATCCCCGTAGAGAGCCTGACGTTTGTACTCTCTCAGTGTGCCGTCGGTCCCGGCCGTGAAGAAGCTGTTGCCCAGCCGGATGTCAAGAGAGTCCTGCTCGGGAGAGGCCACGAAACTGGCGACGATCTTGCCGTACCGGGAATGGCTCATCCCGGTGGTACCCACCCCGGTGCCCTTCCAGCCATCCGCGTTGTTCCTCATCGTGAACGTGCCGTCGCCTCGCGCGTAGACGCCCCAACCCTTGACTTCATCGAGCGTCCGATCCGCCGGCGGCGGGAAAACCGTTTTGACGTAGTTGCCGGCTCCATCGTATTGGCGGATGACCTGGCTGCCGTAGAAGGTCGTGTTCCCCATGACATAGACCATGCCGTCCGCCTTGGCCTCGATCCCGGCCATTTTCCACTGGAAATGGTCTCCCCCCCCGCTTTGCCTGGAGAAAAAGGCATACGGATCGCCACCGACAATCTTCTCCAGTTTCACGCCCATGCCAACGCGGACGCGGACGCGAAAAGGTGGCAAGTGGCGAGTGGCGAGTGGCGAGGGAGGGAAGCCTGGTCTCTTGTCCCGAACGCTGAGACCTGAAATCTGGGACCCATAGTCATCCTTGCCATCCCAGACCAGGGCCTGCGCGAGACCGGGCTTGAGCGGCAACGGCGGCGCATTTGCCCCCCCCAGCACACCGGCGGCGAGATGCCGAACGGCCCGGCCATTCTTGTCGAGGATTGCGACCTCGACATCCGTGGCCCGGCTCAATTCGAAATGGATCGTCCTGTGACCCGCCTTCTCGGCGCGTTTCATGGTCGGCCTGGCACGCCATTCGACCGCAGTTACCGGTCGAAGGCCAAACGACAGACATACACAGAGTGCAAGCAGTTTTCGCATGGATAGCATCTGGTTGGACCTCTTTCCTTCGCCTCTCTCCAAACGTTTGAAGATAACCTTGATCCACTCTACGTGTCGAAATCTATTGTGGTGCGTTGCGCGCCACCGGGAGAAGACAGCGACGGAGGATTACCTTCCGTCGGCTCAGTCTGTGCAGGATTCCACGTTGTCAGCATCGAACAGGCCGGAGATGTCGAGGAGCGGCGTTCGGCCTATTGATTCGGATATGTTCTTGAAGATCCGCATCGGCACCCTCTTTCCTCGACAAACGGTACTCCGTCGTCAGAACAGAATGGCACTGACTCAAGCCGGCTTGCTCACCCGCCTTCGTCCGGGGACTTCGGCGAGGCACGCGCAAGCCGCTCCGCGCAATCATCCCGTTCTCTCCCCGGAACGGAACGCGTAAGCGTTCCGGCCATCGCCGGATCGTTCTTGAAAGGCCCTGAAACGTATCCCAAAAGGGCCTTGAGTCAGTGCCATTCTCGTCAGAACAAGCGTCTGTTTCTCATGAACCAGGGCCATCGAACGCGATCGAATGCACGAAGAGCTGCTCGCCCTTCGGTTCGGTACGACATACGAACTCGCCCGACGGATCGATCACGCCCGACGGCGCCGAGCACGGCAAATCTCTCGGAGTCGCGCTGTCCGCGACCACGATCCACACCTTCCCGGCGCGGGCGCGTATCCTGAGGTTCGACTCGTGGTACTGCCAGACCATCTTCGACCAGTCGTCCCCTTTCCGTCCGCCGTTGACAGCATGGAAGACAACCCGGGCGCCCATGGCCGAGAGCTGCTGCGACAGGTGCGAATCGGGCATGGGCGTGCAGGCGGGGTTCGCCCACATGTCGTTGCAGATCAAGCCGCCAATGACCAGTCCGTCCCGCCACAGGAAGGTGCGAAGATCCGAGCACGCGTAGTGATGGATCTCACCCGTGCCACCACCGTCCACGCTACCGCAGCGCAGCGTCTTGCTGTGGAACCCCAGGTACTCGCCATCCGGCCGGTAGAACCGCAACTGGTTATAGCATTGCCCGTCTTCTTCCACGAAACACGTTCCCAGGGCGAGGCCGACGCCCTTGCTGCCTGCGTGCGCGGTTACCTGTTCAAGCGCCTTTCGGACGGACGGCACGTCAAACTCATGCGTGTACCCACTCAGGGATCCTTCGGGGGTGAGCAGGATCTCTGCATCGTGATCGGCAGCCAAGTCAATGGCCGCGCAGATGTTCCGGGTGTGAACGTCAACATCCTGCCCCACCGCCATCTGGTATCCGGCAACTCGGAATTCCATCATGCTCCCTCTATCCTCGAATGGCACTTAGATAAGCACTGGACTCGATCGCGGCTCGGCAGGAGCCTCGCCCTCCCAAGCTGGCACAAGCTGTTGCGGTTGTCCTTCGTATGCGAGGGCGAACCTCCCGGTGAGCCGGCTCTCGGAGATCGAAAGGAGAGCTTATCTAAGCGCCATTCCCCTCTATCCTCTCGTAGCGGAATTCCTTAGAATTCCGATCTGCCCGACGCGCTGACCCTCGGAATACTAACGTATTCCGCTACGGGAAGAATGCGAATTGGAACGAGGATCGATCAGCAGGTCAACATGCCGTGCCCAGTGTGATCCCGAGACTCTCCCCGCGCAGGCCCTTGACGTTGACCGTCAATCGAATCGTCGGCGCCAGCCGTTCGACATGGATCCGTCGTGAACGTCGTTTCACACGTTTCGCCTTGCGCGCGATCTCAATCTGAATCGACTCTCCCTTGTGCGTCGGGTCCGCCACGGCCAGCGTCAGTTCGCCCTTCGCGCTCTCTCCCAGCATCAACGAGGCCCGCCCCCTGCACCGGATCGGTCCCGCCCGGTTCGGTCCGGCTGTCCAGAAGTTCGCCCCCAGCAGGCCCAGCGTTTTCTCCCGCACGGCGTGAACGCGCACGGTGTGCGCCACGATTTCAACATCGGGCTCTCGCGCATAGACCTTCACCTCGTCCGCCGTCCGGTTCGGCAGGAGTACATACGCGTAGGAAGCGCTGGATAAGCATGCCCGCCGCATGGGCAAGCCGCTCGAAAACAAGATCCGCACGCTACTGCGTGAACGATGGTGGTACGAAATGTGCGCATGGCGGCAGTACGGCAAATACACGATTCCCCGCCGTGCCAACCACAACGGGTGGCAGGATCTGAACCGCCGCCTGTACGCGACGGTCGCAGAGGTCAACAAGAAGCTCGGTAAGGGAAGAAGACGATAGCATGGTGCCGAGTGCTGCGGGCATGCGCTTCTTCTCCGATCTCACTACGGTTTCTTCCGCAGTACGTTGTAGATTCGCACAAGCTCCGTGACCGGTGTCGCGTGGTCGTCCACTCTCAGGTCGACATAACGGTCCCCCCGGTCACCGTAGCCGCGCCCGCACCCTTCGCGCACAACAAGCAGCGCCGCGGACTGGCGGCCGCGCCAATCGCCACCGGCCTCCTGCCCGGCCGAAAGCGCGGCCAGCAGGCGATCGGAAAGTTCGCCGCCCGCCGAGACAAGAGTTTCGGCCATTGCCGAAACCACCTCCGGGCCGGTGAGCGTGTTGCCCTGGGCCGCAAGATTCTCCCTGACGATTTGCCCGGCCCATTCGGGACAGGCTTCGCCCTGGTAGCAGTACTCGATCTTCAGGCCGCCCTCCGGAAGGGGGCACCAGGGATGCAACGGCTCGGGACAGATGTCGCGGTCCTCCGACTGAACGGCAAGCCGTACATCCTTCCCGGGTTGGCACGTAATCCCGATGTTTGTGTCCTTCTCCTTGAGGAACCCCCCATCCTCGACAAAGGCGCACGACACCGCATCGAACCAGATGCTCAGCCCTTCGGTATTCCAGGGCTCATAGAAACTCTCATCGGCCGGGATTCTGCGGACCACTTCGTGCTCCACGCCATCCACGGCCAGTACGCAGGAGATTTCGTATACCGTTCGGGCGCCCTTTCGCGATTCGGTGATGTCTTCGAGATCGGTGCTGACGATTCTCGCGTCAGCCTTGCGCGGCGTGAGGCGAACGGTTCTCCCGCCCGGCGTGTCGAGAGTCAACGTTTCGTCGACATCCAGCTCGACAGGAAGCAGCGTTTCTCGGATCTCACGGGGGACCGTTTCTTGATGACACCGGACTGCCCGGCCATCAGAAGGTCGATGGTCTTTCGCCGAAAGGCACCGGCGTTGTGCAACTCAGCCCGGACCGCTATTGCGTCTTTTCCGGCCTGAACGATCTCGGCGGCTGGGATATGGGCCCCGCACTCGTGTACCAGGTCAGAGAGGGCAGTCCCGTCGGTGACGTCCTGGGCGAAGGGATCGCCATGGAGAAAGACTCTGACTGGCGGCCCTTCGGCATACCGCTCGCCCGCTGCCCACAGTTCACAGTCGCATTTGGACTTCAGAAAGGGGTAAAGCGACCCGACGGGTCTGCGTACCCCAACGAAAATGTCTTTGTCCTTCAGACCTTCATCAACCCTCAGCTCTGCATAGACGGGGAACCCATGATTCCCCACGCGGCGAGAAGATACAAGAACTGGCCGGCAGATATCGATCCACGCGATTTAACCGACAATCTGCCACGGGTGTTCTGGCGCCACTTCCGGCTGGACGACAGCGGGAACGACATTGAGTTCATGGACGAGTGGGAAATAATCCACCAGGACGGATTCGCCGACGGGTATGGGGGCGGCTTCTGTTCACTCGGCGAATCGTGTGTCACCATGCACGGTGCTTTCTCGCCACCGCTGCCTGCCGACGAGAAGGGCGACACATGGTACAGTCTCCTGAGTTTCGCCAAAAGGGATCCCGAAGAGCCATCCCGGAAGAACCCGCGCAGCATGGCGCCGGTCGTCTACACGTGGGATCGATCCGCCGGCCGGTATCGCTGGACCGCGACAGGCCCCGAGACATGTCACGAAGGGTGGCAACTGACAGATCCCGGCCTGGTCCGAATGGAGGATTGCTGGATCGTGATTGCGAGGGGACATCAGCGCAGCCGGGATGCCGAAGCCGTGGCGGCACGCAAGGGCTTTGACTCCTTCTGGTTCCGCACGGACGACCTGATGCGCGGCCTGGGGAAGCCGGTACAAAGTGGCCGGGAGGGTAACGTCCCGCGGATGGGCTACCGTTGCGCCGATGGCGTCCTGCGCGTCGTCTTCCCCGACGAACGCTGGATTCCGCTCGCCCCGGGAGAACCGGAGCCGTTCATTGCGTACGATTCCAAGAAGGGAAAGTACTGCCGGGATCCACTCACCCTGTACGATGTCGACCCGGTGACGTTCGAGTATACCAACAGGCGGGTGATTTTCGACGCTCCCACACAGGCCCCGGCCCTTGCCACGCCGGCAGCCGATCTCACCAACATGACTCCCGTCAGCGACGGCAACCAGTGGCTGATCTTCCGGGTCAAGGACCGCGATGCCACGCGGCAGGGAACCCCGCCCGACAGCCTGCGTACAATGGGAGCCCACTGCGTTGAGCTAAGCTATCCGGCCGGAACATCCTGCGCCCCGGATCGGGTCTGCTGAATCGTCCCGGCTTATGCGCCTCGGCAGGTGAATGATGCGGTTCGAGCCGATCAGGATCTCTCGAATGTCGCCGGATATAGGAAGCGTCCCGTTTCTCCGGCCTGGCGCGGCCAGAAATACTCCAGTACCAAGGGCCGAGACCGGCGCCCGGCGGAGATGCGGGCAGAACGGGACTACGCCGCACGGAGCGCGTCCGCATGCAGCATGTCATCTTCGTACTGCCGCGCGGTTTGCGACACAAACGTGGCGACAACTTCGGCGTCGCGCACAACCAGCCGTCGGCCGCGGAGGACCTCGAACGCCAGCACGCTATTCGCGCGGCTGAGATCGATCAGGTCCAGCTCGGCGATTTCGCCCAATCGTGCTGCCATGTCCTGGTAGAACACATAGAATTCCTGTGGCGTCGGATCCGGTGAAAGCAGCACACCGATATCCACATCGCTGCCATCGCGAACCGTGCCACCCATGGCAGAACCGAAGATCACGGCCAGCATGACACGGGGATCTGACTCCAGCCTGGTCGCAAGATGGTCCATATCCAGCGTCACATTGCACCTGCCACTTCGTCCCTGAAGGCCGCAAGATCATCAAGATGGTTCTTCAGAATAGACACGAGGACTCCTGAGTCTACCCGCTCGTACCGGTGCACGATGAAGTTCCGGAATTGGATCATGGCCCGGTACCGCTCAGCCGAGGCAATCACTCTCATCGATTCCAGCCCGCTGAGCGCATCAAACGCTGTTGGGGCAGGTTGGCGCCCTTCCAATGAGAGGATGCGCTGCGCAACGTCCACAACGACCTCGACGCAAATCTGAAGAGCGCGCTCGATGCCGTGTTTCAGGAAATGGTCGCCATCCAGCAATGCGGTCGTCACGTCACCCAACTCACGAAGGCGCGCTACCTCGTCGTCCATGACGGAGAACTTCTTCAGGATGACGCCATTGTATTTCACTGCGCGAAACCTAGCATCCACCACTCACCCGGTCAATGTCAGAGCTCGATCGGGCCCCTTGCGTTGGACCTTTTGTCGCCCCGGATCGTTTCGCCGTCGTCAGTGACTTCGCGCCTACGGGCCGTGTTGGATCTCTCATCCCTGGTGAATTCAACGGATCTGCACACTCCACGTTGCCGCGAAGGTCTTCCGGACGCGGAGCAGGCGGATATTGACGGTGTCGCCGACGTAGATGTAGTCGTCTGTTGCGTCCACGCTGTTGGGACAGCCCATGGGGATGCCCTTCGTCGGCACGGGCTCTTCGTCGAGACCACCCACGGAATCGCGGTTGCCATAGTTCCCGAAACGCACGATTTCGTTGCCCTCGTTGTCTATGACACCCACCCTCTGGGCGAGGCCGTTGGGATAGTAGATCCGGCCCCAGCCGTCGATCCCGAAGCGGGGTGTGCGGTTGAACCGAAACCCGAACGGACCGTAATGTACATCGTAGACCTTGACCGGCTCCTCCAGGACTTTCGGATAGAGGTCGCCGGAGGCCAGTGAGCCAGTCGGCGTGTACTTGACGATCCGTCCGGTGCCCCGCCGGTAGGTCTTGTCCTTGTCGAAAGGCGGTGTGAAGTCCGTGTGACCGGCCACCTCGCCCCGGAACTTCTTACGGGAGGCCCCGGCGCCGAGATACAGGTTTCCGGCCAAGTCGAATCGAATTCCCCCGAACGCGCCGCTGACGCCAAGCTTGGTCTCCGGCCAGGGAGCGCTCTCCTCGTTGCGCCGGAACCAGCGCAGAACGCCGAGACCGTAGGCTTTGCCCCACGGACCGTCCAGCGTGGCCAGGTTTCCGTCGGGGGCCACGGCAATACCCCGATCACCGTTCCCCCACACGATCATCCAGTGCGGACAGTGCACGTCACCGGTGACCCTGTTATCGCCCTTCGGACCAATTCCCACCGGCGTGAGCATCGGTCCGTCCATGCTGAAACGCTCGACCGGACCGGCCCAGCCCGGCCCCCGGGCCTTGTGCTGCCCGAAGAGCTGCCGACGCCGCGCGTCGATGGCCACGCTGGACGCTCTGACGCGCACACCTTCTTTCTGATAACAGCGCTGGAAATGCGGTTTGCCCCAATCCCTGAGCCGAAACAGGTTCTCAAACCCGGTGGCCGCGTAGACTGTTTCGGTCTTCGGATCGACCGCAATGCGCTGCATGTCGAGGCAGCGCTGCTTCGATCCAGACTCATAGAAGTCCTTGAGGAGCGTAAGTTCCGAGCCCGTCTCTCGATAGACCTTGACCGGCAACTGGGTGTAGGCCACCCAGACCGACACCTTGCTCCCTTTGAATGCAACCGCGAGGAAGGACTGATGTTTGTAGACGCCCGCCGGGCAAAGCCTGATCGTCTGGGACGGTTCGCTGTCCTTGCTCCAGTCATTGAACCGGACCAGTTTCAGTTCGCCCCTCTTGTGATACGTGCCCCGACGCGTGGTCACGTACAGGGCCTTCCCCGTTGGATGCGCGGCAACGGCATCCGGCTTGTCCACAGGGATCGTTCGGAGAACCGTGGCGTCTTTGTCCAGGACCACGACCTGCTTGTGCAGTCGGTCACAGACAAAGACGCGGCCTTCGCGATCAACCGTCACGCCCTGGAACGCGCCGTAAGGGTTGTGCTTGGATCCGCCGATGGGTGAAGCCCCACGGGACTTCAGATACGTCCCCACTTCTTCGGCCTTGATGCCGTAGAAGACCGACGGTTCACCCGTCTTGCCGTCCACGAACCAGACCTGGCCGTCACGCCAGAATCCTTCCTTGGCTGCCTTGTAGAGCTTGCCCCCTTTCCACTCGCCCGCGAACATCCCGCTAAGGTAGAAACCCCGCCCGTCCGGCTCCGGGCACACGTAGCAGGAACCGTTCAGCCAATGGTCGAACCGTTTCGGCTTACCGTCTTTCGGTTGGGGCAGAGACACCAATGGTTTGAGAGCACGCGAGGTGCAGGTACCGTCGGTTCCGATCTCCATCCCGGAGAAGTTCCTTCTCAGGACCAGCGTTCCGGTCTCCAGCACTGGATGAAGGCCGGGCACACCGCCGGCGCGTCCGTCACCCATCAGGATCGTTCGCGTGATCGCAGGCGAATCGGTTGTCTGGAATTGAGGCGACCAGGAACCGTCGGGATGGACGTTCAGGCCCCATCCCTTCATCGCCTCGACCGGCTTGCCGGCCGGCGGCGGGAACACCGTGCGCAGGTAGTTGCCGTCGGCGTCGTAGGCGCGCAGGGCCGGCGGCCCGTAGATGTTCGCGTTCCCGAGGACATACACCGTGCCGTCGGATTTCGCCTCCAGTCCGGCGATATGCCAGCCGGCATGATCGCCCTGGGCCATCTGGCGGGAATGGTAAGCATAGGGGTCGCCCCCAACGATTTGCTCGAGTTTCACACCCATTCCCGCGCGGATGCGCACGGAGAAGGGCCCTCCCGGCGCGGGATCCGCCTTCCCCAAGAGCAGACTACGGCGAGACAAGAGCCGCGCCGCTCCCCGGAGCGGAACGCCTTGGCGTTCCGGGGATTCAGGAACGAGCAGGGACACACCGTAATCGTCCTTGCCGCCCCACGTCAGGCTCTGCGCCAGTCCGGGCTTGAAGGGTGGTGGCGGTGGTGTCTTGCCGCCGCGCACACCGGCCGCGAGATGTCGAACGACATCGCCGTTCCTGTCGACAATAGCCACTTCGACATCCGTCTCCTCGTTGACCGTGAAGCTGACTTGTATCCTGTTGCCGATTCGTTCCGCTGTCGGCCCGTCAGCGATCGACAAGGCGCCCGGGGCCGTTCCCGCTGCCGCCCAGGCGGCAAACAGGATCGCAATCATTCTCTGTCCGGCTTCCATCGACCCGCCTCTCATTAGAGTTCCTGTACCCGAACCGGCTGTCCCGTCTCGATCGACCGGTTCGCCGCGGCTCCGACAAGCACGGCCTGCACGGCATCCTCCAGGGTCGCCATCCGATCGTTTGGAGGAAGCGTCCAGTCGCGTCGGAAGAAATCTTCCCGCAGCTTGAGATCGGAACCGCCATGGCTTCCTTTTCCACGTTTCACCGGGATCGTTTCGACACCCTTGCCAGCAAGGTACAGCGTGAGCCTGTCGCCCGCCATCTGCTCGATGCCGGGCAGTGCCTGGCCCCCACTCGCCCAGCCGGTGTCGTAGCAGCCACGGTACTCCAACCGCCCCTTTGAACCTTCGACAATCACCGTCTCGGACTCGTAGGGTGAATAGGCGGTCAGCGAGTAGCTGACATGAATGCCGTTGTCGTACTCGATCACCGCGTTCATCTGGTCGTAGATGTCGATCTTCGGATCAAAGACGCATCCGTCCCGAAAGTACCCATCCTCCGTCTCCGCCTCCAAGTAGAGAAATGCGGATTCCTTCGAACGAGGCAGGTCCCAGTAGAAATCGCATTCGGCAGCATGCGGGCAACCGAGGCACCGTTGATGCCGGAACGGGCCGTTCGAACCGTAGAACGCCAGTCTTCCCATGGCACTCACCATCGCCGCACGTGATCCCGTCCACCAGTTCAGAATGTCGAAGTGATGACTCGCCTTGTGAATCAGCAAGCCGCCACTTTCACTCATGCGGCGATGCCAGCGCCGGAAGTAGTCGGCCCCGTGACACCGATCCAGCGTCTCCTCGAACCGGATGAAGAACACGTCGCCCAGTCGACCGCTGTGAATGATCTCGTGGATGGCCTGCGACGACGCACCGTACCGCATGTTATGCGTGGCGAGGCACCGCGCCGTGCTCCTCTTCTCGGCTGCACGGATCGCATGGCAGTCCTCTACCGTGGTGCAGATCGGCTTCTCGCAGAAGACGAACTTGTCGGCAGCCAGCGCCCGGGTGATGAACGTGCCGTGCGTGCAATCGCGTGACGCCACGATGACACCGTCGGGGTCGATGGCGGAGAGCATCTCGTCGAAATCCCCGTAAACGGGAATCTCCACGCCGGCCCTGGCTGCCACCCCGGCAGCTCTCTTGCGGTTGTTGTCGCACAGCGCTGTTACCGACACGACATCGTTGAAATCCTCAACAAGCGGTTTCAGGAACATGCCGAGCCCGCGCGAACCGGCTCCCACGAGTGCGACTGTCCGGCGCGGCAGGTCATTCCGTGCGGCGCCCGCCCTCACGTCCGAGCCTCCACCATGCACCATCTGCAGTCCGGCGTCTGTCGTGCAACACCACGCAGCTGCAGATCCTTCAGGAATAGGTCGGTGATTCCGACGACAGGAACCTCGGAGTAGCCGACCCCTTCGACGGCAACCTTGAACTCAAATGCCACGGAACACCTCCTTATCGGACCGGGCAGACGGCCTCTGCTTCGTATTCAAAGCGGACCGAAACGACCCTTCGATTGACCAGGTCGACCACGTAGACCCGTTCCCCGGCATGATCTGCCGCGATCGGCCACCCGAACGCAAGCGCCGGCGCGGGTACGGGACTGTCGGGACCGCGGCTGTCCATGTTGCCATAGGAGCCGAAGCGCGTCACTTCGTTCCCCGCGCTGTCCAGCACGGCGACCGAGAACCGGAACGGGTCCGGCACGAACAGGCGGTCAAAGTCGTCAATGTCGAAACGGGTCGATTCGCAGTTGCACCCCGCCTCCGCTCCGTGTGTAGGCAGCAGGCCGCCGCGGCGCATCCATGTCACGTTCCTGGGGCTGACCGTGTTGAGCTTGTAGTAGCAATGCGCCCCGTATTTCCCGGCCTTGTCGTAAAGGACCGCCCCTCCCGCGGGCGGGAACTTGAGGATGGC
>Ga0272441_10011980_pt1 | contig 12762 bp, 9 predicted proteins | sample SSMProp6N_FD_193582 | JGI IMG/M metagenome (GOLD analysis project Ga0272441, IMG submission 193582) | Marine sediment archaeal communities from Little Sippewissett salt marsh, Falmouth, MA, United States - SSM-Prop-6N | ecosystem: Environmental > Aquatic > Marine > Wetlands > Sediment ...
CGGGGCGATTCATGTTTTTGCCCGTGGCTTTGTCCTCGAACCATGCTACCTTGCCGAGTCTGTCCGGGTCCTGGGCGCTTAGCCACCGCTCCAGATCGGGCCTTTGGCTACGGGTGGTCTGTTGGGATGTGCTTACCCGGACATAGACGGCAGTTTGAGAAGTAGATACAGACTTTCTGGGTACAACTTGAACGGATTGGGGGGAAGTAGTAGAATAACTCATGGCTTAACCTCCATCGTAGGTTAGGTCCACGCTCCCGGTGGGTGCAACCACGCGGGAGCACTTTTTTGCGGCGACGTTCGCCACTGTTCACATTATAACATACACCATGTTTTGTTATTTGTCAATTACAATTCATCCATTACAGAAAATCTAATGGAAAAATGTTCCTTTTTCAGCTTGGAATCGCTCACCGCAAAATCGTATTGACCCGTAACAGTTTTCTTCCGCCCTTTAAAATAATTAGCGGAAAAAGGATGTTTGGATGTGTTTATATAGGGAATCTCGATTAATAACTTAGAATCAGCGCCACCGCTTCCTTTGACTTCTTGATTTGTAAGGCATGGCTGCCGTATTTTTGCTCCGCTTCGATTTCGGTCATTAGTTTGCTTGTCTTTGTTGGTTTGGTAAAAAGATCAGGTATAACTTCCAGAAACGCTCGCACGTAGGAGCTCTTCAGGGCGTAATTGACATTTTGGGGAAGTGCACCCGTTGTTACCAGCGAGCTTACTTCGCTAAGTCGAGCTGTTATGATCCCTACGACTTCACCACGGTCATTTATGAGCGGACCGCCGGAATTGCCCGGCTGGACGGGCGTACTGATCTGGAAATAACGGGGATCATCTTTGACCCCCGAAAGGCTGCTGATTACTCCATCCGTATATTTCGGTTCAAATCCTTGCAGTCCGACGTTGGGAAAACCGACAGTGAAAACTTTATCGCCTGCGTTTACATCCCGGCTTGAAATAAGGGATAAAAATGTGAATCCCTGTCCCTGAACCTTAAGAATCGCTATATCATTGTAGGCATCGGCATGAATGACAATTGCCGGATATATCCCCTTATCGGTTACGACCTTGACCTTTTTATAATCCTCGATTACGTGCTGAGAAGTCAACAGGTATCCCTGGGCACTTATAAAGAATCCTGTTCCGGAAGTTTTGATTGTGCCGCTTTCTTCTCCTTGATCTGCCTTGTTCTCTTTGCGAGCAACAAATGCTTTTGCCTTGCGCTGAGCCTCGGAAATTTGTTCATAAGTCATTTTCTTTTGTAGGATTTTCTTTAAATCAGAAACATCTTCCCCGTTCATGCCGGCCAGCAGATACCATTTATACGCCTCAACATAGTCTTCAATGACTCCCTGTCCAAGTTCGTACATCAAGCCAAGGTTATACTGGGCTTTAGCTTTACCCTGTTCGGCCGCCTTGCGGTACCACTTGGCCGCTTCCTTATAATCCTGCTCTACCCCTTCGCCTTTAGCGTACATACATCCAAGATTGTACTGGGCACTGGCATTTCCCTGTTCGGCCGCCTTGCGGTACCACTTGGCCGCTTCCTTATAATCCCGCTCTACCCCTTCGCCTTTAGCGTACATACATCCAAGAAAAAACTGGGCATCAGTATATCCCTGCTCGGCCGCCTTGCGGTACCACTTGGCCGCTTCCTTGTAATCCTGCTCTACCCCTTGGCCCGTATCGTACATCAAGCCAAGATTAAACTGGGCTCTTGCCTCTCCCTGTTCGTACGCCTTACGATACCACTTGACCGCTTCCTTGTCATCCTGCTCTACCCCTCGGCCTTTAACGTACATCAAGCCCAGGTTAATCTGGGCATCAGCATATCCCTGTTCGGCCGCCTTGCGGCACCACTTGACCGCTTCCTTGTAATCCTGCTCTACCCCTTCGCCTTTAGCGTACATACATCCAAGATTGTACTGGGCACCAGCATATCCCTGTTCGGCCGCCTTGCGGTACCATTTGACCGCTTCCTTGTAATCCCGCTCTACCCCTTCGCCTTTAGCGTACTTCAAGCCAAGGTTAAACTGGGCACCAGCATATCCCTGTTCGGCCGCCTTGCGGTACCATTTGACCGCTTCCTTGTAATCCCGCTCTACCCCTTCGCCTTTAGCGTACTTCAAGCCAAGGTTAAACTGGGCATCAGTATATCCCTGTTCGGCCGCCTTGCGGTACCACTTGACCGCTTCCTTATAATCCTGTTCTACCCCTAGGCCTACATCGTACCTACATCCAAGAAAAAACTGGGCATCAGTATATCCCTGCTCGGCCGCCTTGCGGTACCACTTGGCCGCTTCCTTGTCATCCTGCTCTACCCCCCGGCCGTTAGCGTACTTCAAGCCAAGATTAAACTGGGCTCTTGCCTCTCCCTGTTCGGCCGCCTTGCGATACCACTTGACCGCTTCCTTGTCATCCTGCTCTACCCCTTGGCCGTTAGCGTACATAAAGCCAAGGTTAAACAGGGCTTTTGCCTCTCCCTGTTCGGCCGCCTTGCGGAACCACTTGACCGCTTCCTTGTAGTCCTGCTCTACCCCTTCGCCTTTAGCGTACATAAAGCCAAGGCTAAACTGGGCACTGGCATTTCCCTGCTCGGCCGCCTTGCGGTACCACTTGACCGCTTCCTTGTAGTCCTGCTCTACCCCTTCGCCTTTAGCGTACATAAAGCCAAGGCTAAACTGGGCTCTTGCCTCTCCCTGTTCGGCCGCCTTGCGGAACCACTTGGCCGCTTCCTTATAATCCTGATCTACCCCTTGGCCTTTAAAGTACATCAAGCCCAGGTCAATCTGGGCATCAGCATTTCCCTGTTCAGCGGCCTTACGAAGCCATTTAAGTGCTTCGCCGTAATCTTTAATCGCTTTATTCCCATGGTAATAGTATTCCCCAAGTTGGCATTGTGCCGATGGATCTCCAGCATCAGCTTTTTGTCTAAGCGTTTCAATCCTGGATGATGGTTTAGAAAGATTTGGGTCAGTTGGAAGATTAAACTTATCGATCTGAGCCTGGCTTTCACCGGAAGCGGCGGCAAGAAATCCCAATAACAGGCAAATTAAAATCCGTTTCATGGTTTGCTCCGACAGTATTTTATTTACAGAACCTTTTTTACCAGAAAAATTAATCATACCCTCTGATTATATAAACGTCAAGGATAAGTTTCTTGACAGAATCAGTTTTAATTTGATGTCTCCCATTTACACGATAAAAAAATGGTTTTCTCCATATAGCACCAATGATTTTAACAAATTCAGGGGATAGGGGAATAAGGGCACATGTTTTTTTTGCTACAATTCTTTTGTCCTTTCACCTGGGTTTTTCTTGGTTTATAATATACCCGCAGACTGTTACAATGCAGGAGTGTTTATAAAGAATTGGGGACGGCCGACCGTACATCGGCCAAGCGATTCGGGACGGCAGCTATGTTCACCTGTCCATCGCTCCGTCCCGGAAAGACAGGTGAAACATGCCCCTGAATCAGAATCAAGATACCTTTTCGGAAAAAATGCCAAAGACACCGGGGATGATAAAAGACCCGGTGGAGAAGCTAAAATATACCTATTTATGGTTAGAACTAATTGCGGGCCAACTGGAAACGTGGTGTGAGCGTTTCCAGAAGGATAGTAATAGCCCGCAGGCAGAAAACGAACTGTCGAGCATTGTCACATGGCTTGATGCCGCAGATTTGATGACCTGGCTTGAAAAGAATCACCCCGGATGGGCACAATCTGTTAAAGAATTTCGTGAGGAAATCTATAGAGGCCATGTTTCAACTCCAGAGCCTAATCAAAGTATATTGGCATCCATAGCGGCTGATGTTTCGCCAGTAAACAGAATTCCTTCGGTAAGTTGTTTTGCACTCAAACTAAGGCAGATTGCAAAAGAGGTACGCGGGGATTTTAAAGCCGCCAAGGATCCGAAATCACCAGTGGGAGAGAAGGAACGGACTTGTACGATTGATCAATTTATCAAGGACCATTGCGAAGTTTCGGTAAAGAACGATGGTAATTATTACACAAGCAAGCGAACCCTTTTGAACAGGCGAAACAAAGAAAAAAAAATCAAACTACCAAAGCCTGCTATCAAATGGGTAAGCGGGCAATCGAAAATATATAAAGAATCCGACCTTTTGAAACTGTGGCCGGATTATTGTAAAATCATACCTACATTACCCACACTAAAAAAATAGCGACAAATAGCGCGCCCAAAGCGACAAATAGCAAAACGAGCATATTGAGCTTGTAATGACTATAGCTTAGTCTGGACCTTATGGAAAAGACAGCAAATAAATATATGTCGCTTTCGGAACTGGCCGCCAGAACACGATTACCAAAATGGTATCTCAAGCAATTGGCGGAACAAAAAGCAATCCCTTCCCTTATTATAGGCCAGCGCCCCCGCTTCCGGTTGGATGACGTGCTGGCAGTTCTAAAAGAGTTGGCAGAAAAGGGGGCCGCCGATGAGTGACTCCCCAGCCACAACACCACGTCTTATGAGATCCAGGCAGGCGGCGGCATATCTGGCTGTTTCGGATCGTAAACTCTGGTCTTTAACGAAAGAGGGTCGAATCCCTGCCGTAAAGTTTGACCGCGTGGTGAGATACGATGTCGTCGATCTGGACGAGTTTATCCGGGAAATGAAGGAATAGAAGACGGTTTTAATTGGTTTATTCAAAATGAAAAATGCAAACACAACTGAATTAAAACGAGATCGGGGGGCCTTGGAACTGGAACTGATAAATGCCGGGGCAGTGATAAAAGGCAAAAAGGTATTATGTCCATTTCACGACGACCATACCCCGTCAGGTTCCGTTTACGAAAAAGATGGAGTATGGCGTTATAAATGTTTCGCCTGTGATGTAAGCGGAGACATATTCGATATACGGGCCAAGGCTCAGGACGTTGATGTCAGGGCGATTCTAAAGGAGGCGAACGGCAACAACGGGGCAACTAAAGTTAAACGAGAGCGGATTGCCGTTCACGATTACAAAGATGAAAATGGCAATATTGTGTATCACGTTGACCGATTCAACACAGGGCAGAAATGTTTACCGCGATTGCCGGGGGCAACTAAATATGGTATCGGCCAAACAAAACGGGTTCTTTATAACTTAGATAGGCTGATAAATTCTAATGGTCAGCCGGTTTCAATTTGTGAAGGTGAGAAGGACTGCGATATTCTGACAGAACATGACAGCTTAGCGGTATGCTGTCCCTTCGGGGCGCAAAAATGGAAGCCGGAATATAATCAATATTTTACAGGTCGGAAAGTTTACCTGTTTGCTGATAACGATGAGCCGGGCGAAAAGCACGTCGAACAGGTGGCCCGGAGCCTTTGGAAAATAGCCGGTGAAATTAAAATTGTCAGCTTCAGGGACAAGCGGCAAGGATACGACGTATCCGATTATATTTCTGAGCATGGGTTTGAGAAATTCAGGCAATATGTAAAGGGTAATGCCGAAGTCTATCCAGGGCCAACGGATGAGCCAGAGGAACCCACAACAGAGGCACAAACAAAATTCCCGCTAACTGACGCCGGCAACGGTGAGCGGTTTGCCGCATATCACGGTGAACAAGTTAGATACTGTTATGATTGGGGGCAGTGGCTTTATTTTGACGGCAAGAGATGGAAGTCTAAGGCCGATGCGAAAGTAAGGCTTCTGGCAGTCGAGACAGCAAGGGCGATTCAGGAAGAGGCTAGAAAGGTTTTAGGTCTTGATGATCGCGATCGACTTTTCAAATTCGGCCTGGCCTCCGAGCGAAGCCACAACCTGAATAGTATGCTTACCGAGGCCCGGGCGCAGGAAATTATCGAATCTTACGCGCGAGACTTTGACAAAAATCCGATGAAACTTAATTGTCTTAATGGAACTATTGACCTTGAGACAGGAAGGTTGTATCCACACGAACGCAATGACTTAATAACGAAATTATGCCCGGTCATTTATGATCCAGATGTTAAATCAGACGTATGGGACAGCTTCCTTGTCGATGCTTGTAAAAGTGGGCCGGATAACTTCACCGATGCGGATTATCAATATCTGCAATTCTTGCAACGAGCAATAGGCTATTCCATAACCGGGGACACAAGTGAGGAAAAATTGTTTCTAATACACGGGCCCACAGCGGCAGGTAAGTCAACATTTCTTGAGGCTGTAAAAAGTTGCCTGGGTGACTATAGCCGAACCGCAGACTTTGAAACCTTCCTGCACCGAAACCAGACCGGTGGGGCGCGGAACGATATTGCCCGGCTCCATTCGGCTAGGTTCGTTGTCAGTATCGAGGTGGAAGAAGGCAAAAAACTGGCCGAAGGGCTGGTCAAAACGGTAACCGGCGGCGATACTATCGCGGCTCGTTTTCTATATCAGGAGTCATTCGAGTTTGTCCCACAATTTAAACTCTGGTTGGCTTGCAATCATGCGCCAAGAGTCAGTGACCGGGATGATGCGGTCTGGCGGCGAATATTACGGCTCCCCTTCGAGAACTCTATTCCCCCGGATAAACAAGATACAACCATCAAAAAGACCCTGCGGAATCCTAAGAAGGCAGGACCGGCAATTCTGGCATGGGCCGTCAAAGGATGTCTGGCTTGGCAGAGTAAAGGACTGGACATACCCCAGCGGGTGCAGGCGGCAACTAGCACCTACAGGCAAGATCAAGACCCACTTCTTGATTTTTTCGACGAGTGTGTTTTCTCCCCGGAAGTTTATGTGCCGGTGGCAGACTTGAGGGCGGCATACGACCAGTACGCAAAAGATAACGGCATTAAATTTACACTCCCACAAAGAGATTTTAACGAAAGAATTCAGGCGAAAGGGTGCGATAGGCGATCCAAGTGGATGAATGGTAAAAATACTAAGTGTTGGTGTGGTATAGGTTTACAATACTCCCCTAACCAAACCTAACCACCTAACCGGTAATTCAGTAAAGTCCCTTATGAAGGGGTATTTATGGAAGGTTACTAAAAAAGTGGTTAGGTGGTTAGAAACGGTTAGGAATTTGAATTTAAGAATTGTCAAGAGTCATTTATGAGCAGTAATTCAACCATCATTTTCCTGCCGGGGCCAGAAGGCCCGGAACCTTGCCCGGAGCTATTGACGGAGATCGAGGCTATAAGGTATTTACGGTTGGATACCATTAAGATACAGCACCCAGAGGCCACACTCAGAAGATATCGGGATATGGGATTGCTCCGGGGAACGCAGGTTTCAAAAGGTGTGTTTTATCGTCGAATTGAATTAGATAGGCTTTTAGAGCGGCTGACAGAGGAGAATAAACGTTGAAAATTACGTTTGACAAAAATATGTCGAGGTGGATATAATCCGGCTGTTACCAACAAACTAAAGATATATCTTGAAACTCAGCTTGAAAAAATGGCCGTGTTGTTTGGCACAAATCATGCTTTGGTTTGTTGGTAACACCAGACAGCACGGCTTTTTTATGGAAGGAAGTGTATCATGGTCTATCTGGGTAAAATGAAGGTGAAACGCAACGGGAAGGATTATATCTACTGGAATTTACAATGGACTGATTCTAATAATCGAAACCATTGTAAGACCATCGGCTCTGTTAAGAAAACATCCAAAAGACAGGCCGAGAAAATTCGCACCATGAAGGAAGTGGAGCTAACGAATCATCCGGGACGGCGCAATTCCAGTAAGGCCCCTTTACTTAGGGATTATCTGGAAACATATCTACGCAACCGCAAGAATGAACTGGCACCGGGTACATACCAGTTACACGAACAGACGAAGCGTTATTTATTAGGGCATTTTGGAGACTGCCGGCGGCTTGATAATATCCAAAGACCGGACGCGAGGGCTTTTAAAGCGGCTTTGGCTGATGGTTCTCTAACTCACGTCAATACCCGCAATACCCAGCCGATGAAGGAAGCCACAGTTCATTTACATATACGCAATGCCCGGACTATGTTTGCTCATGCCTTGGTTGATGATATTATCCCCTATAATCCATTTGATAAGATTGCCGGTGCTGCCCCTGTCCCGAAGGCATGGCATGAGGTAACGGATGATGAAATGGAGCGGCTGTTATCCATGGCAAGGCCAGAATGGAAGTTGCTTTTAGGGTTATGTAGGTATGCAGGACTACGCAGGGGTGAGGCCCTGAACTTGCGATGGGAGAATATAGACTGGGAGCGTTCCCGGTTGACGGTGATTGCTTCGGATGAATGGCAGCCTAAAGATAAACAATGCAGGGTGGTCCCGATAGCACCACAGTTAAGGGAGATATTATCCGGGGCATTCGATGAAGGATGGAGGTTAAGGAAAACGGTAATAGCACCGGGGATGATACTGATTCAGAATATATCCCGTGATTTTGATGTTCTGTGTAAGCGGGCCGGGGTACAGCGTTATCATAAGCCCCTGCATACTCTCCGTAAGACCTGTTTCAACGTATGGGCCAGACAATTCCCAGAACATGTTGTAGCGGCTTGGGGCGGTCATGCCGATAGTAAGACAACCAGAGAATTTTATTTACAAGTTAGCGAATCAGAATATAAACTGGCGGCTGGGATAGAGGAAAACGAAAATAAAAAGTCTGGCGTTTACAATAAAATTTACAATAAAACAGCAGGTTGAGAGGATGGGCTAAAACGTAAGTTGTTATATGACAAATACATGCGGGCGTAATTCAGTGGTAGAATGCCAGCTTCCCAAGCTGGACGTCGGCGGTTCGAATCCGCTCGCCCGCTTTATACTATCTTGACGCAATTGATTTAGCAGGAGATTGAGTATATATGTAACGGTAGGGGGGTAAAAGATTAGCTTTTGAACAGTTCCTGCAGAGGGACGCGGACGCGGAGAGGTTCCCTCACACCCATGCCACCATGAGCAAAGTTGCGAATGCGCTCCAGAACGGGGAAAGTCACTTCATGGCCGGTGGGAACGAGGAGTGTTCCCTTTTTGCTTTTCACATGAGCGTCCATTACCATGCCAATTTCCAGTTCTTTAACAGTTATTTCTTTGACTTCGACCTCTACCTGATCACCGGTGAAATTCTTCATGGTGTCCAGTATTTTGGGATTGTATTCATCCCTACGCTTGCGCAGTACGTTAAGAGCGACTTCAGGGGAAACTGCCCGGATAACCAGTTGATCGAATTCCAGAGCTACCTTGAGAATCTGAGCGCCTATGGTACTTATGATATCTTCGGGAGTGAGGGAGTCTAGAGGGGGATGTTCCTTGTAAGGGATTTGCTGTCCCTCGATCATTTTGGCGATCTGTTCCATGCGCGGAATGTTGGCCAGGAGTTTGCAACCTACTTTGGGATGGTTAGAGAACATTTTATTCTCCATGAAGGAGAGCTCGCGACGACAGTAAATTTTATTCAGGATGATGGGAGGCAGGGTGACGCAGCCGATTTGCGAGAGCATGGCAGCGACCTCGAATTTCCAGATATCAGACAGATTCAACCTGGAGGCGATGTGTTTGGCATAGGCCTTGATGCGGTTGGAACGACTGAAGGCGGTGGGATTTACCAGACTGAGGATTTCCGACAAGACAAAAACACTGCCGTGCAGGGTTTTCTCCAGTAAATCCTTTTCGGCGTGTATAAGTTGATATTGTCTTAGGCCTTCCTCCAGGGCCTGAGACATGTTATCCGGACTACAAGGTTTGGTCAAAAAGCGGAATACGCTGCCGGCGTTCACGGCATCAATGGCCGTCTGGAGGTCGGCGTTGCCGGTGAGCATCATCCGAACACTATCGGGAGAGCGTTTTCTGACTTCGGTGAGCACTTGTATGCCGTCCATACCCGGCATGCGCATGTCAGAGACAACTACGGCAAAGGTGCCGTTTTGCTCCAGTTGCTCCAGAGCTTCCTGACCACCCTGGGCGGTTGTTAGCCGGAATTTTTTTCGGAGCTGACGCCGGTAGGAATCCAACAAGTTGGCATCATCATCAACAAAAAGAATTTTTTCCCTGTTCATGTAAGTTACTCACTCCGGTATAAATTAGTTGCTGGGAAAGAATTTTTCCGTTTTTCTCAACTCTTTGTCAATCATCTGAATTAAGGAATCAAAATCATCATCAGGCTCATCGAGTACGATGGCGCCGGTGGAGGTTGTTTGAAGTTGGGTAATACCATGATGCTGTTTTTCCAGTTCCTGCAGAAGTGAAGATTGTTTTCGATTACTATGCAGCAGTTGGCGGCATTTGGCCATGATTTTTTTATGTTGCAGGGCCCGGCGGATAGTAATGGCCAGGTCCAGTCCGTTACAGGGTTTGGTAAGATAACGATACACTTCTCCCTCATTGATGGCGCGCAGGGCGGCATCAAGGCTTGCGTGTCCGGTTAATATGATACGGACGGTATCCGGATATTCGCGCCGGATTTGTGAGATCAGGGCGGAACCGGACATGCCGGGCATTTGTTCATCCGAAACCACAACATCCACTGCTTCCGTACGGAGAATTTCCAAAGCCTTCTCCGCCGAATCAGCACTTAGGATTCGATATTTTTCCTTACGGAGAACATTTTTCAGGGCATTGGTTATCCTGGGTTCATCATCTACAAAAAGTATTGTATGGTCCATAACATTATTCCTGATTGATTAGCATTTTACTTTGGCGGCTCCCAGGCAAGTTTCACGCCATACGGAGAACCGACTCGATAAACCTATTTCCTCTAAAAATTCGGCATCCACCTGGGGCACCGGGAGACTCCCCATCGAGGGATCCTGTTCATGTGATATTACATCGGCAGCATGGACGGCTGCCAAAACAATCGATTCTTTTTTATTAGCGGAGGTGGGATGGTGATGATCGAGCAAGGCATCAATTATGGAATCATCAAAGCCCCATAAACCCAACAGATAGCCTCCAATCTGACAGTGCGTGGTCTGGAGTGTATCTTTTTCCGCCTGAAAGATAGAAATAGATTCCTTTTCAGCATGTTCTAAAATCTGTTGATAATCCTGGGGGATTTTCGAGGCCAGGACCAGTTTGCCCACATCGTGTAACAATCCGGCCACCATAGCAAAATCGGCTACTTTTGACGGGGCGTGTTCCAGGTGAGCGATTTTTTTCGACCAATCACCCACGGTCAAGCTGTGTTGTCTGAGGTCCGAGATGGAGAAACTATTTGTCTGAACATTATCAAAATGCGAAAATATTTTTATGGTAAGCACCAGGGCCTTAATAATATCAAGGCCCAAAAGGGCAACGGCCTGAGAGACGCTCGAAATATGCTGGCGGACGCCGAAGAATGAGGAATTAACCAGCTGCAGGATTTTAGTACTCATACCGATGTCTTGAGAGATAATTTTACCGACTTTTTCTATCGAAGCATCATCCGATTGCAGCTCAGTTACCAACTCCGTATAGAGTGAAGAAAGGCAGGGCAGAGATTCCAGTTGGGAAATCAAACCCTGTAGTTTGGGATTCGCCAGCATGTTTTTATTATTACAGGCCCTGATGATAGTGTTTCTCAGGGTTTCCGAATCACAAGGTTTGGGCAAATACTGATGGATCGGACCAACGGAACTTAGAATGGTTTCCTTGGAGGTCTGCCCGGAAAGGGCTATGCGCACTACCTGAGGATATTCACATTTAACCTGCTCCAGCAGTTGAGCGCCGTTCATATCCGGCATACGCATATCAGAGACAATTACATCAAAAGTGGACTCAGAAAACGCTTGTAAGGCCTCTCGTCCACCGGAAACAAAGGTCATATCCCACTGTTTGTGCAGAGAGCGCAACATACGACGCAAGCCGTCGAGAATTCGAGGCTCATCATCCACAAAAATTATTCTTTTTTTATCATTCATACGCTCACCTCCATTTCAACATCAGCGGTTTCGCGCTCGATGGGCAGAGTGATAATAAATGTGGTTCCCTTGCCCTGCTCCGACTCAAAATTAATAGTGCCCCCGTGTTTATTAACGATAATGGAGTGGGTAATGGTCAACCCCTGACCGGTTCCCTTACCTACCTCCTTGGTGGTGAAGAAAGGATTGAAGATTTTATCTTGCATTTCCTTGGGGATGCCAGGACCTGTGTCAGAGATACGTATTTCGAGTTTGTCCTTCTTCCGGGCGGTCGTAATGGTTATCCTGCCTTTTTCCTCAGGCTTGTCCCCCACCACTTCTTCTATAGCATCCGCAGCGTTAACAATTATGTTAAGTATGGCCTGATTCAACTCCGCCGGGTAACATCCAACCAGAGGCAGATCAGAGGCAAAATTTGTTTCCATCTCAGCAATAAATTTCCATTTGTTCCGGGTTACCGTCAAGGTACTGTCGATGGCATTGTTAATGTCGATATTTGTTTTTTCTTCGACACCGGGATGGGCAAAATCCCGCATAGACCGGACAATTTTGCTGATCCGGTCGATTCCCTGTATAGACTGTTCCAGGGCCTTGGGAATCTCTTCCAGGGCAAACTGTATATCCGTTTCTTCCATTATGGCTTCGATTTCCTCAATCAACTCTTCCGAGACAATCTTCTGCCGATTGCCCTCAAGTAACTGCTGGTATTTATCCAGAACCTTGTGAATATCGCTATGGATTTCCTGCATGAAGCGGATGTTGTCCCCAACATACTGGATGGGCGTGTTTATTTCGTGAGCAACCCCCGAAGCCAGTTGTCCTATCGATTCGAGCTTTTGGGCCTGGAGCAACTGAGTTTGTAATTGAATGATCCTCTCTCCGGTCCGCAGCCGGGCAAGCAATTCCTCTTTTTGATAGGGTTTGGTGACAAAATCATGGGCACCGGCCTGCAGGGCCTCGGTTACATCG
>Ga0272441_10011981_pt1 | contig 12762 bp, 13 predicted proteins | sample SSMProp6N_FD_193582 | JGI IMG/M metagenome (GOLD analysis project Ga0272441, IMG submission 193582) | Marine sediment archaeal communities from Little Sippewissett salt marsh, Falmouth, MA, United States - SSM-Prop-6N | ecosystem: Environmental > Aquatic > Marine > Wetlands > Sediment ...
CGCAACCTCATCTTCCTACGGCTCCATGAACGTGGATGATTCCTCGGTGCCCACATTGGTGGACGCGGATGTTGATGATACGAATGGCCAAAGCTACACAATTTATGTTACCAATAGCCTGAATGACAACGAGATCCAATACACCATTTCTTCTTCTAATCCATCATGGCTAAGTGTATCAAAGGGTCAAGGAACTACAATTGAGGAAGGTTTGCCTCCAAACCAATACGACATGTTTGATATTACAATATTGAGTGATAACACTGATACAGCAAACAGAACTGCGACTATTACGGTGACATCCATCACTCCCGGAGTCTCCCAGACGGTAACATTCAACGTGGTGCAGGACCACCTGTAAAGAGAAAGGGTGAAAGCCAAAGAAAACAGGTAAGGTATTGAGTATATGACGGAGGGTATGAGCGAGAGAGAGCGGTTGCGGGAGCTGGACGCCCTGGTACGGGACGGCCAGCTCGACCGCGCCGCCGAAATGGGCAAGGAGATCTCCGGGCAGTTCCCCGACTCTTTCCAGGTGCAGTTCACCTACGCCGGGGTATTGCGACGGTTGGACGAACTGGACCGGGCCCGGGAGATCCTGGTGGAACTGCAGCGCAAGTATCCGGAAAACATCAACCTCCTGCTGGCCCTGGCCGAGATCCATCGCCGCGGCGGCAATACCGCGGCGGCGGCGGAGCATTACAACAAGGTCCTCTTTTTCGATCCCTTCAACCAGGCCGCCAAGGACGCCCTGGCCGCGCTGGGTGTGACCGCGGCGCCGGCCGCCCCCCCGCCCCGGCCCGCCGCGCCCAAGGAACCCCGGCCGCGGATCGAGGTGGATCCCGACCGCGGAGAACCCGGAAGCGATTTCACCATCGACCTGGAAGAAGTACACCTGGACAATGCCCCGCCGGACAATGTCCAGCCCGACGACAGCCCCACCCTGGACCTGGACGAAGCGGGCATCCCCAAACCCCAGTTAGAGGAAAAAGATCCGGACTCGATACTGCCGGAATTCGGCATGCCTCTCGAGGCCCCGGACGAGCCCGAACCCGTGGCGCGCACCTTCGAACCCGAGGTTGCTCCTTTCCCTGCCAGCAAAGAACCGGCCCCGGAACCGGTGGTAAACGTCGAGGAAGGCAAGGATGTCCTGCGGGTCCCCTGGGAGGAAGTGCCCCCGCCGCCCCAGCCGGACCTCACGGATACGTCTCCTTTGAAAATCGAGAGGCCCCCGGCGGAAGAGAGAGACGAGACCCCGGACATTGCCGAAGAGCCCGCCGCGGCGGAAGTGCCGGAGCTTGAAATCCAAGCGGAACCCGAAAAAGCCCGACAAGAGGAAGCCGGCGACGACGGCGTGGAGTTTTACACCGAGAGCGCCGCCGGCCTGTACGCCGCCCAGGGCTTATGGTCCGAAGCCGCCGAGATATACCGGGAACTCCACCGCCGCAGCGGGGATGACCGTTACCTGGAACAAATCAAGAGCATGGAGCGCCGGCGCCTGAACCTGGCCAAGATCCGGCGGCTGAAACAGCTCCTGGCGGATATGGGTCCCCGGGACGACGGAGGCCCCGGTGTTTGAACGGGTATTCGACAATATCAACCGCAAGATTCCGGAAGTCCGCATGGTCGGCGTGTGGGGTACCGACGGGCTGGAATTGCAAAAGAAAGTCTTCGCCCCCCTGGACGTGGACCTTGATTTCCTGGGCGCCGAAGTCGCCGAGTTCATCACCAAGATCAACGGCATCCAGCCGACGCCGGAATCGGTCAAGGTCAAGCTGGTGGTGGACAGCGGCTGGTTGTACGTGTTCCGCCTCACCCCGGAGTTTTTCCTCATCATGCTCGCCGATCCCACGGTACTCAACGGCAAGGTCTCTTTCTACGCCGACCTCTACCGCTCCCAACTGGAAGAAGTCCTCTAATACCTTAGGGGACGGACTCCCGCCAGCGTGATCTCCGCAATGATTTGATCATCCGATTCCCATGCATCCGGTTGGTTCTCCGGTCGTGCCGATTTTCCCGCTCTGCGGCGTTTCCCATTCCTCTTCGATCGTTCGCCAGAATTGTCCGGTCAGGCTGATCTGTAATCGATAAACCGGCAACGCTCCGGCCATGGCCGCGGCGTTATGGAAACGCTTCAGATTCACTTGGCGGGCCACGGGTTCATCCATTTCAGCGGTCATGAAAACCCGTGTCTGGCCGGCCGCTTCAACCAACTCGCCGACCGCGTGCGTGAAGGAGAGCCTATGCAGCCGGTCCCGGGGATGCTGAGAGAGCATGCAGACCATGCCCAGGCGAACCGCTTCCCGGACATCCCACCGCCCTGACAGGTCGCCCAGCCGCAACCGGCTGAAGGTCGGCCACGGATGCGCCCAGTATTCGCCTTGGGGCGAACGGGCGATGAGGCTCAAATCGTCGCTCAACATGCGCCAGGGATGGGGGATGCGGCCGGCGGCGGTGGTCTTGCCCGCTCCGCCGGGGCCGGCGAGAATCACGCCGAGGCCGTTCTTTTCCACCAGGGCGCCATGCACCAGCAGACCGCCCTGCAATTCACAGGTGTAAGCCGGGATCCTGGCCAGGCGCAGTATCTGAATGCCCATTTTGCGCGGCGTGGACACCGGCCCGAGATAACATTGGATTTCGCCGTTTTTCTCGAAAGGAAAGTGCCGCCAGCGGAGATTCCGTATCCCCACGCGAATGACCGCTTTCCGGGTTTCCCCGGGTTCCGGCGGTGTGCGAGGTGGGGGCGACGGGCTGTCAAGTCCCGTCAGGCCGGCGAAATTGGAGAGAAGCCGTCCGGCGTCTTCCTCCGGAGCGTGCAGGTGCCAGCGAACCCCGTCCGCCATGACCAGTTGAAACAATGGGAAGTTGGCTGGGGTCATGACCGTTCCGCTAACCCACCTGGGATCCCGACCTGCAATGGTTGCCCGGAGAGTTTCCGGACCTGCAGTGAATATCCGCGGCTCCGCCGCTCCAGCAATGGTTGCCGGCGCTGCTCCCGAATTCGCAGAAGTGGGAAACGTGGGTCGTACCCTGGGTACAGGCGCCATAGGCCACGCCATGATCCATACCGGAGAGGGAAATCGAAGTGGGTTTCTCGTAGGGCAGCCGGGGAATATTTCCTTTTTGTGCTATTTGGCGATGATTGTTTCCGGTTTCCGTATGGAATGGTGGCGGGCCGGGGTTGGGAGGAGTATTCCCCGGCCCGCGTGATCCGGTCCGTGAACGGCGCCCGTTATTTGCGGGCGAAGTGGTAGGCTTCCACTTCATAGATATTCTCATTGTAGTCCTGAACCTTGCTGGTAAAGAGGTCCATGCCCAGGCCCAGGAAGTTCATGCGCAGACCTGAAAAACTGAACAGCCGGGGTTTGGATTCGCCGAATCCCGGTTCCATCTGCAGCAGGGGCTCGGGAGAAAGGGAGATGCTCTGGATCTGCTGGATGGCGTGGATCGATTCGTGGTGGTACACGTAGTCGTCTTCATGACCTTCCAGGACCGTGGGATAAATCCCCCGGGTCCAGCCCAGGGCGTTGGATTGGATGGGATCCTTGGCGGTGAAGACCAGCAGGCCGTTGCGGAAAGAGAGCCGGTCGGCGTTTTTCAGGGAGTAGACGAAGCTCACCAGGTCCCGGGGTACTACCGAAAGATTCACGATAGCCCGGGGATTCCTGGCGAAGGGGGTGGCGATGTCCAGGCGGGCGGGACCCAGGTTGTAGCCGATATGGGAGAGGGGATGACGCCCGAAAGCGACGTTTTCCGAGATCGAAGCCGAGAGGTTGGCCAGCATAACCCCGGCGGTGACATTGCCTTTGCCCGCCAGACGCTTGGACTGGTAGAAACCGTAGCCCGCGGCGGAACCGTATGCCAGGGTCTTGACGACATCCCGAAAATTCCTGACATGCCCCTGGATGACGCCCTTGATCAGGGTGAACGCCGCCTGTCCCGCCACGTTGTACAGGCGGATGGTACTCTCCGACGCCGCTTGTTGCGCCGGTGGGACCAGCAGAAGGGATCCCCACAGGAATACCAGCAATACCATGATCTTAGTTGCTTTACTCTTCATTGTTACCTCCGCGGTACTCACGAAAGTAGAGAGCAGGTGTTGTGCCAGTTTGGACTGAGTGGCGAAAAACGCTGATAACAAAGGGTTTTGGGGGATTTTACGGTGATTGGGAGAGGCTGAAAGGGTGCGACGAAAGTTGAATGTTTTCGTATGGGTCGGTTGGATGTTGACAGCCCGGAATCGGGGCGAATCAAGCGCGAGGGGAATGGAAGGAAAATCAGGGAACGGCGCGGCCCGGAGGACCGCGCCGCGGGTCGATCAGGAGGATATGGGCAAGGTCCAGCCGGTAAGGGAAAGATCGGCCAGGGTGCGGTCCAAGCGGGCGGGGTCCAGGGGTTTAATCAGGAATCCGTTCCTTTCGCATTCCAGGTCGCCGGCCAGGTCGGTTGCTTTCAGGTAGACGCCGGACATCATAAGCACCCGGGTATCGCGAAGTTCCGGGTGACTGCGCACCCGGCGGCATATTTCCACTCCGTGGGTGCCCGGGAGCAGCATGTCGGTGATCAGGAGATCGGGTTTTTCCCGCAGGGCAATGTTTAATCCAATGGTTCCGTTCTCCGCGGTCATGACTTCCCATCCCCGGTGGATGAGATGCCTCCGCAGGAGAGCGATGGTGACGGGATCATCGTCAATGATCAGAGCTGTGGCGGCCATGTTTTTCCTCATGGGAGGAAATCCGGGAGCCAAGGGAATCCCGTGTCATTTCTTCCGGAACCAACAATCCCATGAACTCGGCGGTAAATTGCTGCAGGGTCGCCCGGGCCATATCCAGATCACTGTTATCGCCGGCGCTTTCCATGGCAAAAGAGATTTTCCGCAGGGATTCCAGGCTGAGGTTTGCCGAAGCGCCCTTCAGGGTATGGGCCTGGTGGCGGATCAGTCGGAAATCTTTTTCAGCCAGGGCGCGGCGCAGTGAATCCAGGCGTTGCATGACATCCTTGACATAGATTTCAAGGAGCTGTTCCAGGAAGGCTTCATCGCCCCCCACCCTCTCCAGCGCTTCGTTGTAATGCGTCCACTTCTGTTTTTTCTCTTTCATGGAATCCTCCTTGATGGAAAATCTCCACCGCCGCCATCTCGACCCGGTCCCGGCCTTTTGCCTTGGCCCGGTAGAGAGCCGCGTCACTTCGGCGCAGGGCCGCTGCGGGGGTGACTCCCTCTCCTGGACCGGCCACCATGCAGCCCAGGCTGGCGGTAATGGCGGGTTTTCCGTCTCCGGCGTCTATGGGTGAGGCGGAGATGCTGCGCCGGACGCGTTCCGCGATTTTCCGGGTTCTCTCGTGATCGCAGCCTGGCAGGATCAGGAGGAACTCTTCGCCGCCGTAACGCCCGACCTTGTCATAGGGCCGCAGGCAGGTCCGTATCCGCCGGGCCGCTTCTTGCAGCACGGCGTCACCCGCCGGGTGGCCCAGTCGGTCGTTGATGGCTTTGAAATGATCGATGTCGAGCATGATGACGCCCAGGGGACGCTGTTCCCGCTGACTCTGAATACAGCGTTCCTCCAGAATACGGCTGATCTCCCGGCGGTTCAGCAATCCGGTGAGGCCGTCATGAACGGCGATGCTGCGCAGCTCATCCTGGACGGAGAGAAGCTTGTGCTGCAGGTTCAGGATACGCTTGCCGATTTTGATGCGGGCTTCCAATTCCCGGATGTTGTAGGGCTTGGTGATGTAGTCGTCGGCACCCGCGCTCAAGCCCTTGACGATATCCTCGGGCTGGTTGCGAGCCGTGCAGAGGATAATATAGCGGTAGTCCGCTTCGGTTTCCCCGCGGATGAGGCGGCACAATCGGATTCCCGATATCCGCGGCATCATCCAGTCGAGGATGGCCATATGGATGCCCTGTTCGCGCATGATCTTTAGAGCTGAATCGCCGTCATCGGCGGTGAACACCTGGATGCCCATTCGGGCCACGGCGTGCTCCACCATTCGGCGGGAAACCATGTCGTCGTCGGCGATGAGCATTCTGATCATGGACGAATTCCTCCATTTCGGGGGGTTGCCTTCGCCCTTTCGATCACTTCCGCCAGGCCCTGGCTGTTCAGGGGCTTGGATATGTAGTCGTCCATGCCGTCTCTCATGTACTCATGGCGGTTCCAGGACATTGTGTTGGCCGTCATGGCGATGATGGGCAGACGGCGTCTCCGCGGTATCAGGGTCCGTTCATTTTCGCGGATCACCCGGGTGGCTTCCCGGCCGTCCATTTCCGGCATGCGGATGTCCATCAATACCAGGTCGAAGCTCTCTTTTTCCAGGGTTTCGATGGCTTCCCGACCGTTTTCCACAACCCGGACATGGTATCCCATTTTCTCCAGCATTTTCCGGGCCACCAGCTGGTTGACCCGGTTGTCTTCGGCCACCAGGATGCGCCCCGATGCGCCGTTGTCGTTTGGGCGGGAATCCCGGGCGGCGGCGCCGGATTCTTTCCGGATGTTCGACCGCAACCGGCGCAGCGTGTCCAGGAGATCGGATTGGCGAATCGGTTTCATCAGGGAAGCGGAAATCTCTAAATCCCGGTGATCCTTTTTTGTCTCGGCGATATCGTATGAAGAAAGCATGACGATATGCGACGTAAGGCCTTTGAAACGGCGGCGGATTTCCCCGACCAGGGCGAATCCGTCCATCTCAGGCATCTGCACATCCAGCAGCAGGATGTCGAAGGGCTCTTTTTCCCGGACCGATAGCTCCAGTCGGGCAAGCGCGGATTCCGCGTCCGCCACCGCGACGCTCCGCATATTCCTTTTCCGGAGCATGTGCGTGAGAATCTGCCGCGTGGTGGCGTTGTCGTCCACGATGAGGACATTTGTCCCTCGCAATAGCCCGGCATCGTCCCGGGCCTTTTCCCTCGCGGGGGTATCATCCCGGGCCTCGAGAACGATGGAGAAGATGAAACGGCTTCCTCCGCCGGGATTGGCTTCCACCCGGATCTCGCCATCCATTAACTCGACCAATTGCCTGGATATGGCCAGCCCCAGGCCCGTGCCGCCGAAGCGCCGTGTAATGGAACTGTCGACCTGCTGGAAGTTGTCGAATATGGTCTCGCGCTTTTCTTCCGGAATTCCGATACCCGTGTCGCTGACGCTGAATTCCAGCTCGATTCGATTTCGCATGCGGTTGCGTTCCCTGACCGAGACCACGACCTCGCCACTTTCCGTGAATTTGACTGCATTGGAGATGAGGTTGGATAATATCTGCCTCAGGCGCACGGGATCTCCAGACACCTCGGCGGAGGAAAGTGTGGACATGCGGTAGGCCATTTCAATACCTTTGCCGTGGGCATGGGGGGCATGGGCCGTCAGGGTGTCGGACACCAGTTGCTGCAGGTTGAAGGGTACCGATTCCAGCTCGATTTTGCGGGCCTCGATTTTCGAGATATCCAGGATGTCATTGAGAATACCCATCAATGATTCCGCCGAGGTCCGGATGGACTCCAGGTATTGCCGCTGTTCGGCAGTGAGTTCCGTGAAGAGGGCCAGCTCCGTCATACCGATGACTCCATTCATGGGCGTACGGATTTCATGGCTCATGTTCGCCAGGAAGAGGCTCTTCATACGACTGGCCTCCTGGGCCTCTTTCTTGGCTTCCACCAATTCGGTAACGTCGAGGAGGTTGAATATTACGCCTTCGTACTGCTTTTTGCGGTAAATCGGTTGCAGGCGCAGAATGGTTTCCATGCCCAACAGGGGTCTCTGGATCTCCACCGACTTGGCGCCGGGGGTCGTTCTGAAATGCCGGATGAGCGGTTTCAGACGGCTGCTTACGACGTCGTCATGGATGTCCCATAAGGATTTCCCGACGATTTCGGCGCGCTTTTTATGCATCAACTTGAGGAAATGGCGATTTACCTCAACGATCCGGTCGCTGCCGTCGGCGAAGACCACGCCTTCCTCCATTCCGGCGATCATGGAGGAGAGCTTGGCGGTTTCCCGCTGCTTTTCCTCTTTCCATTGATTGCCCTTGATGATGCCGGCGATTTCCGCGGCGATGGACCGGATCAGTCTTTTTTCCTCGGGCAGAAATTGAGAGCGCCGCGGGGGCGGAACCCGCTCCAGCAGGAACACTTCCAATTTGCCCCAGGCATGCCTGTCCACGCGGACGGTCGCGTGGATACGCCAGGGGGTTTCCCGGAAGTTCCCGGTATGGAAACTCCGGCCCCGGATTTCCAGCCGGGCGCAGGTTCTTTCGGGGTATTGAAAGGCCGCGGGTATCAGGTCCACGATCCGCTGCATGACCGTTTGGCAGGGATTCCTGGCATTGCACTTCATGCGGGCGATCCGGGTCAGGCAGTCCATTTCCTTGACTCGTTCGCCCAGTTCGGCGGTGCGTTGCCGCAGGTCCTTTTCCGCTTCCTTGCGCGGGGTGATGTCGCGGTAGACGCCGAAAACGGCTTTGACCCGCCCCTCTTCGAATATGGATGCCGAGACCAGGGAAACATCCACCAGGGTACCATCCTTGCGACGGCGCTTGGTATCGATCCTTGCTTTTTCTCCCCGGGACGTTTCCCTGGTGATCTGCGCGGCTTCCCGCTTGAACCGGGACGGAGCGATGAAGGTGTCCAGCTTTTTGCCCAGCATCTCTTCCTGGGTGAAACCGAACAGGCGTATGAATTCCGGATTGATCCGAATGGTGCGGCCCCGGGGGTCGGTGATGGCGATGGCCTCCGGCGCTTCCTGAAACAGCTGGTTGAACAATACTCTGTCGCAGGGCAGGTTTTCGATCTGAACGGGCGCATCCGTTGTTCTCATCGCAGGCTCCCCGCGGCGAAATCGTTGACGGAGGATGAATTCGGAGCGCAGCTTTCCAGGCGGTCGTTGTTGAACTTGAGCAGGGTGCGCAGGTTCTCTTTGTCCACCGCTTTGGAGAGAGCTTCCTCGGCTTCCACTTCATCCGCGGCCACCAGTTCGCAAAGGGCCGTATTGAGCATTTTCATGCCGTGTTGTTTGCCCGTTTGCATCATGGTGGCGATCTGGAAGCTTTTGCCCTCGCGGATCAGGTTGGACACGCCCACGGTGGCGATCAATATTTCATAGGCGCCGATCCGCCCCCCCTGTCTGCGTTTCAAAAGGGTTTGAGAGCAGACGCCGATCAACGATTCGGCCAGCATGGTGCGGATCTGGGCCTGTTGGTTGGAGGGGAATTGGTCGATGATGCGGTTGACCGTGGCGATGGCGGTTGAGGTGTGCAAAGTGCCCAGAACCAGGTGACCCGTGACGGCCATCTCAATGGCGATGGCGATGGTTTCCAGATCCCGCATTTCACCCACCAGAATCACGTCCGGGTCCTCCCGCAGGGCGGCCTTGAGGGCGGATTTGAACGATTGGGTATGGGTGTTGATTTCCCGCTGGTTGATTAAAGATTCCTTGTTGGTGTAGACGAACTCAACGGGGTCCTCCACGGTGACGATATGCTTTTTCTGGGTACGGTTGATATGATCGATCAATGCCGCCAGGGTAGTGGATTTGCCGCTTCCCGTGGGGCCGGTCACCAGGATCAGACCCTTGGGGATCATGCAGAGATTGACGAAGGAATCGGGCAGGCTCAGGTCGGAAACAGTCATGATCTCCGAAGGGATCATCCTGGCCACCATGCCCGCGCCGCGGATATCCCTGAAAGCGTTGCAGCGGAAACGGGCGGTGCCGGCCAGGGCGTAACCAAAATCCGTATCGTTGGTTTCGCGGAATTCCTCCCGGTTGATTTCGGGCATAATGCCGGTGAGAGCCCGGGTCAATCCCTGCTCGGTCAGCGGGGGAAATTGCTCCAGGACGACAATGTCTCCGTCAATGCGCAACGCGGGTTTGCATCCCGACGACAAGTGCAGGTCCGACGCTCCTTTCGTTTTCATCAAACGAAAAAGGTCGTCCATACTCCGCGGCGCCGCCGCCGGTGAAGGCGGAGCCGACGGCACTTTTTGTTTGATTGACAAAGCCGTTTCCCTTGCGTGTTCCGGGGAAGGATTCGCGGGACCTGGGGGAGGCATTATGCGGTGTATCGGATTATCCATTTTCCTGGCTCCTGATGATTTTGTTTTTGTTGATGAAGATATTCCCGCCGTTCATGCGAAACGCAATGAACCTTTCGGGGCCGTTCAGGTAGTCGAGAATACGGGCGTGAGATGAGGGGAGAGTCCGGCCATGCTCCACGTCCAGCTCGATATCGCCCTTCAGGACCAGGTGTACCGATTTCAGGACCGGCATGGGAGGAGAGGGGCTCTGCTCATGGACCCAAATGATTGCCTCCAGGTTGACCAGGTTGAGGCCTTCCCCCCGCCGCAGCCGGACCGGTATGAAGGGCGTGGCGTGGTTGAGGAACTCCTCCAGGCTTTCCGCCCCGGTGCCGTGCCGGGAATGGGGGTTCAGAAACAGCTGGCACTCGTCCGTGAAGGGCGGCGGGGATTCCAGCCGCAATTGAACGGTTTTTTCGATTTTCGTGATCTTATACTCGTTGGGGTTCATGGTTCCTCATTAATTGTCTGATCTCCCGGTGTTTACGCAGAAACAAGTCTACGAGCCGGGGTTCGAATTGCCGCCCACGCTCCCGCCGGATCATTTTCAGCACCGTATCCAGGGGCATGGCCTCCCGGTAGGGGCGATGCGAAGTGCAGGCGTCAAAAAAATCCGCCAGGGCCACGATCCGTCCCTCCAGTGGAATCTGGGTGCCCTTGAGGCCGCAGGGATAGCCCTCGCCGTTCCACCATTCATGATGGGAAATGGCGATGTTATGCGCCAGGCGCAGGATTTCCGAGTGGGTTCCCTCAAGGATACGAGCTCCGATCAGGGTGTGGGTTTTCATGACGGCGAATTCGCTCTTGGAGAGCTTGCCTTTCTTTAACAGGATGTGGTCGGGGATGCCGATTTTACCGATATCATGCATGGCCGAGGCCAGGCCGATCTGCTCCACCATCGGATCGGGGAGCTCCAGTTCTTTCGCGATCAGGACGCTGAAACTACCGATACGCTTGAGATGACTGCCCGTATTGTCGTCTTTGTATTCCGAGGCCAGGATGAGGCAGTTGAGGGTGTCCATGTAGGATTGCTCCAGGTCTCGATGGGCGTTCTTCACGGCGGTATAGGTGCGCTTCAGGTCCTGGGCGAAGAGCATGACCTGATTACGGTTCATGTCGGCCGGGTCCGTTTCGGCTCGCGGGGTTTCTTTCCTGGGATTCTCTCCCCGGAGCCAGCCGTTTGCATGGTTTTCCTGGTTTTGGAAGGGCGCGTACACGGGATTATCCATTTTGCATACCTCGTTTTTCTCTACTGATATCTCTGTTATCTACATGGGCCAGCGGGTCTCTCAGCAATTCTCGAATCCTGGCCAGCAGCCCGGAGGGGCTGAAGGGTTTGAGCCAGTATTCATCGGCGCCGGCGGCCATTCCCTTTTCGATGTCCACCTTTTGACCCCAGGCGGATAGAATACAGATGGCGCATCGCCGGGTGTTGCGTTTGCGCAGAATGGACGTCAGGGAGATGCCGTCCATCTCATCGGACAATCCCACTCCCGTCAGGATCAGGTCGGGCTGTAAGCGCAGGGCCGTCCGCATGGCGGATCGACCCCCCGAGATCGCGATCACGCTGCCGATTCCACCCTCTTCCAGGGTTAGGCGCAGCAGCTCCCGTATCTCGGGGCTTTTCTCCACGACCAGCACGGTCCGGGGTCTGCCGGGGGCAATGGTTCGATTTTCATTTTTCATCACTCCCCAGTGAGCAACAACAATGCCAAAAATAGTGTTCGGGAAAAACCAATTGATAATGGGCTTTTGGGGATATGGGGCGCGTCGGTGTGAAAAATCCGGCTGCGACGAAAGCAGCCTGCCGGAGACGGTTGTTTACAATGCCGCCGGGTATGGTAACCCGGGTCCGCTCTAGGTGCCGAGTATTTCTTCCACCTTGTGGATTAACTCCAGGGGGCTGAAAGGTTTAATGAAATATGCGTCCGCTCCGGCCTCGAGGCCTTTTTCAATGTCCCGGTCCTGTCCCTTTGCGGTCAATAGCAGGATGGAGATGTTCCGTGTTCTCGGATCGGACTTGAGAATTCGTGTGGCTTCCAGGCCGTCGATCTCACCGGGCATCATAATGTCCATGATGATGAGATCGGGACTCTCCCCGCGGGTGACCTCAACCGCTTCCTCGCCGCTCGCCGCCTTGATGATATGGGTATCTTCGGAACTCAAGGTGACATCCACCAATTCCCTTACTTCCGGTTGATCGTCCACGATGAGAATCTTTTTCATTTTCTGTTTTCTCCCTGATGATTTTCGTCTTAATCTTCCTTTTCCGGGTCCATGGGAATCGTGAATACCACCGAGGTTCCCTCCCCGGGCCGGCTGTTCACCCGGATCCGTCCGTGATGTTTGTCGATGATCAGCTTGACGATGCTCATGCCGAGTCCGGTTCCCGGCGGCGCCGTGTCGCTGGTATCCGCGCGGTAAAATTTGTCAAACATATTGCGGACCTGTTCCTCGGTCATGCCGATCCCCTGGTCCGAGACGGTTACCTGGAAATCATTGTCGTCGGCGGTAGTGGAAATCCGGATCTTTCCGTTTGGCGGGGAATAGCGAACCCCGTTGCTGAGAAGATTCGCCATGACCTGGTCAATCTTTTCACCATCGGCGAATACGGGTCGGTCAATGGTTTCCAGATTGGTGATGAACCTGCACTTTTCGTGGGAGATGCGGAAAAGCTCCACGCGCCGGGAAATGATTTCATTCAG
>Ga0272441_10011982_pt1 | contig 12761 bp, 11 predicted proteins | sample SSMProp6N_FD_193582 | JGI IMG/M metagenome (GOLD analysis project Ga0272441, IMG submission 193582) | Marine sediment archaeal communities from Little Sippewissett salt marsh, Falmouth, MA, United States - SSM-Prop-6N | ecosystem: Environmental > Aquatic > Marine > Wetlands > Sediment ...
TGTGAATAATGGCCACATCGGGATTGAGGGCCGGTATGAGTGCCAGTTTCTCTCCTGTATAGGGACACTCCATCGATTGCAGTTCCGAGACGCGGGGGAAAAGGTCCGATCCCATCATGCCTCTCGACGGAATGAAGGGAATCCCCATGGCGCCGGCACGGTACCGCAGTCCCAGGCTCATGTGGCCCCACTCCTCGAATTCGGCAAGCTTGTTCTGCATGTAGTGACGCATGACGCGGGATACACCCCAGGTAACGCCGGGGCTGAACCAGCTGGTCACGATGCGTTTTGCAACACCGCCGACGAGGAGGAGATCACCCTCCGTCGATGTTATACTGCGTGAATAGGTGATATCTTTTTTCTTCTGACGTATCATCTCCCACACAGAGGCCATGGGCGTTCGGGAATAGTGACAGCCACCCGATGCAACGTGATCGCCATCCTGAATCAGTCCAATCGCCTCTTCCAGTGTCATGACTTTTTCTCGCAATCCTCTGTGCTTCTTGTCGATGACGTCTCTCAATTCCACATAAGATTTTATCATACATCCATCCTCCGTTTATTCATGCATTCGTAAAGGGGATACCATGGTGACAGTGAAACGGTCCTTCCAGTCGCCTTTACGATCACATTGTTTGATTGTAGTCCCTACAAATCCCGTATTTCAGAATCACACTACCGACAGGATTCTGAAATAGGGGATGCATAGGCCATAATACTCCTTGATCACAGGTCTCAGCATCGTTTCTGCCAGAGGGAGGAAGGCGATGAGTGGCAATGGTGCGGCGGGCCTTTTTCACCCGGCCGGCGCGGCAACCATGGTCACTGGTGGGACACCCAATGAGACCATAAGCACCGGTGAGATCAGCTCCCTGCCCGGTTCCGGGCAGGGAGTCTAACCTTCGGTCCATTCGTGCTCACACGACAGGGACCATTACTTTACGACAAACTGTCCACCTTCGACTACGAGGGTCTTCACACCACCCTGGCCGTCTCCTACCTCATTCATCGTTGTATCTCCCGAGATACCCGGATAATCTTTCAGCTTAGCCCAGCCCTGACGGATCTTGTCACGATCCTTCTCCAGATCTCCCGGTTTGTTCGTCACTCCTTCCTCTTCGATAACCTTCTTGATGATATACATGTTATCATATGCCCGGAGTCCACCATAGGTGGGATCCTTGCCTGCCGGGGAACGTTTCTTGAATTCCTTGACAAAATTGATCACACGCGGGTCCGGGTTCCCCTGAATCCACGCCGCCGTGGAACCGTAATACCCCTCAACGGACTCGCCGCCGACTTCGATCAGACCGGGAGTGCTGTTACAGGCTCCACCGATAAAGGGTGCCTCGATCCCCTGACGTCTCGCTTCAATGGCGATCTTGGCGCCTGCCTCATAGCAGCTGCCTAATCCTATACCGTCCGGATTGAGGGCCTTTATCTCTGTGATAAAGGGGGCGAAATCGACGGTCTGGGTCTGAAATGAAAACATCTTCAGGAGCTTGATGTCATATTTTTCAAACAGCACGGGCATGATCATCTTGCCTTCAACAGTAGAAACGGCATCCTCCGAATTATACAGGACAACGGCCGTCTTGATATTGTATTTCTCTTTCCATTTCCTCACTGCCGGGTCGAGCTGTTTGTCACTGGTCAATGTGTTTCTGAATCCCCATTTGCTCAGCTTCGCCAGCCCCGGTTTGGAAGAACAGAAGGCGATACAGACAATCTTTAACCTGTTCAGTTTCGGGAAGGCCACTTCACAGGTTGAGCTCTGACAGGGACCATTGACGACGAGTACCTTGTCTCTCTTTGCCAGTTTCTCAAGCAACGGTATAACCGGTGCCCCCTTGCACTCGTCATCGTACCAGGTGATTTCGATGGGCAGTCCACCGATGCCGCCTGCCGCGTTGATCTCCTCTACCGCTATCTCGGTTCCGATCTTTCCATTCATCCCCCATTCCGCACAGACACCGGATACGCCGAAGAGTCCTCCGATCTTTACCTTATCACCGGCCAATTTGGCGTGAACCGGTCCCGCCACAACCAGAGCAAGTACGACTATAAACACTATTGACAAGGACAGTACAAAACGTTCTTTTTTCATGGTATTACCTCCTTTTTTTTTAAAATGGTACTACGAACGTTATGACGTTATCACCTACCACCCCCCTTCAGGATACTCCCTTCATAGACACTGGGGCCGGGCGCCTCCGACGACCCGATGTTCATTCCACATCGCCCCGTCTCCCACCAGGCAACTTCTTGCTGTTGTTGTTGAGACACCGGCCAGGTATGTGCATTGGCCACCGCGCAGAGGATGCGTCGCCCCAGAGGGACGCAGGCTCATAGAACGCGGTCCAATCGATCGCTACCACTATTGAAAAAACCAGACTGTCATGCACTACACTATAAAAGAACCAGCCACACCGGAAACCGGCACGGCATGGACGCTATGCTTTGTGAACCCCTGCGGCACGACCCAGGTATGCCCGCTGCAGTTTTTCATTGCTCAAGAGATCACCGGCCGTCCCTTCGAGAACGATCCGTCCCGTTTCCAGCACGTACCCCCTGTCGGCTATGGCAAGCGCCTTGTTCGCATTCTGTTCCACCAGCAGAATGGTATAGCCATCGTTATCTCGAAACTCCCGGATGGCATCGATAATCAATTCAACGAAATTGGGGGACAGACCCAGCGACGGCTCATCCATGAGGAGCAGTTTCGGCGTGGCCATGAGGGCCCGTCCGATGGCCAGCATCTGCTGTTCTCCCCCCGACAGCGTTCCGGCATTCTGATTCAGCCGCTCCTTGATACGGGGAAACTTCTGGAATACCCGTTCCATATCGGACTGTATGCCCTCCTTGTCGGACCGCAGATAGGCGCCCATTTCCAGGTTTTCCCTGACCGACATGCGGGAGAGGATACCGCGCCCCTCTTCCACCTGGGTTATGCCCTGTTTTACGATCACATGCGGTTTCTTTCCCTCGATATGGTTTCCCTTGAAAAGGATGGTTCCCTTTTTCGGTTTGATCGCTCCCGATATGGTCCGCAGCAGTGTCGACTTGCCCGCACCGTTCGCACCCAGAAGAACGACTATTTCACCTTCATTTACCTGCATCGTGACGTCGGTCACGGCCAGTATCTTGCCATATCCCGCTGAAATTCCCTCTATGGACAACATCCTACACACCGCCCCCCTTGCCGAGATAGGCCTCGATAACCTCGGTGTTATCCTGCACCTCGGAGGGACTCCCCTCGGCAATCTTTTCTCCGAAGTTCAGGACCGAAATAACCGTCGATATTCCCATGACCAGTTCCATGTTGTGCTCGATAATCAGAATCGTCTTCCCCAGTTCGTTGATGCGCGTGATGAGGACATCCAGATCGTTTGTCTCTCTCGGGTTCATGCCCGCCGCCGGCTCATCGAGCAGCATCAGCGCAGGGTTCATACTGAGAGCACGAGCAATCTCTACAAGCCGCTGTTCCGCATGGGGAAGATTAGAGGCCATCTGATCGGCCTTGTCCGCCATACCGACAAATTCGAGCCACTGCAAGGCCTTTTCTCTGGTTTTCCGCTCCTCACTCAATTCCCTGAGAGACAGCCTGAAAAACGTTCGCGCCAGTCCTGCACTGGTCTTACAGTGCCTCCCCAGCATGACATTCTCCAGCACCGTCATGGAATGGAAGAGCCGAATGATCTGAAAGGTCCTTCCGATACCTGATTCCGCGCGGACATGGGGTTTGAGCCGGTTTATCTTTCTTCCCCTGAAGAATATCTCTCCCGATGTTATTGCATGGGCACCACTGATAAGATTAAAGAGCGTGGTCTTTCCCGCACCGTTGGGACCGATGATTGCGTGTATCTTCCCCTCCTCCACCGCAATATCGATATCCTGGAGGGCGCAGAATCCGCCGTAGTATTTCGTTACATCACGAATCTCTAAGATCATTGTTTCCTCTTATTGTCTGACGCTGGTCGTATCCCCCGGAACGGCCCATTCTGAAAGAACCGCTTGATGCCCTGTACAACGTCCATGCCGATGACTCCCTGGGGCCTGATAATCATCATGACAATCAGAATCAGACCATAGATTTCCATTCGCCATTCCTGTATCTCTCTGAGAAACTCGGGTATGAACGTCAGGACCAGTGCGCCGAATATGGGACCCCAGAATATCTGAATGCCGCCGAATATGGTAAAGACGATAAACTCGACGCCATGCATGACGCCGAACATGAGCGGTTCGATGTATTCCTGGAAATGGGCCAGTATACCCCCGCCGATCCCCGCTATGAAGGCGCCCACCGAAAAGGCCGTCAGTTTCATGATCGTAATATTAACACCGATCACCTCAGAGGCATCCTCGTCGTCACCGATGGCCCGGAAGGCCCGCCCCATACGTGACTTTCTCAATCGGTAAAAGAATATCACCAACAACACGACCACACCATATGCATAGGCCAGCGTGTATTCCTGATAGGGAATACCGACCAACCCGGCGGCACCACCTACATAGTCAATATTGATAAAGATCACCCGTACGATCTCACCGAAGCCCAGTGTCAAGAGGAGGAGATAAATCCCCTTGATCCTGAGTGCAGGCATTCCGAGTATAAATCCCGCTATGCCCGCCGCAAGGCCTCCCACGAGGACGGCAGGAATGTAGGGAATGCCGAATTTGACAGTACAGACTGCCGACGCGTATGCACCAATTGCCATAAAACCGGCCTGTCCCAGTGATATCTGTCCCGTCATAAAGGGCAGATAGAAACTGAGCGCCATGATGATATTGATGCCTGCAATGGCAGCAACCGAAAATAGATAATCCAAACCTGTAACCCCTCCTAATTTTTGCTTACACGAGTTCCGAACAATCCTTCAGGCTTGAAAATGAGGATGAGAATCATAATACCAAAGGCAAACACATCCTGCAGATTAATCTCCGACGGTACAAGGACGACACTACTCACCTCGGCCAATCCCAGAATAAGCCCCCCAATCATGGCACCCACAACGTTCCCCAGGCCGCCAAGTAACATCACCACCAATCCCTTCAACGCAAAGGTAAGTCCCATAAAGGGTGTAACGGCGTGAAATGCGATACCCACCATTACGCCGGCCGCCCCCGCCAGCGCGGAGGCGACACCAAAGGTTATGAATACGATCCGATCCACATTGACGCCAAGGAAACCGGCCGTCATGTGACTTTCCGCCACGGCCCTCATGGCACGCCCCACCCTGGTCCTGGTGATGAAAAAATAGAGAACGATCATCAGGGAGAGGGAAGTGCCGAATATGAGCACATTGTCTGAACTGACGGTGAAGGATCCTACCTGGTACATCCTGGTGGCTATGGCCTCGGGAAATTTCGTGCCGTAGCCCCCAAAGATCTTTATGGCGAGATGCTGGAGAATGATGGTGACGCCAATGGTGCTCAGCAGGGGTGCCAGATGATAATCCTTTCGAATGGGCCGAATGGCGCAATACTCGATGATGAGGCCCAGGATACCCGTCGCAATCATGGTCAGGGGCAGTGTGACATAGAGCGGCATACCACTCCAGAGGATTATATAGAGACCCATGAAGGCACCGGCCATGAGCACTTCACCATGGGCGAAGTGCAGCAGTCCCAGCACTCCGAATATCAAGGTGTAGCCGATGGCCACCAGAGAATAAGTGGCCCCCAGCATCAGCCCGTTTATGAGCTGTTGTAGAATCACGCGGCATTCCTCATTTTCTCCGCAGCGGCCATCACGGCCTCTACGATTTGCGTATATCCCGTGCAGCGGCACAGCACTCCTGATACCGCTTCCTGTGCCTCTTCTTCCGTCGGATTTGGATGTTCCGAAAGGAAGTGATAGATGGTAATGAGCATGCCCGGTGTACAGAATCCACACTGCAGGGCATGATGTTCGTTGAAGGCCTCCTGGATGGGATGGAGTTTGCCGTTTTCGGCAATCCCTTCGACCGTCATGATCTTTGCACCAGTGGCCTGAACGGCGAACATGAGACAGGAACGGATCGGCTCCCCGTTAAACAGTATCGTACAGGCCCCGCATATACCGTGCTCACATCCTACATGTGTTCCCAGGAGCTGCAGTTCTTCCCGCAGGAAATCCGAGAGGAGCATTCTCGGCTCCACATAGCGCTCGTATTCCACGCCATTTACCGTGACTTTTACTTGACGTTTATCTGCCATCTTACTTACTCCCTTCAAATGTAGTCCAGGCCTCTGTGAGCCCTCTCTTGGTTAGAACCTTCGCCATGGCCTTCCGGTACTCTGCAGTCGCGTGATAATCTGAATCGGGATCGACATTGTCTCCCTCGGCGGCCTTGATTGCAGCCTCTTCGATGAGTTCGCCAGTCAGCTTTTGCCCCGCCAGCAGTGCCTCCGCATCCTTCGCCCTGACGGGAGTCGGTGCCACACCACCGAGAGCGATGCGGGCCTCCTTACAGACGCCTGCATCATCCATGGACAGTATGGTGGCAACGCCCACAATGGCAAAATCTCCGAATCTCCGGCTGATATCGACGTATGACCATGCCGTCGTCTTTGAAGGGAACGTGGGTATTCTTACTTCCACGAGCAGTTCGTTTTCCTCTACGGCGCTGGTAAGATAGGTCACAAAGAACTCATCGGCACTGAGAACACGTTCTCCCGAGGGACTGACTATCTTCATCTTGGCATCAAGAGCGAGGGAGGTAACGGGGATCTCAGCCGTGGGATCGGCATGCACCAGCGTACCGCCGACGGTGCCGCGAAACCTGATGGCAAGATGACCGATGTGGGTAATGGCCTTGGCGAGGACGGGGCATTTCTCCTTGATCAGGGGAGATACCTCCAGGGTCCGCTCACGCGTCAGGGCCCCGATGACGATTTCATCCCCCTCTTCCCTGAAGTAGTCAAGTTCCTTGATATTATTTATATCTATCAGCGCTTCGGGGCGGGCCGCTCGAAAGTTCATCATGGCAACGAGACTCTGTCCACCGGCAATTATCTTGGCCTCATCCCCTTGGCTTTCCAAAAGCTGAAGGGCTTCCTGGACCGTTGTCGGGGTAAAATATTCAAATGCGGTTGGTTTCATGTACTTTCTCCTATATCTTCATTTTATTTCAATATGTCGTCCATGCTTTTGAAAAACTGTTCCAGCATCATCTTTGAAATCCCACCAATCATTCTCTGACCTATACCGGCAAGAAGTCCCCCTACCTGTACATCGCCATCGTAGGCAAGTACGGTGTTTTCACCATCCTGCGACAGTGAAATGAGTGCCTCGCCCTTGACATAGCCGGGGAGCCCCTTCCCCTGACCGACCAGCTTGTAGCTGTTGGGCGGCTGCGGATCGGCAATCTCAAATTTACCCTTGTACTTCCCCTTCACGGCGGAGATCCCGATCTTCAGATACACATCGTATTTTCCGGGCTCCGTCTCTTCCAGTTTCTCACACCCGGGGAGTGCCTTCTGGAGGTGTTCAACCGTATTAAAGGTCTCCCATACCTTCTCCTGCGGTGCCTTGAATGTATATGTTCCTTCTATCTTCATCAATTTTCTCCTTGAATATATGCTAGTTTGTTTGTGCCGTGGCATCATTGATAAGATGCCATATCTTGCTCGGTGTCATGGGCAGTTCATCGACTACCGCTCCCAGTGGCGCCAGCGCATCCGCAATGGCATTACCAATGGCAGGCGGCACGGACATGCTCGATCCCTCTCCCGCTCCCTTTGAACCAAGTGCCGTCAGTACCGACGGAGATTCAAAGTGATCCACATCGACCTTGGGCATTTCCATGGCCGTGGGGCAGAGATAATCTGCGAAGGATGCCGTCAGGCACTGGCCGTTTTCGTCGTAGGCCTGTTCCTCGTACATGCTGCCGCCGATGGCCTGGACAATGCTTCCCAGGACCTGTCCCCTGACGATCTGGGGATTGAGGATGGTGCCGGCATCGTGGACACTGGCCCACTTGAGAAATTTCACCTCACCCGTTTCCTTGTCGACTTCCACAACGATCGCCTCGGCGACAAAGCCGTAGGTATTTGATGAGTTGACCCGGTCCTGCGCATCGGGGGGCCTCGAGGTGGGCATGGTCCACAGGCTCGTACCGAAGAGACCGGCATCCATTCCCTCGGGCAGATCGTACTGGTTCCAGTGGGCGGCACCGGCAATGTGTCGCAGTTTGATGGCCTTTTCCGGATTGTCTTTCCCAAAGAATTTCCCATCTTCCACAACAACATCTTCCAGGTCGATCTTCAGCAGGTGGGCGGCAATCTTTTTTGCCTTTTCGAGACACTGTCTCGATGCCCTGACGATGGCCGTCGTCCCCGACGACGCGAAACGACTGGAGAAACTTCCCGTCGTAATACTGTAGAGGCGGTCCGAAGAATCGACAACGGAGTCAACCACTACCTGGTCTGGATGGACACCGAATTCATCGGCGACGATCTGGCTGATCACCGTCTCGTGCCCCTGCCCCTGCGGGTTGGTCGAGCATATGACCGTGATACCCCCCAGCGGGTCGACCTTGACGATGGCTGCCTCGCCGGAACCCGATTTATCACGTTCGTTCTTCCGCTCTTCGGCAGTCTTTCCGATGGCGACATAGGCAATATTCGTCACGGAGGGATCGGTGACGGATGCGAGACCGATACCGACGAGCCGTCCTTCCTCTCTGGCCTTTTTCTGGTACTCTCTCATTTTTTCATATTCAACGAGGTCGAGACATTTCTTGAAGGCCGCGGGATAGTTTCCCACGTCGTAGTAACCGCCCGTGGCAGTCGTGTAAGGCATCTGCTCGGGCTGAATGAAGTTCTTGAAGCGAATCTCGGCGGGATCCATACCCAGCTTGGCCGCCGCCATGTCGGTGATCCGCTCGGTACTGAAATAGAGTTCCTGGCAGCCGTATCCCCTGAGCGGTGCCGTCAGTCCCTTGTTGGTGGCCACGATGTAGACCTCGCGGTCCAGATTTCTGATGTCGTAGGCACCGGTATGATTCCCCGTGCTCCGGTAGGCGCACCCCGGTTCCGGCGGCCGGATGTATCCGCCCGACGTATCCATGGCCTTGTCCTTCAGACCAAGGATCTTGCCCTCCTTCGAAACGGCCGCCTCGATGTAGGTAACCCGGTCGGTGCAGGTGGCCGAGGCCATCAGGTGTTCCCGCCGGTCCTCTATCCACTTGACGGTGACACCCGTCTTCTTGGCCACGATGGCCATGAGGGCGCAGTAGGGATAGATCCCCGTCTTGGTTCCGAAACCGCCACCGATATCGGTGGGGATGATCCATCGCATCTTGTTCTCGGGGACACCGAGGGCCATGGCCGTCAGGGCATGATTGACGAAGGGGCCCTGATAGTTATTGTACACTACATAGGATTTATCGTAGGCGTTGTACGTGGCAATGACACCATAGGTCTCTATGGGAGAACCGGCATATTTAGGGAAATTGAATTTCCACTTGACCACTTCATCGGCCTCCTGGCAGAGGGTATCCCAATCTGTACCATACTTGAAGAAACGGTGATTATAGACATTGCTTCCGATATTTTCGTGAAGGACGGGGGCATCGGGTTCGATGGCCTTTTCTATATTCACGACGGCATCCAGCGGATCATAATCCACCTCGATCAGATCGAGGGCATCTTCGGCCAGGTAACGATTCTCGGCTACAACCACAGCTACCGGTTCGCCGACGAACCGTACCTTATCGACGGCACAGGTATAATACTTGGTAGGTATTGTTACGCCGCAGGGATAGGGTTTCGATTCCTGTTTGACATCCTCGCCGGTCACCACACCGATCACGCCGGGGGCCTTCAGGGCCTCGGAGATATCCACATCCAGTATCTTTGCGTGAGCATAGGGACTGCGCAGTATAGCCGCATGCTTCATGTTCGGCAGGAGGATGTCGTCCATAAAGGTCCCCCTCCCCGTCAGAAGCCTCATGTCTTCCTTTCTCTTATAACTTGTACCTACCCATTTCTTCTTTTCACCGCTCATATCTTTCTCCTTCGCAATTTAGTCATCAACCACCCTCATTTTCGGCTAGAAATTATCGGCCACCTCTTCAAAGGACTGCCCGTGTTCAGAAAGCCGCGTCCGCCGGGAATACCTCTCTCTGTGAAGACTAATCATGAAACCAGTCAATTGCCTTGATCGAGTAGTCGATGGTTATTTTTCTCTTCAGCACGGGATCATACAGCTCTCCCTCAAAACGGTCGGCATAGACCATCTCGCCCTTCAGGACAGGGGGAGTACCCGACAATATCACCATACCGTCAAGGGTACCGTTGACCCGTTTTCCGACAAGATCAATCAAATCCTCAGGGACCAGCATGGTGGCAAGGGTCGATTCCTGGTAGAGCATCCTCTCGCCCGCCTTCGTCACCCAGCTTCGAATCTCTATGCTGTCCCAGTGATCCTTCACCTCATTATAGTTCCACATCTCCTGCGAAACGGGGGCCGGACAGACCTGCTTCGACTTCAGGATGTCCAGTCTCTCCATCTCCCGGTCCGTGTGATCGCTTCCCAGTCCCACATAGAGAGAGCCCTTATCGGCGATCAGCACATATTCAATCTCACCCGAGGTCTCACTTCCCTGCACATCAATGACGGCAGTCTGTGCGATCCCTCCGGGTGGCTTGGGAAAGTACATCGGAATAGAGGGAGGGGGTTCTATTCCCTCTTGCTGCAGTTCTTCTATGTGTTTCTTGACTGCCTCCTGATCCCGTCCCGTATATCCGCACAGGACGACGCCCCGGATATCCAGGGAGACCTCCTGCTGTGCATGCACTCCAGTTATCGTAAACGATTCAATCATATCTTGGCGCTTCACCTCGTACAACAATTATTTTCCATCGAGTTTCTCCTGTTCCCACCGTCTCAGCTCTCTACGCAGGATCTTTCCGGCAGAATTTTTGGGAAGTTCCTTGATGAATTCGATCTCCCTCGGAAATTTATAGGGTGCTATCGTCTGCTTGACAAAGTCCTGCAACTGCTTGGCAAGTTCCGGAGATGCTTCGTATCCCTCGTGGAGGACGACCCAGGCCTTGACCTTGTCCCCCATTTCAGGGTCCTTGACTCCCGCCACACCGGCCTCAAAGACCACCTCGTGTTCCTGCAACGCCGTCTCCACATCGGAGGGAGAAATCCGATAGCCGTGACAGGTCATGATATCATCAGATCTCGACCCGTACCAGAAATATCCGTCTTCATCCATGTAGGCCAGGTCTTTCGTATCGTGCCATTTCCCGGCAATCGTCATCTGCTCCATGAGCTCGGGGCTCTTGAAGTACTCTAAATAGAGACCGGGATGATTCTTGTTGATCACCAGATGACCCAGTTCATCGGGGGGCATGCGATTCCCATCGTCATCGACAATTGCCACCTCTATGCCGGGAAGGGGCTTGCCCATGGAACCGACCTTGACATTGCAATCGACGCGGGTCGTACAGAACTCGTGGGCCTCGGTCTGTCCCATACTGTCGAGTATGTCGATACCGAAGCGCCGCTTCCATTCCCGGGCGGTCTCCGCCAGGAGGGGCTCACCGGAGCTGAGACACTGCTTCAGGCTGCTGGTATCATACTTCTTTTCGGCATCTGGAATGGACATGAGCATCTTATATATGGTCGGCGTGCCGATAAAGTGTGTCAGCTTGTACCGTTCGACAAACTCAAGCGCCCGTTCCTTGTTGAAGCGCTCATCGTAGTATATGGCCGTCGAGATGCCCCACCTTCTGGAAAAGAGGAAATTGTGACCGAGGGCATACATCCAGGTAAGCGCTGTGGGACCGCTGCAAATGTCGCCTCGCTGGATACCCATGGCAAAGCGTCCGATGGGATCGCCGGCACCGATGATGAACCGGTGGGCATGCACGACCCCCTTGGGGTCCCCTGTCGTGCCCGACGTGTACAGGAAATATGCCGGATCATCCTTCAGTGTCTCTACATAGGGGAGATTGGCCCCGTCTTCCTTCATGAGGTCGTCATAGGAAATCTGCCCCTCTGCAGCCGCCCCGATGACGATGACATACCGCAGCGTGGCACACTTGGGCCGTATCTTTTCAATGGCATCGACATACTTGTCCGTCGTGATGACAGCCACGGCCTCACTGTTGTTGATGATGTGCACCAGTTCGTATTCCCGCAACATCGTGTTCGTCGGAATAGGGACGGCACCGATCTTCTGACCTCCGAAGAAGGCCACCTCATATTCGGGCTGATTGGGCGTTCGAATCACAAAACGCTCGCCCTTTGAGACTCCCAATTTGTGAAAGGCGGCACCAAACCTGTCGGTCAGGTCTTTCAACTCACCATAGGTAATCTCCTCATCCCTGTAATACATGGCCACATCCTGGGCCCTTCCGTGTTCAGCCCAGTAGTCAACCGATATCCTGGCCATATTGAGTTTTTCGGGGATGTCAAGTGAAAAGAACCCGTGACTATCCATCTGTAAAAACGTATCGTATTCAATGCGGTCTCCCATTTTGACACTACCTCCTTCAACAATAATGACGCTCCCCGCATCACGTCGCGGGGAATCTTCGACTGATTAGAAAATTGCCTATATTTTATTTGCTTGCATAGACCGCTGCAGACAACGGGAAATGCACGTGCCGTTCAGCTCAACTATAGTGTCTCACCCTCTGCAATACTCAGCAGCAAACTCTCCTCCGACTTGGATAGATGTGCAATCACCTTTTCATATGCGTCGGTCTCACTCCCCCTCTCCAGGGCATCGAGAATGGCCTTGTGTTCATTAATGACG
>Ga0272441_10011984_pt1 | contig 12760 bp, 8 predicted proteins | sample SSMProp6N_FD_193582 | JGI IMG/M metagenome (GOLD analysis project Ga0272441, IMG submission 193582) | Marine sediment archaeal communities from Little Sippewissett salt marsh, Falmouth, MA, United States - SSM-Prop-6N | ecosystem: Environmental > Aquatic > Marine > Wetlands > Sediment ...
CCTGCGGCGACAGCTACTTACGATTCTGGATCGCACCCCGGGCGTCTTTCTGCAGGGCGTGGACGTCACCCGGGTCCCCACGAGCCAGCTCCCGGGCGGCAAGCACTTCTGGAAACGGCCGAAGGGTCGGACCAGCGCGGTCTTCGGCGGCTGGTATCTCCGCCGCTTCCACCCAGGGGATCCCTGCCTGAGCCGGGCGGGACTCCGGACCGGAGACATCATCGCGGAGGTAAACGGCTCGGTGGTCTCCCACCCGGATGATCTGGTACGACTCTGGCAGTCCCTTCGCACCGCGCGCCGGATCGTCGTACGCCTCTACCGCCGCGGTCAGCCCCTGGTCTTCGTGGTCAAGATCGCCGACACCGAACCCCGGCGATCGCCGGGGCTGGCCAACAACCGTTGACGCCCCCCGTAGGCACTGGTATTTTCAGCGAACTGGCGAACGGTCATCGCCCGGTGGTAGACAGCCATGATTCCATACGAAGATCTCTGTAGAGCCCTGGACATCTACAACCGAAAGCTCCGCGGCGAAGACGTCCCGGAGGAGGCCTACCAAGACCAGGCCCATGACGACGGCTTCGACATCGTCGAATCAGAAGAGGCCGGCATAGAGGCCGCCGACATGGAGATGGACGGGCAGTATGACGCCGAGCCGGATGTCACCGCCGAGACCGCCGTGCCCGAGGCCGACTTCGGCGACTACGACCAGCCCGGTTCGGGCGAGCACGCCGACCAGGAGTACCACTCCGGCGCGGCACCTGGCGAGCCCGCCGCCCAGATGACTTCGGACCAGTACTCGTCCGGCCAGCAGTACCAGGAGGGCCACGACCTGGCCCAGGAGCAATACGCCGAAGGACAAGACCAGGCACCGGAGCAGCAACCCGACGCCTATCCCAACGACCAGGATCCCAACCGCCAGCAGTAAGCCGAGGCTCCCGGCGCCGATCGCGGATCCGGACCCTTTGCCCATTGAGGACTGATGCAGATGTTCGATGGGTTCGAGGCGCGTGACTTCGAGGCATATGCGCCCACCAAGTGGCAAAGCAACGCGTACAACCTCGAGCGCATGCGGGTCAAGGACAAGCTGGTGTCCCTGGGTCAGCACCTGTCGCCCCTGCAGCCGACGGCGGACGGCCCACCGCTGAGCTGCGAGGTCTCGGTGGAGCACCCCGCGCTCTGGAACAACAACACCGTCTCCGACCAGCGCCTGTACTTCACCCGCTCCGAGCACGAGCGCAAGGAGCTCTCCTCGCGAAACACGCGCGCCACGTCCATGAGCTCCCAGGTGGCAGATCCGTCGCCCCACCGGGAGCACATCGTGCTGTGCGTGGTCGTGAGCGACCAGGGCGTGGAGATCAGCCTCAAGCTGCATCCCAACGCCGCAGTGGACCGGCAGAACATGGTCACCAAGCTGACCGACCGCTGGCACATGCAGGCCTTCGTGGACCTTCTGGCGGACCTGCCGGACGACTTCCATATGGGGTTCGCCGGTGGGGAGCCGATGGCCCCGTCCGCGCTCACAGCTGACGCCCTGCGCGCCCTGGTACAGGCCTTCGCGGAAGCTTCGGAGTCGCCCGCGGCAGACAAGACGAAGGTGCTCTCCGTCGGCCGCGCCTACGGGCCCGAAGAGGTCTGCGAAGCGGACGTCGGCTTCGCCGACCAGGCCCGGGCGGATCTACGCGCGCTGCTGCCGCTATACCAGCACCTCGCCTGGAGCCGCCAAAATGACTTCGTGGAGGTCACCGAGGCCATCCGAGAGGAGAAGAAGGTCAAGAAGGCGCGCGGCATCCGCCAAAACGACGAGATCCGTGTCACCCGCGGGCTCTTCGCCGGCAAGACCGGCGTGGTGGAGAGCACCGACGCCAAGGGGTTGCTCAAGCTCCGACTCGGCACCATGGTCGTGAAGATCGACGCCAAGGACGTCACCCCGAAGCAGTAGGCGCCCTTGTCCACGGCCACCCCCCTCGCGCTCATCCTCCTCGCCGCCTCCGCGGGTTGCCCCGCCGGCACGCGCACCCCAGCTTCGTCGCCCCGCCCCGCGGTGGTGGGCCCGGCCTTCTCCCCACCCGGTGACGGGCGCCCCTTTTCGAGGTTCATCGCGAACCGCGACTACATGCACAGCTACCTGTACAACGGGGACGACCTGTTTCCCAAGACGGTCAACCTCTGCGCCCGGGGCCGGAACGCGCTGCTGGACCTGGATCTCGGGGCGGGCGCCAGCTTCGACCTCGGTCTCTTCGGCCCGGCCTGGGAGGCGCACCTCTATGCGGTGGCCGTGGACCGGGATCCCGAGCACCCCTGGCACACCCGGGGTCGCACCCGGCTGGTGTACACCTGGCCGGTGGTCTCCACCGCGCAGACGGCAATGCTGCGCCTCGCCTACGCGATCGCTGAGGCGGCCGCGCGCCAGGACTTGACCGAGCGCGACTTCTGGCACCACCACGGCGCCGCGCTCAGGCGCCTGCGATTGACGGACTTTTTGACCCTCCGGCGGCCCAGGCTCGCGGTCGCGGCCCATCGCCGCGCGCGCCTCCCGACCGCTTTTCGCCACGCGCGCACCCCGACCGCCCTTCGCCGCGCCGCCGGCGCCTGGGCCCGGCGCCTGGTCATCGCCCTGATGGAGCGTCTCTCCCACTCGGCCCGGGTGCTGGGTCGCAAAGCCCCGGCGGGATCGCTGCTCAACGGCGCCCTCTTCCGTCACCTGGCCAACGCGCTCTACGCGCGTCGTGACGGGGCCGCCGCCGCCCTCGCTCGCTTCACCGGACAGCTCGAGTCGGCAGCGCGCCGGGCCGGAGTGCTCTTTGACGCCCGCCGCTACCGGGTCTTCCACGAGCGCGCCCTGCTCACGTCTCTGGGCCCGGGCTGGCGCCACGGTCGGGTCACGGCGGATCAGCTGCGCTCCATCCTGGCCCACATGGACTCGGCCCGCCGCCGCTTCGACGGGACCTTCGGGCCCGGCGCCTTTGCCCGGGCCACGACGCAGACCGAGCCCCCTCCCGGTCCGCGAGGCAGGCGATTGCGTTGGCGAAAAGGCGCGCGGTTGGCGCGGCTGCGCCCGGTGGTGCTGCGAGAGCTCGCGCGCCTGGAGTACGTCCTGCATGGCCGCGTCCACGACGCCCTGCCGGCCGCGAGAGCACACCACGGCGCACGGCTGGAGGCGGACCGAAGGGTCTACGTACGCCTGGCCGCCGAGGTCAACCGCGTCCGGAAGCGACTGACCACCCTGGCCAAGGAGTCCCTGACTCCGGCGATCCGCGCCCAGCTGCACCGCGCCCTGCGGGCCGGGGAGCCGGCGCTGGCCGTGGGTAGCTTCTACTTCGAGACCGAGCATCTGCTCGAGACCACCAGCGGCTTCACCCATGTGGGGATGGTCAAGCGGTTCCCCGACCCGAAAACCCGCCGGATCTTCCTCTGGGTCTTCGACCGCGTCCTGGGATTCCACTACGCGTATCCCATGTCCAAGCTCACCAACTCGGTGCCAGTGCAGGCCCTTGCCCTGTCGGCGCGAGTGGCGCGGAGGCGGAGGCGCTACCGGTGGCTCTCCGTGCAGGTGCCGCGAGTCTTCGACCTCGGGCAGGGCCGGATCTCGACGAGAATGACCCTCGTCAACCTCTTCACTCACATCAAGCAGCGACTCCTACCCTGTCCCGCCCTCACCACCACGCCCGGGTTCTTCTATGCGGGCATCACCTGGCTCATCAACCATCGCCACAACAAACGAGTCCTCCGCGACATGTGGGTGAGCCGCGCCCACACCGGCTACGCCTACCGTTCCTTGGATCCCGACCGACTACAGCGGCTCCGGGGCCGCCGCGTCCATGTCCCGGTGACACAGGTACCGGGCGGCCGCTGGACCCCGGCGTGCCCCGAGCGGATCCCGATGTCGACCAACGCCAAAAAACCGGGCAGAATTTGATCCATGACCAGACCCGCAAGAACCGAAACATCCCTCCGGCGCAGGTCCTGGTGGCAGCGCCGGGGGTGGATACCCTGGGCCCTCGTCTGTTCGGGTGTCATCCCCGGGCTCATGGCCGGCGTGACCCTCGGCAGTGCGTGGGCCGACAAAGCGAAGAAGCGCAAGAGCCCTTATCGCAAGCTGACCGTCTTCGCGCGCGTGCTGAGCTACGTGGAGAACGAGTACGTGGTCCCCGTGAACCGAGATCGCGTCATCGAGGACGCCATCCGCGGCCTGGTCCGTGGCCTGGATCCCCACACCCAGTTCTTCTCGGCCAGCCAGGTCAAGCGCCTCCAAGCGATGATCACCGGTCGCTTCAGCGGCGTTGGCCTCACCCTCACCAAACGGAAGGGCCAGGTCATCATCTTGAGCGCCGCGCCCGGGGGCCCGGCGGGACACGCCCGGCTGCGCACGGGGGACCTGCTGATCGCCATCGACGGCAAGCCCGTCGCGAAGTGGGACCTGCCACGCATCACCAGCAGCCTGCGGGGCCGTCGGGGAACGCGGGTGACCCTGACGATCCGACCGCGCGGCCAGAATCCCCGACAGCGTCGCACCCGTAAGATCTCGCTGGTGCGCGACACCATTCGCAGCGTCGACGTGGTCAAAGGCTCGCTGGGCCACGGCGTGGGGCTGGTGCAGGTGCGCCGCTTCTCGCACGGCTCGGCCAGGGCGGCCAAACGCGCGATCCGAATGCTGCGAAAGGCGCACGGAGGCAAGCTCAAGGGGCTGGTTCTGGACCTGCGGAACAACCCCGGCGGGCTGATGGACGAGGGAATCCGCCTTGCGGACCACTTCCTTGGCAAGGGCCTCATCGTGCGCAAGGTGGGCAAGCGCGGGCGGCTGCGCGAGAGCGACTTCGCCCACGCGAAGGGCACGCTGACCGGCGTGCCCATGGCCGTGCTGGTCAATCGGGGCACGGCCTCAGCCTCTGAGATCGTAGCTGCAGCCCTGCGGGACCACCGGCGGGCCACCCTCCTGGGGAGCCGCACCTTCGGAAAGGGATCCATGCAGTCCATCATCCCGCTACCCGACGGCTCCCGCTTGAAGCTGACCATCGCCCGCTACTACCGCCCCTCGGGTAAGGCCATCGCGGGTCTGGGGGTTCGCCCCCACCTCCGGGTAAAGGCGGGAGCGCGAGGGCCCGCGACACCACCGGCTTCAGCGCTCACACCGCCCGACCGGGTCGTCAAGCCGACCGCGAAGATGCCCAGGTGGGTGAAAGGTGACGCGACGCTGCTCCGTGCCGTGAAGCGCCTGCGACGGGTGAAGCGTCGGCGCCCTGAATAGATGACTTCTTGGGGCGCGGGCCCTACGGGCACCGATCTCGAAAAAAGCCATTGCTTTCCAAAATCTGGCGCCGTACCAGGATTCCGGCTCACTGCCATAATGCTTGACTGATCTAGACCATACCCCTACACTGACTGTTGAACCTAGGCCAAGACCGCGGCTCTGGAATGCTCAAGCTAATCATCGAGGACGACGAAGGTAAGACCACCGTCGTACCGCTAATTCGCGACGAGATAACCATCGGTCGGAAGGAAGGGAATACCATCCGACTGACCGAACGGAATGTCTCGCGCCGTCACGCCAAGCTCACCCGCGGCAACGGCGAGGTCGTGCTGGAGGACCTCGGGAGCTACAACGGCATCAAGGTGAACGGCTCCCGCATCGCCGGGCAGACCGCCGTGGGCGAAGGCGATCGCATCCAGATCGGCGACTATATCCTCGCCTTCAAGCAGGATCAGCCCGCTGCGGCGACGTCCACCCCCGCGGATCCATTCGACGAAATGAAGACCATCCCGGTGGAGAAGGCCGAGGCCCAAGCCATGGCCGCCCACCTCGCCGGTCAGCCCAGCGGCGACCTCGCGACGGCGGCTACGGTAGAGGCCGATGAGGCCCCCACCAAGCAGCTTCAGCACGACCTCATCGCCCAAGCCACCCAGGCCAGCCAGACGACGGAGCCCGCCAAGCTGGTGGTGGTGAGCTCGAATTTCGGCGGGCTGGAGTGCGTCCTGGACAAGGCTGCCCAGGTCATTGGCCGGACCGAGGACAACGATGTGGTGATCAACCACCGGTCCATCTCGCGCCACCACGCCAAAATCGTGCGCCAGGGCGACTCCTACACCGTAGTGGATCACGCCAGCGCCAACGGCGTTTTCGTCAACGGGGAGAAGTACGACCGGGTGGAGCTGCGCCCGGGAGACATGGTGGATCTCGGTCACGTGCGGATGCGTTTCGTGGGCGCCGACGAGGCGTGGGTCTTCGATCCCACCAATGCCGTGGACACCTCGCCCACGCCCGAGAAGTCCAAAACGACGCTCTACGGCATCATCGGTGCGGTGGTGGCCATCGCGGCCATCGTAGGCATCCTCTTCGGAACGGGCATCATCGGCGGTGGGAAGAAGGACAAGGCGTCCCAAACCACCCAAAATAACGACGGCATGGAGCCCATGTCGGACATGACCACCCCGGCCGCCGTTGACGCAGCGTCCTTGCAGGCCAACTACAAACCGATCCAGGAGGCCATCGCCAAGAAGCAATGGCCGACCGCCATCAAGGCCGCTGACTCCATCCTGGTACAGAACCCGCAGGACGCCGAGGCTCGTAAGCTCAAGGCCAAGGCGGTCGAGGAGCAGAAAAACAAGGGACACCGTGACCGGTTCTTCGACGCCGTGGGCGCGAGCAACATGGAGCAGGCGGTGCTCGAGGGCTCCCAGATAGCCACCGACAGCGTGTACTACCCAGAGGTCAGCAAGCGGCTGGTTTCGGAGAAGAAGAAGTACAAGCCATTGCTGATCAAGGAGGCCAAGCGGTCTCACAAGAAGGGGCAATGCCTGGCTCTCAAGGACATCGCCAAGAGGATGCAGGCCCTCGATCCGAACGAAACCGCCATCGCGTCCCTGGTGTCCACCTGTCGGCCCAAAGATGATCCCATGACGCCCCGCACGATGGATCCGGATTCCGGCATGGGGTCGGACCCGCCGCGCCGGCCAGGCATGCGCCGCAAGCCTCCGCGCGTCCGCGTCATGACTCCTGAGGTGATGCGCCCCGTGGTAAAGAGTGGCGCCAGCGCCGCGGAGCTCTACGCCAAGGCCCGGCAGGCCTGGCTGGCCGGCCAGTGCGGCAAGGCCATCAAGCTGGCACGCAAGGCCAACCGGCGGAAGTTCTCCACGCGGCACGTCTCGATCATCGGCGCCTGCGCGTGTACCCTGCGACGGAAGAGCACCGCCAAGTGGGCCTACAAGATCCTGAGGGGCGGTCAGCGCAACATGCTGCTTCAGATCTGTCGCTCCAAGGGCATCGAGCTCCCCTGATCCGACCGCCACGTTCCTTGCCGCGTCCTAACATCCCGGCCCAAGACGTGGTACACTGCCGTGCGTCAGAAAATCGGAAAGTGTTGACAGAGGTCCGCTTCCGAATTGTAACTACGGATACGTCGATTTCTATGTGCGTCCCGCGTCGCTCCATGGCCTCGCGGTGCCCTCCGGGAGGTTGAGGAATGAGACTCCGCTGTTTACTCACGGTCGCCATGGCGTGCGGAACGTTGCTACTGGGACAGGCTTCTGCCAAGGCCCAGGGCGGCCCCATTGACATCCAGCAGTTCAAGCCGGCCATGGATTCCAAGGGCCACTTCAGCATCGATTCCACCCAGGTCCTTGCACCCTGGCACACCAGCTTCGGGCTCATGGGCAGCTACGCCAACAAGCCCCTCGTGCTGAAATCCGATGACGGCCGCTTCTTCGAGACCGACCACCTCGTGGGCGCCAACCTGCAGTTCGCCATCGGCATGATGAAGCTGTCCAAGCGGGGCAAGCCATGGCTGGAGATAGGCTTTGGCCTGCCCATCTCTTTCCACCAGTCCAAGATGGGCATCAGCCCCTTCAACCGGCGCGTCAATGACAGCCTGTGCACCAACGCGGCCGGGAGTGACGGCTGCACCGTGTGGCAACAGGATTCCATCCAGCAGGAGAAGTACCCCCTGAGCTACGATTCCAAGGGCGGCTTCGCGGCCCAGGGGCTCGGCGACATGTACCTGCACCTCAAGTTCCGGTTCCTGGACACCTCCACCAGCCCCGTGGGCCTAGGCGCCATGCTGACCATGTACTTTCCGAGCAGCAAGGTCTCCGACGGCCACCTCAAGATGATAGGCACGGGCGGCTTCACCCTGGCGCCGAAGCTCATGATCGACTGGTACTGGCGCAAGTCCAAGGTCCTGCTGTCCCTCAACTTCGGCGCGCGGATCCGCTTCAGCACCACGGGCGAACTCCGAGAGAACGACGGATGGGCCAACTGCAACTGGACCGACGTGAACTCCGGAAGCCTGTTACCCCTCAGCAATCCTTGCGGTACCCAGGACGACAGCTACGGGTTCAACGAAAAACAGGGCGACAACGGCCTCGCTTGGCGCGTCAAGACCCTGTACGAGATCACCTACGGCCTGGGCCTCTCCTGGCGCATCGGCAAGTCCGTGGCGTGGGTCAACGAGCTCTTCGGCGCGGTGGAGCTGAGCTCCCTGGCCGCCGAGGACGGCGCCAGCGTCGCCGGACAGATCGGCACCGACCTCGGCTACACCGCGAAGTACTACAAGAAGGTCTTCCCCGTGGAGTTCATGTCGGGGTTCAAGTTCTACCTGGCCGCCAACTCCTACTTCGCCGTCGGCGCGGGCGTGGGCATCACCGGCATCGGCCCCATGGACAACGTGGGCGCCCCGGACTTCCGGGTGTTCGTCTCCTTCGTGTTCGAGCCCTCAACGGGTGACCGCGACGGCGACGGGATCAAGGACGACGTGGACAAGTGCCCAGACAACCCCGAGGACTTCGACGACTTCGAGGACAAGGACGGCTGCCCCGACCCCGACAACGACAAGGACGGCATTCCGGACGTGGACGACAAGTGCCCCAACGTGCCGGAGAACTTCAACGGCTTCCAGGACAAGGACGGCTGCCCCGACAAGCTGGACGGCGACCGGGACGGCGACGGCATCCCCGACTCCAAGGACAAGTGTCCGGACGTGCCCGAGGACAAGGACAACTTCGAGGACTCCGACGGCTGCCCCGACCCCGACAATGACGACGACGGCGTCAACGACAAGTCGGACAAGTGCCCCGGGTACGACTCAGACAAGGCCGACAACTTCTCCAAAACCAAGGAAGACAAGGACGGCTTCGAGGACGACGACGGCTGTCCCGACTTCGACAACGACAAGGACGGCATCCTCGACAAGGACGACAAGTGCCCCAACGAGCCAGAGACCTTCAACCAGTACAAGGACGCGGACGGCTGTCCAGACAAGTCCCCCATCACCATTACAAAGGACCGCGTTTTGATCATGGAGAAGATCTACTTCGAGACCAACAAGGCGAAGATCCGAAGTATCTCCTTCCCGATCCTGAACACGGTGGCCAAGACGCTCATCTCGCACAAGGAGCTCAAGCTCATCGAGATCCAGGGCCACACCGACGAACGCGGCTCGAACCGCCACAACCTGAGGCTGTCCCAGCGGCGCGCGAACTCGGTGCGGAACTACCTCGTCAACAAGGGCGTCGGAACGGACCGACTCACCGCCCGGGGCTACGGCGAGGATTCGCCCAAGTGCCGGCAGAGCACCAGGACCTGCTGGTCCAAGAATCGCCGCTCCGAGTTCGTCATCCTCAAGCGAGACTAGCCCGCACGGCCCATGGTGAGCCATGCGGGCTGGCGCCGCGCCTCGCTCGGCCCTGCCACGCAGCGTACCCCCTTGTCGATGCAAACCCTGGCCAATCGATACCGCCTAGAGGAAACCATCGGTGAAGGCGCGGTGGCCACGGTGTACCGCGCCTTCGACTCCGTGGTGGAACGTGGCGTGGCCGTGAAGGTGCTCAAGGACGTACACGACGAGACGGACATCGCCCGGCTCTGGGTGGAGCTCCGCAGCCTGCAGCGCCTCCGCCACGCGAACATTGTCCGAACTCTCGACTTCGGACGCAGCGCCAAGGGGTTGCACTACATCGTCATGGAGCTGCTGTCGGGGCGGACCCTACGCGCGCGGATGGAGCAGGAGGGGCGCATGGGCGTGCGCGAAGCCACGAGCCTGCTCCAACCGATCTTCGAGGCGTTGGACGCCTGCCACTTCAGCGGCATCATCCACCGGGACGTGAAACCGGAGAACGTCTTCTTGACCGAATCTGCCGGCCAGCACCTCAAGCTGATCGACTTCGGCATGGCGAAGATCCTGCACGACCTCTCCCCGGCGGTCACCCCGGTTTCCTTCACCTTCGGCACGCCGGAGTACATGGCCCCCGAGCGCATCAAGGGCAACCGTCATACCCCGGCAACGGACATCTATTCCGCCGGGGTCATGGCCTTCGAGATGCTCGCCGGTCAACGCCCCTTCGCCGGAGTCAACCCCGACGAGATCATGCGCCACCAGATCCACGAGGCCCTCCCCCGCTTCTCCGAGCTGGATCCTCCGGTCTCCGTCCCCAGGGACCTGAGGAACCTGATCCGTCGCTGCCTCCGAAAAGAGCCCCTGCAGCGCCCCCGCGCCGCCGACCTGGCGACCGAGCTGCTATGCTTCCTCAACACCCCGTGACCACATGCTACGCGGGCTTGGGTCGGATCACGACCTCGAGCCCCTCGAACTTGCCGTCGGCGGCCTGGACAGCGCGCCAGGTGGTGGAGCACTCCACGATGGTGCCGTCCTTCCGGATGAGCGGATACTCCATGATCTGATCGGGCAACACTCCTGGCTCGAACACCTGTCCAACCAGGCCGCTCCACATGTTCGCCAGATCCTCTGCCAGCTGTGGCTCATGGAGCCGCGTGAACCAGTCCTGGGCAGACCAGGTCACCACCTCGGAGGACGAATAGCCGAGCAGCCCCTCGATGGACTCGCTCGCCGAGGCGACCACGGATGGATCGGCCACCACCTGCACCGTGACCTCCCTGGGTGGCGACGTCACCGAAGGCGACTCGGACGGCGCCGGCGGCTCGGACGGCGAAGCGGCCTTCTCCTTTCGAGGCTGGGCCTGTGCCTTGGGCCGCGGTGGCGGAGGGGGCGGCGCCGTTGCCTTTGGAGCCTTGGGTGGTGCCTTGGGTGGAGCCTTGGGTGGAGCCTTGGGTGGTGCCTTGGGTGGTGCCTTGGGTGGTGCCTTGGGTGTCGGCGGAGGAGACGCGCTGATCGCCTTCTCGTCGAGCTCCTCGACCTCCAGGAGCTCCGAATCCAGCTCCTGGGCACCCGCGGCTCTGTCCGGCGTCGGCGGTGGCGGCGCCTTGGGCCCCTTCGAGCGCTTCTCTTTCTCGGCCTTCCGGATCACCGTGGACTCGGATTCCAGATCCCCGGCCATCGCCTCGAGGGACTCGGAGATCCTGCGAACGCCACTCGAATCGTCGGACTCGGCAACGGGCGCGGTGGTCGCCGGGGTGCCCGGCTTTGCCGGCGCCGCCGGACGGGCTGGTGGTTTGGGCTTGGCCGAAGCCGCGGGGCGGGCGGATCGCCCCGGCTTGGGGATCGGTCCTGATGCCGGCCCGAGGCCCGGTCTGGGGAGGGGCCCCGAAACCGACCTGCCCGGGCCGGGAAGCGGACCCGATGCCGTGCGCTGAAGCGCCGGCAAGCCGGTGCTGCTGTATCGAGGCGCCGCGAAGGTGCAGGCACCCACGATCCGGGTGGAGGAGCCCACCAGGAGCGAGAGGCTCACCTTCACTGGCATCTTGCCGCCCTGCCTGGACAGGATGACAGCCCGCGCCGTTGCAGGCGCTCCGCTGTCAGCCTTGGCCAACAGCTCACCGAGCTCCTCGGTGGACTTCGCGATACCCAGGTCCACGAAAGTGAGCTCGGCGAACTCCGCCGCCGTGTACCCCAGGGTCTGCTGCGCCAGGCGGTTCACGATCACCGGTCGGTAGTCCTTGTCAAAGAGCAGCACCACCTCGCCCGACGAGTCGATGACCGCGTGCATGGCGTCCTCACGCAGATCCGTGGAGGATCTGCTGGACACCAGCCCCTCGCCACCCATGTGAACGATCTCCGCCACGTAGACCGCGCCGTCTTCGTCCGTGAAGCGAATGCCGGTGGCGCGCACCTGCTGCCCCGCGATCTCCTGGCTACACAGGACCTCGTCCGCACCGTCGACCGTGGCCTCGGTCATCACGCACAGGTCACAAGGCGCGTCCCGGCTAAATATCCGGGAGTAGCAGGGACTCTTGCTCTCGTCGAGCTCCGGGACCCGCTGCCGAGCCGTGCGGTTCAGATAGTGGACGCGGTGCTGCTCGTCGACCACGAACGCCGGGAGTGGCAGAGCGGCGAGGAGCCGACCCACGATATCGAGCGGCGAGTGGTGTTCCTTCGCGTCGGCGGACATGCTGATGCTCCTGATGCAAGCCGGTGCGGCAGCGGCGCAGTGTAAGCCTATGCAATGACGCCGAAAGTGTCAAACAACCTGGACAGAATCCACGGGAGCGGAAGGGCGTGTTCGGAGCGGAATGCTACCGCACGCAGCGACGGCGTCGGGCGTTCCAGCGGTAGCCACGCGGACAGTAGCAGCGTCCGCCGCGGGCAACACGGCCGCCCGTGCAGCGAACCCGACGTGCGGGGCGCAGGCACTTGCGACCGTTCCACTTCGTCCCCGCAGGACAGTAGCAGCGTCCGCCGCGGGCAACACGGCCGCCCGTGCAGCGAACCCGACGTGCGGGGCGCAGGCACTTGCGACCGTTCCAGCGGGTCCCGCGCGGGCATTGGCAGCGGTTCCCGACGTTGATCTGACCGCCCCGGCACACCACCCGGCGCACCGGGCGCAGGCACTTGCGACCGTTCCAGCGGGTCCCGCG
>Ga0272441_10011985_pt1 | contig 12760 bp, 5 predicted proteins | sample SSMProp6N_FD_193582 | JGI IMG/M metagenome (GOLD analysis project Ga0272441, IMG submission 193582) | Marine sediment archaeal communities from Little Sippewissett salt marsh, Falmouth, MA, United States - SSM-Prop-6N | ecosystem: Environmental > Aquatic > Marine > Wetlands > Sediment ...
CGTCGCCTCGGCGAACTCGAACTTCTACAAGCCGAGATCGCTACTTGGTCGCAGAAAACCAACGCCAAAAAACGGGGTGTCGATTGGCAATTCAAAATCGACGACGCCCGGCGAAAACTCAAGCGACTGTACCCAAAAATCAAGACGTGAGGACGCACTAGAGTACGCTGCAAGGTGAGAAAGAACGGGATGCGGCTATGTGCATGGGAAAGGTGCCCATAGGACTTACCGCGGGCCAACACTGCCATCCCAGAGACCTTTCACAGCCTCTGTCAAATAGGCTGGCGGCAATTCTCCGTCGCCGAGTGGAAGGAACTGGTATCTGGCCAATCGCGCCTACGCCAACTACAGCTATTCGCCCCGCCAAGCGCTACAGTTTGGCTCCGTCCTTCACATAAGTGCGTCAGGGTCGGTCGCCCGCCGCCTTGCCGGAAGCCCGGGCTCCTTGGGCCGCATTGAATGTGTTCACCAGCGTGGACGAGCCGGCCCCGCAACTGATGATCGATCGCATCGCGTCTTCCACGGAGACATCAACGGGAAAAACGTTCTCACCCTTGAGATGGTAGATGTTTCCCGACGTCGGGTTCGGCCCGGTTGGCATGAATACCGTGTAGCTGCCGTCGTCGTGGGTATCCGTGACGAACACGGAGACCAGCGTGTCGTTGCCGAAGATCGGCGCCAGGGCGACCGACGAAAAGGGCGTCTGCTTGTTCTCGCCCAGGAAGTGCTTCGCGGTTTCCTTGATCATCGAATAGCCCGGGACGCGGCGTAAGAGGTTGGCCTCGATCAGATCGTAGAGCCACTTGCCCAACCGCGTCCGCACGACCGCACCAACCAGAAAGCAGACGCATATCAGCACGAGGATGACGAGAACATTCGCCACGACGACCTCGAGCTCAGAGATTTGGCCACCGGTTCCCGACAGGATACGGTTTGTGAGAGGGCTGATGGCCCCGTGGATCAGGTTGAACACCCAGACCAGGACAAATGCGAGAACACCCAAAGGCAGGATGACCAGCAAACCACCGATGAGGGTCGACTTGACGAATTCCCTGAGCTTCTTCATTTCTCATATCTCCTTCGATTCTGTGCCTCGGCCCTGCGATCGCACCGCTATTGCGCAGAACCGCTGACGTTGACCTCTCTGCGTCTACGTGCCATCCGGCCAGGTAGCCCCAGATGTACCTTCGTTCCATGAAATTCAAGCTTCAGTCTATGGTCACAATCGAGCCTCAGAGCGTCCGTGCGTGTTTCACCCATTGGGTTCTCCCGTGAAGAATGGCTGAAACTGGCTTGAGCGACCTCCATAGGTCGGATACTGTCAAAATACGGTTCATTTGTCACGGCCTAGGTGGGAAATCCGGGCTAGATTCGGCAGCCCAAGGCAATCGGATATCCGGATCTATCGAACGAAGGTGGAGATCGTGCTGAGGGAAGGCGATCTCGGTGCCAGCTTCGCGGAATCTGTCGTCGATGGCAACATTTAGGTCATGCCACAGCGACAAGCTTTGTTCGATTCCCGAAAAATAGACGCGTAATTCAAAGTCCAGGCTGTTGTCACCGAAGCCCTTGAACACCACGACCGGTGCCGGCTCTTTAAGGACACGCGAATCGGCTTGAGCAATCGCGTAGAGTATGCGCTCGGCTTTGCGGATGTCCGAGCCGTAAGCGATACCGACTGCGAATTCGCGGCGCAAGGTGTTGTCAGACAGCGTCCAGTTAATCAACTGCCCTGTGATGAATTCCCGGTTGGGCACGATCAGTTCGCGCTGATCCCAGCGACGGATAGTCGTGGCGCGGATTCTGATGGTGGTGACTCGTCCCGTGACGTTGGCTACGGTGACGATGTCATCGACTCGGATGGGCTGCTCAAACAAAATGATCAGCCCGCTGACGAAATTGGCAAAAATCTCCTGTAAGCCAAAGCCCAACCCAACAGTCATGGCGGCAATGAGCCACTGGATCTTGGACCATCCGATGCCGAGTTCGCTAAAGGCCCACAAGACGCCAATCAATACGATGAGGTACCGGGAAATGGTGGTAATAGCGAATCGCGCGCCGCGATCGAGGGGCAAACGCCTGAGAATGGCAATCTCGAGCAGACCTGGAACATTGCGGGCTACGATCCCCGTCAGGACAGTGACAGCAAGGGCCGTAGTGACCGCTCCCAAAGTAATGATATCCTCGCCAATTGTGTACAAGTGGTACTCACCGAGCTTGGCCAGAGCCGGCAGAACGCCGCGCCAAAGGTACCAGAGGCCAACGATCAGCAGAATCGTCGTGCCGGCGCCAATCAGGCGTCGCGTCTGCTGTGACATCTCAAAGATGGTGGGCTCGGGCGCTGTTTTGGCCTCCGGGGTCTCGTCGGATGGCGGCTGGGTATCCTGCCTCTCCTGCTTGGCCATGGCCTGTCGCCTTTCGTATTCGAGCAGAGCCAGTCGGCGTTGGGCGACAACAAGGCTGCGAACGAAGAGGGCGTGCGCCAGCAGCACGACCAGGATCAGGCCCATCGTCAGCAGCAATTTATCGGTAAGATGCCGGGCGCCGTACACATACCCCATGCCAGCCAAAATGGCAAGGACGAGCGGAAGCAACAGGCAGAGAGGGTACCAAACATGGCGCAGGCGGTTAAACCAACCGCCCGGTCGCTGCCCCAGATACCCTTCCATGAGGGGCCCGGTTGGCCGCAATACCAATGCCACGAACACCGCCAGGCCGACCAGGCCGACAATAAAAGAGAGCCGGCCGACTGTACCGTACCAAAGTTCGTTGACTTGTTGGGCAGAAATGACTTCAAATATGAAAATGGCCGAGACGGCTAGAGGGGAAAACCATCGCAGGTGCCGGCGAAGGAACACGAGCGCCTCCTCCCGCATGCGGAAGTGCTCCCTTGCTAGCCCATGCGGCTTGGCCAAATGATGGAGAAAGCCAAGGGTAAAAACTGGCAGGATTAGCTGGAACATGCCTGTTGCTAGAGCACGACTGAAATCATCGGCACCCACTACCACAAGCCGCCAAGCAACCATAAACAGAACGATCGGCCAGGTAACAGCCACCACCAGAGTCAGCACAAGAACTCGCACTGTCTTCTGAAGACTGTCAGTCTGGACCTGGCGAACGTTCTCCGAAAGCACCTCGATGCGGTGGTGGAGCTTCCGATGGAAAACAAAGCTCGAGACGATCACCAATGCGATCAAGGTATGGATCACTAGATTGGCCTTCAAATCATCCCAAAGGTTCGCGCAGACGGTTTCCCAGTTGGCCGGGGAAACAAGCCATGCCAGCCCCTTAACCACTCGAGGCAAATCGGAGAGGGCTAGGCTATCACTGCTCTTGACCCAGAGGACATGGGAATCAATGAAATCTGCGAAGGCATCTACGGTTCTGACAAGCGTTCGTTCTTGGGTGTCGATGTTGGCCAGCCGTGTCGAGTAGTCAAGCGACAGGTCTGAGAGCGTCTTGAGTATCTCGCGTTTCAACTGCAGGGACTCGCTGAGCTGGCGGCAAAGCGCATCCCGTTGGGCCTGTAGCACGACTGTATCGGTCTGGGCGAGTAGGCTCTCGATTAGTCGCTCAATATCACTCAATGCAGACCATGCGCGGTCATATTCAATCCACTCCAATTGGATCTGCGCTATTTCGGAAGGACGATTCTTGATCCGCCGGCGATTCTCAGCAGTTGCGGGCAATGTGTTACGTTTACTGAGAAGGCGGAGGCCCAGCACGTTCGTAACGCGTCCGGCCTTCTCAACCTGGTCGCGGATATCCGCGAAGTCCTTCTCGAGGGCGGCCAGTTGCTCGTCGACTCTGGCAGCGTAGCGAGTGTTGCCCTCGATTTTCCTGACCAGTTCCGTCTGGGCCCGAGCCAGGTCCGCATTTTCCGCTGCCGCCTCCCTAATGAGTGGATGGGCATCTTGCGTCTGCTGTTGAGTCCGGACCGCCTCTTCCGTGGCTACCTCCGCTGCTTCCTGCCGTAGGGCGCTGACCTTCTCTTGCCAGAACGCGGTGAGCTCTTCTTGCGCTGCCAACCGACGCGCAACCATGTCCCTCTGGCTTGCCAGCAAATCCTTGGCGGCATCGTAAAACACGATTTCGTCCGAATTGGCAGCGAGCCGTGCTTCCAAGGCGTCTTGCTGGAGCTGAAGAAGGAGACGATTGGCCTTGGCCAAAGCTGACGGCTGATCCTGGGCGGCCGCCGCGGCCAGTTGGCTTTGGATCTCCTCGAGTTGTCGCCTCGCAGCGCTGGATTCCTCGGGCATTTCCGTCCTTCGCCCAGCCCTACGCTTTGGCTCGTCTTCGAGCTCAGCCACCTCTTTCCTGGTTTCTTCGAGGTTCGCCACTGCCTTCGTAAGCTCCCGCTCAGCCTGAGCTAGGGTTAGATCCGGTGCCACGCTAGGCAAGAGAATGGGCGTCTGTGCAAGGGCATTCTTGATCTCCGAAAGAGCGGTCGGCGCTGCCTCGGTCGCCTGCTCATACTGTCTTCTCCGGCTGGACAGTTCTTCTTTCAACTTGAGTTGGGCGATGGCTTCGTCGTAGGTCTCAACCAGCTTACTCCTCATATCCTCAGCCAGTCCAGGCACTTCGGTGGCCTGTTTCTTGCGAGCTTCCAGCGCGTCTACAGTCAGCTTCGCCGACACCTCCGCATCCGCTGGCCGCACCAGTGCTTTGGATTCGACGGCATTAGGATCGTTCGGCTCGGTCGTTTCCCTCACCGTGCTAGGCACTTGGCCAAGACTCTTGCCGGCACCCAACGTCAAGCCAAATGGCCCCACTACTGCCAAAAACATGATGATGATCCTGGCCGTGCTCGATACCGAACGCAACATGGCTAATCTCCACTGCCGCTGTTTAACTGCCATCACTTTTCAGCTGCGCGCTTGCTCATCTGGTTGTCCGTCGTGGTACGGTGGGTGGACCAACTGCCAAAACACAGCACCAATCGTAACAACCTGGGGCCGCACGAGAATCACCCGATAGTGGTAGAAAAGTGGTAAAAAGGTGGTACGTGAGGAATCAGGCAGACATTACATTCAGCGAGAGGGAGATGCCGCTTCAGTTGGCCGGGAGGATACCCAGAGACCTAGCCTTTGCCAGCGCAGTGATTCTGGAGTCAGCCTCGAGCTTCTGGTAGGTGTTGTAGAGGTGTTTCTTGACCGTTTCTGTGGACAGGAACAGCTTGGCCGCAATTTCCTTGTTGCTCAATCCCTCAGCCACCTGCGCGAGGATCTCGGTCTCACGCTGGGTCAGGAGTCTCTCCACGTTTGCAGCAGAGCCATCTGCGGGCGCGGGAGTAGATGCCCCCGCAGCATGATTCTCAGACTCGCCCGCGCCTGTTGAGATTCGGCTCTCCTCTCGGGCAAAGGTGGCAAGAAGCGCTTCGCCGTAATCCATCGTAAGGCCTCTCTCTGCTAAGCGTCTCACCATGACCGCCATCGGGGGGCCCATCTCAACGAAGGGATAGACCCATCCTCGAGGACCGGCGAGAGCTAGAGCCTCTTGTAGCACTGCCAGGGCTTCCTCGCCTTTGCCTTGTTCCTCCAGTGCCATGGCCTTGAGAACGGTGACCTGGATCCATTGAAAGGTATTGTGCAATGCGGCAAACTGCTCTTGGAGCGATGTCAGGAATGTCAGCGCCTTCTCCAGGCCCGCATCAGCCCCGATGACGATCTGTATCCTGGCCCGTGTGATCAGCGGATTTTCCAGCCAGAAGAACATGCTTGGTGCATGAGGATCAGCGTCGAATGCTCGCACCCAACGCTGTGCCGCTGCCAGGTCGCCCTGTGCCAGGGAGACCCTGGCTCGACAGGACTCCGCCACCACATCGCACTCGGGATCATTCAACTCCCGTGCAAATGCAATCAGTCTGTCGCTCGCCTCCAATGCATCCTCCCTGCGCTGCAGCGCCTGATACGTCAGCGCCAGGCCCGCCAAGGCATCGACGGCAACCCTGCGATGGAGAATATCACAGCGCGGCGCTGTAGCCATGAATCCCTGCAGGGCCTCTTCAAGGCGGTAAGACTGGAACTGAGCATTCGCGCGTAAATATTGAGCCCAGGTCACCATCTGGACATTGTCACTTTCCTGGCCCACGACTTGGAAACGATGAACCGCGCGTACGGCGCGTGCAAGATGTCCCTCAAGAAGATGAATGAAGGCCTCCGCGCCGGTGAGTCGGCTCAACATTATGTGGTGCGAAGTGGTGGTCGACCGAATCTGTTCCGTCAGAGCGCGCAGGGCCGATGCGCTTTGCCCTTTCATCAAGCGTCCCAGCGCGAGGTACAGTGCAGCCTCGCCGCGCATCTGCTGGAGTGTCTCGGGGAGCCGTTCCTGTAGGCCGTCCAGCCATTTCAGGGCCGCCTCACCGTTTCCCTCCAATAGGACAGCAAGATAGCCCCGGTGAAAGTCGATCTCTGCCGACAGCGCGGCGTCGCCCACACCGCCTGTGAGCAACTGTTCGGCTCGAGCGACGAGCTTCGGAATCCCCCGCAACTGGAATTGGTTGAACAGCTGCCACGCTCGCGCCAGCAGTAGTGCAGGCCGATCCTGAATGAGGTCCTCCGGCAAAAGAGCAAGCCATTTGCCGACGATGTGATCCTGATCCTGGTTGGAGAGCCGATGCCGATGCCGCTCTACCATCACGGCGGCTCCCACCGCCTCGCCGGCCGCCAAGGCATGCCGCAAAGCCTCCTCCATGAGATGACGGTCCTCAAACCAGGCACTGGCTCGTGTGTGAAGCGCCGCAATCTCTCCAGGACGGAGCCGATTGCCCAACTGCGCCCGCAGCAACTGCTGGAACAGATGATGGTATCGGTACCAATACCCCTCTGAATCCAGAGGAATGACAAAAAGATTGGAACGCTCCAGCCAGGCAATGAAATCGGCGCCGTTTATCTCACAATCCACACGGTCGTTGTGCGGTGCGCATACGCTCTCACACACCGATGCACAGAAACGGTCCAGAACCGACGTCTCTACCAGGCATCGCGCGAGCCCTGCCGGCACTTTGGCGATGACTTCGGAGATGAGATATTCGCCGATATAGCGCCAATTGCCCTGCAGATCCTTCGCCAGGCGATCCAGATCTTCAGGGCTTCGAAGCGACAGGACCGCCAAACGCAGACCAGTGATCCACCCTTCCGTCTTTTCTTCGAGAATAGCCGCTGTCGCATCCTGCACCGGCGTCTTCAGGACATTCCCAAGGAACGCAGCCGTTTCCGCTACCGTGAAACGTAACTCTTGCATCCCAATCTCAGTGACCTGTCCTCGGGCGCGAAGTGTATTGATGGGAAGGGCTGGATCGCGCCGAGTCAATAGGGCTAGGTGCATGGCGCGAGGCGAGCGCTGCAACAACTCGGTCAGAATGTCGTTGATCCCGGTCTCGCGGATGCGATGGTAATCATCCAGCACCAGAATGAACGGGTGGTCAATCTCATCCAGATCACTGAGCAGATGACGCGCGAGCACCGATCCAGGTGGCAGGTCAGCCGCGGTCAACAGATCTTGGGACGCCTGGCCAAACTCGGGAAAGGCTGTCCGAACCGCTGCGACAAAGCCGCTCAGGAAAGTTCGCGGGTCATTGTCATCTTCGTCCAGGGACAGCCAGGCACTACGACACGCACACGCCGCCAGCCATCGACTGGCCAAGGTGCTCTTTCCGTAGCCTGCCGGCGCCGAAATCAGGGTCAGCGGCTGTCCAACACCCTCATTGAGCCGTTCGATGAGACGATCGCGAATGAGAATATCCGCGGCGACGGCGGGCCGGTGTAGCTTCGTTCTCACGACAGACGGCTCGGCACCGCCACGCGCAACATGCGGGCCGGCCGGCTCGAACAGCCCCTTCTGACGGACCACTTCCGTCAATTCGGCGACACTGTTGACATCACACTTCTTCATGACCTGGCGCCTTGCGGCCTCGACCGTTTTGGCGGCGACTCGCAAGAGCGATGCAATCTGTTTGCACGAGCGCCCGTCGATGAGCAATCGGGCCACGTCACGCTCGCGCGTCGTCAGTTCAGCCGTCTCGCCGGTCTGTGACAAGACGCTGACATACTGTGAAACCACCACTCCGGCGATGGCCGCGCTCAGATAGACTTGTCCTCCCGCGATGGTACGTATACCGTCGACCAGCTCTTCCGGCGCACTGTCTTTGAGAACGTATCCGGCCGCGCCGGCGCGGAGCATATCCTCGACGAAGCGCTTGCCCGAATGGACGGACAAAGCCATGACCTTCGTCTGGGGAGAGGCCGAGAGAATGTGCGCGGTAGCCTCGATCCCACTGAGGCCGGGCATGCTGATATCCATGACCACGACATCCGGTGACAGTCTGCGGGCCGAGTCAATCGCCTCCTGACCGTTACCAGCCTCTCCCACAACCTTGAGATCGCCCTCGGCCTCAAGCAGCAAACGCAACCCCTTGCGAAAGACCGCGTGGTCATCCGCCAGGAGAACTGATGTCTGTCCGTCCATTCTTCTCCCTGCCATGTTCAAACACGCAACGGCGCCGTCAGGACAACCCGGCAGCCTTTTCCAGGTTCCGAGGTGATCTCAAGCTCACCACCGAGATCGCTCATCCGCTCACGAATGCTGAACAACCCGAAACCGCCTTGATACCCCATCGTATCCTGTATGGTATCCGGGTCACAGCCCACGCCGTCATCCTGAACCGTGATCTTAAGATATCCGTTTTCTGATCTCAACGCCACACTGATCGTAGTTGCCTGCGCATGCTTGATCGCATTCGCCAGCAATTCCCGCACGCTGCGGAACAGGATGGCCCGTACGTCTTCATCCATAGATGCGCCCCGCAACTCGTCAGCGAATTCCGTCTTCAAACCATGCCGCTGCTCCACCTGCTCATGAAGCCATTCGGATATCGCCGCCCCCAGGCCAATCTCGTTCATCGAAGGAGAACTCAAATCGAAAACCAGTTGGCGCGTTTCCTGAAGCGTATCGCGCAGACTATCGGAGACAGCATCGAGTGTCGCTGTCAGCTTGACATGCGGCTGCGGTTTGCGCGCAGCAGCAAGCTGCAGCCGTGCGGAAGCCAACGACTGCTGCACGTGGTCATGCAGGTCGGCAGCAATACGTCGCCTCTCGCTTTCCTCTGCGAGAGTTAACTGAGAAGCGAGCGCCCTGAGTCGCTGCTGGTATTGCTGGACCTTCTGCTCCGCCTGCTTGCGGTTGGTGATGTCCTCTTCCATATCAACAACTGCAACGACCTCGCCTCCGCTGTTCTTCACAGGATATAACCTGGCCTGTAGCCAAACCTTGCTGGCTTTGGTATCGACATTCAGCGCTTCCATGGCCGTAGCAGCATCATATTCGATCACCGGCAGGGTAACAGTTTCGCCTTGAAATGCCTTCTCGATCAGCGGCATCACGCCACGTCTCCTGGCTTCCTCGTCTTCCAACATGTTGTATTTGTCCAAGACCTCGGACAGATTATCCTCAGCAATGCCCCACAGATCCTTAAACGCCTGGTTGACCATAGTGATGCGCCCATCCGGAGTCAAAACCTGGATCGAGATCGGTGACTGTTCCACGAGTTCTCGGAACTGTGTCTCGCTTTCCTTCAATGCCCTTTCTGCCTTCATGCGCTCCGTGATATCGATCCCAAACGAGGTGATACCTACAATCTCGTCCCCGCGTTTGATTTCACTGTTGGTCCATGAGATATGACGCTCTTCACCTGATTTCGTCACAATAGGATTTTCAAACGACTTCGGCAGGCCGCCTTTCATCAGGCGATCAAACTCATCATAGACATGTGGATATCGGTCGCGCGGAACCAATGTCTCAAACCAGTTTCCTCCTTCCATGTCTGAGAGCGTGTAACCGGTAATGACCTCCGCGGCAGGATTGAAATGCGTCACCTGTCCGGCCGAATTCAGGCTGACGATCATCACATTGGCCGTTTGAATCAGATGATCGGTATAATTTCTCATCTGCTCCAGATTCTCTTGGGCTCGCTTTCGCTCGGTGATGTCTTCATGCATCATTACAACATGAGTCACGTTGCCGTTCATGTCATTGACCGGATAAATGAAGCTGCTTACCCATCGTTTTCTGCTTTTCTCACGATTATCTACGTCTTCCAATGACGCATCGAACTCTGTATCCGGAGGACTTACCGATTCTCCTGAAAAAGCCCTCTTAAAGTAAGGGATAAGCCCAGCCTTCTTGACTTGAGCGCTCTCAAAGACATTGAATTTCCCGATAACATCGTCTTTTGAAAGATTCCACAACTTCTCAAAAGCAGGATTAACTTCAATCAGCACACCATCTGTATCATAAAGCTCGAAGACCACCGGGGATTGCTCAACGAGATCTCTAAACTTTTGTTCACTTTCGTGCAATCTCACTTCCACCCGCTTGCGCTCGGTGATGTCCTGTATCGTCCCGTGAAGTCTGACAACTCTACCTGTTTCATCTTTGACAGCTTTACCGCGGACGATCGCCTGAAAAGTCTTACCATCCAAACGTTTCATAGAGAGGCCTAACTCGTAAGGTTCTGCCAATTCCACAGCTCTCTCCACAGCATGGGTCAATTGTTCCCAGCTTCCCTCGTCATAAATCCTCCGGTTTTCTTCATGCGATGGAGGGGGGCTGTCCAGATCCCATCCCACAAGTTCACGCATGGTTTTGGACCACTTCACAACATCGGTTTCCACATCCCAGGACCAACTCCCGATCCTAGCGAGTTGCTGGGCCTCTTTAAGAGATTCCTCGCGGTCCACTACCGCCGCCGTGCGTTCCCTTACAGCTCGGTGCAACGTCCTGTTCCATGAGACAAATATCAAAACAATGACAAGGGCGGCCCCGGACACCCCCAGGACCCATTTCACAATATCAGAGCTCCGGATCCCATGTTCGAACCTGATCGGGGTCCACCTGCTGATGATTCCGCTTTTCTTCTCCTCGGGCATGGAGTTCAGTGCCTTGTTGATGATCGACCGCAGTTCCGGCCAGTCGTTCCGGATTCCCATCCTCACAACATTGTCTGGCAATGAACTGGGGGCCGCGGCCTTCAGATTGCCGAATCCATGTTTGTTGATGATTACCGCGGTAGGCCGAATCGGACCGATATAGGCAAAAGCCTCCCCTGAACTGACGGTCTGAAGTGCCGCTCTTGTTGTTTCGCATATCCTGAGATTAATTCCGGGATACTCCTTCTCAAGCAACTTGCGCATGACATAGGCTCTCTCAACAGCCACCTTCTTCCCTGAAAGATCCTCCATTGAAGTGACGAAGGGGGCGTCATCCTTCGTGAATATAAACTTGGGGTGTGTAAGATAGGGATCCGTAAAGAGGATGGACTTCTCCCGTTCTGATGTGGACTGAATGGAAGGGAGCAGGTCCGGGCCTGAATGCTCTGTCAGTCGAGTCAGCGCTTCTCCGAAAGGAATCGAATAGGAAACAAAGTCAAACTGAATTCCTGATCTCCTTGAAACCTCCTTAAGCAAATCAATCGCTATGCCGGCAGGCTTTCCATCCGTCATGAAGGAATTGGGCGGGTAATCGCCAACTCGGACGCGTACCGTATGTCCCTGCTCAAGCCAGGATCTTTCTTCTGCAGTGAGCCCAATAGGTTTGAGTTGTTGTGAAAGAGAACTCCATTTTGCTGTTATGGCCTCAATTTCTTCTTTTGAAAAGCTCGACAGCCCTTTGTCCAGGATGACGGACAACTCCGGCCAATCGGAGCGGGTACCGATGACACCATCGATCCGGTCGTCGTAGAACACGTATTGGGTGGCCAGGTCGAAGAGTTGGTATTTGGTAATGAGATACGCGTTGAGGGTAGCACCAAGAAAGAAATCCGCCTGGCCGTTGTCAATGAGTTGCAGTGCTTCCTCGGCATCTTCCACTTTCAGGATCGTCGCCCCCCGACCATATTCACCGATGATCTGCTCGGAGAAAAAGACCTTGTCAATAATGGCGACTCTCTTGCCAGCCAAGTCCGAAGGCCCTTCGCAAGGCATGTCCTTGCGCGCGAAGACAGCGGGATAGCCAGTGAAGTAATCCCCCGTCTTCAATAGTCCCAACTCGTCCGCATAACCGGGGTGGAGGTTTAGGATGCCGTCCACTTCCTTCTGTTGTGCCTTCTCGATCAGTTCCTGGACAGGATAGATCTGCAAGCCGATTTTAGTTCCCAATCGCCGGTTCAGCTCATCCAGTATATCCACCTGGATACCGCGCAGCGTACCGTCCGGACCGACAATCACGTCCGGCTCAAAAGCACCAGTGTACCCCAGTACAATATTCGGATGCGTCTGAAGCCAGGCCCGCTCTTCCTGCGTCAGCGAAACCTCTTGTCCGCATGCCGCAGGTGGAAGGACATAACCCAGGAACATCATGAGGAACAATGCATTCCAGGGGAAATTCTTCATCGCTTATTCACCCTGTAAATCGGTCACGAAACGGGCCCTGGTCGCATAACAGCGAGGCTGCCCACCAACACACCTGGAGGTCATTGTAGCATGTCTCATTCGCCAAAGAAACACGCATCCTCACCCTGCAAGACCGAGGGCGACTCGCTTTGCCCGACGCAACAACGCCGTGAATCGTGCTGATTCTGGACCTCGCACCATGTGTAACCCATCTTCTACAGTAAGGGCAGTTATCCACCGCCAAAATCTTTGTTCTTGAGTCAGGAATGAGGATTTTGCGTTTTTGGCTGGTGAAATGTAGTGCCACAAAATGAGGGCTATTGTAGTTGTTATGTTGATATTTTAGGTCTATAGGCCACATATCGTAGTGATGA
>Ga0272441_10011986_pt1 | contig 12758 bp, 6 predicted proteins | sample SSMProp6N_FD_193582 | JGI IMG/M metagenome (GOLD analysis project Ga0272441, IMG submission 193582) | Marine sediment archaeal communities from Little Sippewissett salt marsh, Falmouth, MA, United States - SSM-Prop-6N | ecosystem: Environmental > Aquatic > Marine > Wetlands > Sediment ...
ATCGCCTCGCACGCGAGATCCACATTTCGGCACTGGACAGCACGCGGATCGAGGTCGCATACAGGGGCGCCGACCCCGCTTCTGGCGCAAGGCTTGTCGACCACCTCGTCGTCGGATTGGTCGGCGGGGAGCGGAAGGCCTGGCGGCTTGCCAGGAGCAAGCTCGAGCTCTCTCACCACGGGCTTGTCGCGGCGAAGGCCCATCTGACGGAGAAGGCGTCTGCACTCCGCGAGTTCGTTGAGGCGCATCCGTGGTTGGCGGACAGCGTGGCGGAGGCGGAGCGCCGCTTCAAGGAGGCCGAGAGGGAGGAGGAGCAACTCGGGCTCCAGATCAGACGCGTCGAGAAGCAGCTGGCGGCAGCCAAGTCGGTTTCCGCTCCCGAGAAGCCGGAGCTCGAGGTTGCGGGCCCTGCCGAGGTAACCAGGGAGTACCGCGAGGCGAAGAAGCTGTACGAGCAGGCACTGGCGCGCTTCCACTACATCGACGAACGCTACACGCAGGCTCACCGCCGGTGGCAGGATGCGAAACGCCGCCGCGACGAGGCCAAGGCCCGGCTCAAAGAGGCGGAGGAGGCCGCGGCGAAGGCGCGCAACCCAGCCGAGGCGCCGGCAGAGGCCGTGCTGCGCATGGAGCGGGCCCGGAGGCTCGAGGCAGAGCTCCGCAGGCTGGACGTGCGGACGCCCGACGTGATCAAACGGGTTAATACGCTCTACGTGCTGTGGCGCATGGCTCCTGAACTGATCGCCGAGAGGAAGATGCTCGTCGCGGCGCACGCGGAGGCGCAGGCCAGAGCCGAGGCACAGGCCAAAGCGGACGAACCGACCCGCGCCGTGCAAGCCGCCAAGGAGGTCTTTGAGGCCGAGTGCCGCAAGCTCACGGACAGGGACAGCCCCACCGGGCTAAGGGTCATCCAGTTCGCTTCAGGTGACTCCGGCCGGCCTCACGCTGGTTGGGAACGTGTTCTGGCCACGGATGACGCCGACGCCCCCTTGGGGCTTTACGGCCTCCAAGCACTGGAGGATTGGGACCTGGCGCCGCATCATCCTGCCAAGTACCAGGAAGCCTGTGCCAGGTTCGCCAAGGCCGCCGCTCTCGACCCCAAGGCTCCTGAGCCACACAACGGGTGGGGCGACGCGCTCAGCAGCATGGGCAAGTATGCCGAGGCCTGTGGCAAGTACGAGCAGGCGGTCCGGCTCGACGCCAGCTACGCGCAGGCCTGGTTCAACTGGGGAGTCGCCCTGGCGTGTCTGGAGAAGAACGCCGAGGCACTCGAGAAACTGACGAAGGCGGTGGCCCTCGATCCCGCCTTCAAGGCGAGAGTCGAGGCCCTGCGCGGCGAGCTAGAAGGCAACGAGTAGAGCTGCCGCCCGTGCATCGAGGCTGAACGAATGCGGAAGTCAACCGACCACGCGGAGGGGGCAGGATGAGCGGGGAGCTCGCGGGCCTGGTCGACGCCATTGCCCGGGTAGGGGCGAGCTTCCTCGTTCACTCGACTCTCCTGATCGGTGCCGCCCTCCTGGCCGGCCGCCTCCTCCACCACCGCGCCGCCCTCCGCTCCGCCGTCTACCGCGCCACGCTCGCAGCCGTGATCGCCCTGCCGCTGGTGGCCGCACTGGCCGACCGACTGGGCGTTGCCTTCCGAGTCCTCCCATGGCCCAGCCCCAGGGTGGTCGGGCTCCCCGCAGTATCGCCCGACGCCGCGGACGCCCGGCTGTCGGCGGTAGTCGATGGTGCGGCGGGAGGATCGGCCGGTATTTCCAAAGGGGAAGGGCCCAGAGGCAGTCTTCCGCGAGCCCCGCTCCAGCCCCTGGCCTGTGCGAAGGCGTCTCTCGCAGCGCTCTGGACCCTCGGCTCGGCTTTCCTGCTCGGCCATCTGATGGTCTGCCACGTCCTCCTGTGGCGGACGCGGCGGCGAGCCGAGCCGATCGATGATGCTGAGACGCTCGGCGAACTGCGCGACCTCTCGGCGAAGTTCGGGGTCCGGTCGGTGGCGCTGCTCTCGAGTCCCGAGATCCGGAGCCCCATCCTCACGGGCTTCTTCCAGCCGGCCATTCTCATCCCGGAAGCTGATGCGTCGGCCGGCCACGCCACGCTCCGGGCCGTGCTCCTGCACGAGCTGGGCCACCTGGGGCGGCAGGATGCCCGGGCGATCCTCGTCGCTCGCGTGGCCTGCGCCGTCTTCTTCTTCCAGCCGCTCGCTTGGCTCCTGGCCCGCAGGATGGAGGAGTCGAACGACGAGGTGGTCGACGACCTCGTGCTCGCCGAAGGGGTCGGCGCCGGCTCCTACGCTCGGGATCTTGCGGACTGGGCGGAACGCTACGTGCCCGCGCGTCGGGAGGCCGCCGCCGCGTTGGGCGTTGTTCGCTTCCGCTCCGCGGTGGGGCGGCGCGTCGCCCGCATTCTCGACCGCGCGCGCCGGCTCGAGGCACGAGTGGCCGCCCTGTGGGCCATGGGCATATTTGCCGGCGTGCTGGCCGCCAGCCTCCTGGTTGTGCTGCTCGTCGCGCGCTCCCAGCGACCGAACGTTCGGGTCAGGGTGAGGACCCTCGACGGGCACACGTGGACCGCAGTCCTCAAACCGCAGAGCGACGGCGGCTACTGGGTCCCCATCAGTGGCTGGACGTACGAATCGTTCCTGTGGTCCTACGAGGGTGGGCACGCCCTGGAGTTCACGATGTCCGGCGGTCGCGTGACCGTCCGCCAGGATGGCCGCGAGCGGTTGGCCGGCCTCGTGGTGACGGACGCGACCCGCTCTGACGAGCTGCTCGCCGAACTGGAGCGGGGGGCCACGGGCTTTACGTTGTGGTGCGATGCCGATGACGTCCCCGGTCTCCCTGATTTCCCAAAGGCGAGCCGCTTCAGCCTTGTGGTCGACTGCTCTGGTCGTGACCGCCCTCCAGTCCGCTGGCCGAAGAACGGCCTGGAGAGGGTGCTGCTGACCCGCTGTTGCAGGACTCTGGACGTGAGCCGTCTGGGCGACCTCCCCGTCCCACGGAACATGGTGGCGCTCCGCTCAGGCGAAGGCAAGCAGGTCGTCGCATCGATGACCCGCTGAGACACCGCGGCTCTGGGGAGCATGTCCAGCGGGCCGCGTGAAGGTGAACTCCCGATGGCGTGGTGAGGAGGACGGAGGATGGGCGAGACGGCGAGAGAGGTCGCAGGCCCCCGAGGCGGCGGGCCATGGCGCTGGCCTCTCGTTCTCGCTGTTGTTGCCGCCATCGCAGCGTGCCTGTTGGTCGCGCTTCTGCCGGGCACCACGGACGAGGGTACGGAGGCCGCCTGGGAGTACGAGTCCCACGCGATCATTGAGGCGGTCGACAACAGGCCCATCGGCGAGCAGGTGAAAGCGGCTTTGAGCGTGAAATACGCCATCGTGACCCTGAGAGTCGAGGCACTGAGCTGGAACCGCGTCCGCGAGATCGTTCTTTCGCGTAACGTGGATTTCGGCCGGTCTATTGACCCCGATGACCGGGGCTTACTCCAGATGGCGTACCATGCCGTGCAGGAGGCTATCCGGATTGAGCCCTATGGCGGGCCGTACATCAAGGTTTCGTGCCGTGGCCCGCGGCCCGAGTTCAACGCTTCCCTGGTCAACGAGATCGTGAAGAGATTCGTGAGCGAGGACCGCCGTCAGGCGCAGGACTGTGCCAAGCAGGATCTCAAGTACTACCGCGACAGGCTGGGATCGGCCCGCAACCAACTAGCGGAGATCGACGGCCGGATCCGTGAGTTCACACTGGCGAACGACTGGCTCGGGGACAGTTTCTCGGAGATCAGCAAGGAGTACAGGGACGCGGAGGAGGAGGAGGATTCCATTGGGCGCCAGATCAGCGCCGTCGAGAGGGAGTTGGCGGAGGCCAAGAGGGAACTGGAGAAGCAGGCCCAGCGTACGAGTGTGAAGGGAGCCCACGAGGTAGGCCAGTTGGCCGCACAGCGGGTCCGCAATCTGGAGAGGGAGATGGACAAGCTTAACGTTCGTAAGCTCGACGCGAACAAACGGATTAGTACGCTCTACGTGCGACGGCGGAAGGCTCCCGAACTGCTTGCCGAGAAGCGCACGCTCGTGGAAGATCGCGCCCCTGCGGCAGAGACGGTAGCTGAGTACGCGAAAGGGGTACGGCTCGCCGAGAAGGAGGTCCGACGCCTGCTCACGGAGGCCTACTCGTCCCGGTTCAAGGTCGTTGAGTACGCCCGCCCCGACACGACCCCAGTTTTCGATGACCCGTACACCGAAGGCGAGAATGGAGGCGAGGAGGGCACATCCAAGGAAGCCGGCGCCGGCCCCGCCAACAGAACTCGGGCCACGAAAGAAGGCAAGACGGCTGGCCCTGGCGCGAGTAGACCCACAGCGGGCCTCGCTGTCGGGATCGCGATCGGCCTCTGCCCCATGCTCGTGCTCGCAGTGGCCTTGGCCATCTTGGGGCGGCCACACAGACCGCCCGCAGTGGGCTATGGCCCCGCGCGGCGTGTTGGGCGTGCCTTATTCTGGGGCGTTGGGCTCACCTTCCCCGTCCTCTTCCTCGTAGCTGCCGTTCTGCTCTACCGCGTCGTCGATCCCCTTCGCGGCGCCGCCCCAACGGACGCGGATGACCAGAGAGGGGCGGCATGGCGCGCCCTCCTGTCTGGGCAGCCCTCAACGGCGAGCCCTCTGCCTGCGGCGGACTCCGAGCCCATCGTTGGTCCCAAGTCCGTCAAGAGCTTCATCGAGGGTGATATCAAGTTCGCTCAGCTCGACAACGACGGCATGGTACTCAGCGTGACCCACTATTTCCGCGAGATTGTGCTGGAGGGGGCCGAGGTCTTCACGATCAACCGCGACGCCGATGACCATGGGACGATCGTCTCCTATGGCCTGCGCAACCCGGGCACGCGCGACATCTTCGAGTTCGAGGATGTGGAGGTGACACGGCTCGACGGCGAGTGGCGGATCACGGACGAGGGCTGGAAGAAGATCCGCAATGAGCTTCAGGCCAAGATGAAGGTGCGGCTCGGCAGGCCCATGCTGTGACGCTGGACCACGGCCGGTGTGGTGAAGGGAGATGTGTGGAACGGGGCGCACGTCTGGGACATTGAGCAGGCGCGATCAAGAACGCTGTCAGGAGGGAACACGATGGCCGAGACGGGGAGCGGGGCCGCGGACAGCCAGAAGGACGCGCTTTGGCGCTGGCGATGGGGCTGCCTTCTCGTTCTCCTTGTGGCTGCTTCCATTGCGGCCTCCCTGCTGGCCGCCGCCCTGTCAGGCGCTGGCGGCGTCGTCAGCCTGGCTGCCGAGGAATACGAGTCTCAGGCGATCATCGAGATCGTCGATAACCGGCCCATCAGTGAGAGGCAGGCCGAAGCTCTGGCGCCAGGCGATATCGCCGCGGCCGTCAAGACTCGGGCAATGAGCTGGAACGCAATCCGCGAGATCGTCCTTTCGCGCAAGGTTGACATTGGCTGTTCTATTGACCCCGACGACCGGAACTCACTCCAGTTGGCCTACAATGCCGTCCAGGAAGCCATCCGGATCGAGCCCTATGGCGGACCGTTCATCAAGGTTTCGTGTCGCGGCCCCCGGCCCGAGTTCAACGCTGCCCTGGTGAACCAGATCGTGAAGGGATTCGTGAGCGAGGACCGGCGTCATCAGGAGGACCGTGCCAAGCAGGATCTGGAGTACTGCCGCGACAGGTTGGCGTCGGCCCGCAACCCATTGCTGGAGATCGACGGCCAGATCCGTGAGTTCGCGACGGAGAACCCGTGGCTGGGAGACAGCCTGGCCGAGATCGACCGCCAGTACAGCGATGCGGAGGAGAGCGAACTCCAGATACGAAGGGACATTGACCGCGTGGAGGAGAATCTGGCAGAGGTCACGGAGGAGATCCAGAAGCAGACGCAGGAGGCGAGTCGCAAGCCATTCGAAGAGCAGGTGCGCAGGCTCAAGAGGGAGCTCGGCAGGCTGAATGTGCGGAAGCTCGACGCGAACAAACGCATCAGTACACTCTACGTGCGACGGCGGAAGGCTCCTGAGCTGCTTGCCGAGAAGCGCGCGCTCGCGGAACAGCGCGCCGTTGCGGCGCAGGCGGCATCCGAGTGTGCGAAAGAGCTGCGGCTCGCCGAGGAACAGCTCGAGCGCCTGCTCACGGAGGGCTACTCGTCCCGCTTCAGGGTCGTTGAGTACGCCCGTGCTGACACGACCCCTGTGTTCGATGAGCGGGACGGAGACCCCGAAGATGGGGGCGGCGAGACAGGCATCAAGTCGTGGGGAGGAACCGGAGCATTTGGTGTGGGGCTGGCGATCGGTCTGTGCCCCACGCTTGTGTTCATCGTGGCCTTCACCGTGCTCGGACGGCGACAGTCGGGGGCAGCACTCGACCCTGGCCGCGCGCGTCGCGTGGGCGTCGCCATGTTCTGGTCCGTGGGCCTTATCCTTCCCGTTGTGCTTGTCTTTGCCGCAGTTACGCTCTATCGGGTCGCGGACCCTGTTCGCGGCGCTGCCACGGATGCGCGGGATCGGACCCGGGCTGCATGGCGCGCCCTTCAATCTGGGCAGCCCTCAACGGCGGACCCGGCGCCGGCAGCGCCCTCCGAGCCCCTCGTCGCTCCCAAATCCGTCAAGAGCTTCATCGAGGGCGATATCAAGTTCGCTCAGCTCGACAGCGACGGCATGGTACTCAGCGTGACCCACTATTTCCGGGAGCTTCTGCCGGACGGGGCCGCTGCCTTCACGGTGAAGCGCGATGCGGACAACCACGGCACGATCCTCCTCTACCGCCTGCGCAACCCGGGCACGCTCGACATCTTCGAGTTCAAAGATGTGGAAGCCAGGCGGTTCGGCGGCGAGTGGGAGATCACGGAAGAGGGCTGGAAGAAGATACGCGACGAGCTTCAGGTCCATATGAAGGTGCGGCTCGGCAGGCCGATGCTCTGAGGCAACGCCATGCCCATGACGGGGAGGGGACTCGCTCCGCGCGGGGTGCACGCGGAAGGCGCAAGACGGGCGCAGCCAAGCCACGGTAACGAGCTGGGGGCTGGGACATGATCGCATGCACCGTGGACATGGCAGGCGTCAGCTCCGTTGCGCTCGCGGTGGCGATGGTGCTGACGTTCGGGGTGGCAGGGGCGATCCTGACCTGGATCATCTATATGATGGCTACGGGGCATCGGGTGTGGCGGTGTCCCGAGTGCAAGAGCCTGGCGCCGTTCGCGCGCTCGTGCGGCATCTGCGGGGCGCCGAGCCCGGGGGCGCGGAGTTGCCTCGGAGGCTGCGGCACGATCTTCCTTGCTGTCGTTCTGGCGGCCACGCTGTTCGTGCTTTTCGTGCACGGGATACGCGTGTTCGGCCTCGATCCCTCTGCTGACGATGTGCCGCCCGCAAGCGAGAGCAGCGAGGAGGAGTGATCTGCCGCCCCGGATCGATCTCGATCTCGAGGCTGGTCTTCCTGCCTTCCGCCCCGCAAAGCTGGTGCCCTGGCCCCGTGGACAGGAACAGCCCCCGTTCAGGTGCTCTGGCTCAGCGGGCGCGGCGGTTCCCAGAACTCCCCGTGGTCGCTCTGGGCTACGGGCCGGAGCCGCGAAGCGGCGGCAGATGACAGCGGGCAGCGCAAGCCGCCCGGGACGCGCGGCCGCCCCGCCGATTGCCGCGAACGGGGCGGAAGAATGGACGGAATGGACGCCGTGGACGTGGTGGACAGGGAATCCGAAGGTCGGCGTCCACGATGTCCCTGATGTCCATTTCGTCCACCCATCCGCTCTTCCGTTCCTCCACGCATCTATTCTTCCACTCTTCCATTCTTCCACAGCAGGCCGGAGATTTTTTTCCAGATTGATTGAATCTTTTCGTGGGCTCATGCGTCTAACAGATTGGAGAGCAGGGGGCGTGCGCCCCGCGCGCACGCTCAAGGTGTATAGTGTGTATATTTGTGTATATTTTCCGGCAATTTAAAGCCCGAGGGGACTTGGACGGCCGAAGAAGCGCACCGAAATCGCACTTAAGGCCAGCAATAGCAAGCGGTTACGGTGCATGACGCAGTGCGCTATTCTTGAACATTGTTAAAGTCGACTTGAACAATATGAAAGCATCCTGTTGAAGACGGCGGATCGGGGCTGGAGGGCTGTGCCGGGGCTCCGGGGCGAAAAAAAAGTGGGCGGCTCGGCTCGTCTGATGGCCTCCTGGCCGCATGAGGAGGGGGGCGCCGGGCGTGGCGAAGAGGGGCGTGGCGAGTGGGCTCGGAGGGTGGGGCACCCGATGGACTGGCTGGCGATGGGTGCATGAGGGTCTGGCCCCGGATGTGGGGGATCTCTGTGCCGCGATGGGCTCCCCCTCGACGTCACGCTGACCGGAAGGGATGGATGGGGGATTGGATGGGCGGATGGAGGGAAGGCAGAGCGCACGCGCTCCATTCTCCTACTCATCCACTCTTCCACCGTTCCACTCGTCCCCGCAGGGGGGAAGACCCGGTGGGCTTCGGGGAACTCCCACGGGAGTACCCCACGATTCCGGGGCAGACTCGGTGCGTGAGCGAGGCTTGACAGGGGGACTGGCCCGCGCGATGATGCGGGCGTGGGGAGCGTGTGCTGGAGGGGCTCGGCGTGGCGGGCACGGGCCGCATCATCTGCCCTGTGTGTGGTGAGACGTCGGTGTTCGATGGGCCGACGGCCAAGGCGGCCGTGGTGTGTGAGCGGTGTGGGTCGAGCTTCGATGAGCGGGATGCGACGGTGGTGGACTCGGGGACGGCGCTCCGCTCTCTGGGCGAGACCGGTCGTGCGACGGAGTCGCTGGCGGACACCCAATCGACCGACGAGGTGCTGGCGGATGTGCCGGGCTACGAGGTGCTCGAGTTCGTGGCTCGGGGCGGCATGGGGGTGGTGCTCAAGGCGCGGCATACGGTGCTGGACCGCCTTGCGGCGGTGAAGCTGCCTCTGGCGGAGCGGCTGGAGTCGGCTCACAGCCGGGAGCGGTTCCTTCGCGAGGCCCGCGCGGCGGCGCACCTGCGGCATCCACACATCTGCCCGATCTACGAGGTGGGCGGGACCGATGCGCGGCCTTTCATCGCGATGGCGTTCATCGAGGGGGAGACGCTTCGGGACTGGGCGAAGGCGAACCCGCCGAGCCCCCGCCGTGCCGCCGAGATGATGAGCCTGCTGGCCCGCGCCGTGGGCTACGCGCACGAGCATGGGGTGGTGCATCGCGACATCAAGCCGACGAACGTGATGGTGGACGCGGAGACGGATGAGCCTGTGCTCACGGACTTCGGGCTGGCCAAGGAGCTGACGGCGGAAGGCCCGCAGATGACCCACGCAGGCTCGGTGGTGGGCACGCCGGCCTACATGGCTCCCGAGCAGGCGGCAGGCGACACCGATGCGGTGGGGCCGGCGACGGATGTGTACGCCCTGGGGGCGGTGCTGTATGAGTTGTTGTGCGGGCGTCCGCCGTTCCTGGGCAATAAGGTGGAGATCCTGTACAGGGTGCAGGTGGCGGCGCCGATGGCGCCGCGGAAGCTGAACCCCCGCGTGCATCGCGACCTGGAGACGATCTGCCTGAAGGCTCTGGCGAAAGTGCGGGAGGAGCGGTATGCATCGGCGGTGGCGCTGGCGGAGGATCTGGAGCGGTTCTCGGCGGGCGAGCCGATCCTGGCGCGGCGTGCGCCCTGGCCCGCGCGTGTGTGGCGCACCGTGCGGCGTCGGCGGCGCGGGGTGGCCGCGGCGGCGGTGGTGGCAGCAGTGGTCGGGCTGGCGGCCTGGCTGACGCTCGGGGCGCGCACGGCTGGCCGGGTGGCGGAGTTGCGGCAGGAGATCCAGGCGGGGATGGCGGCGGAGGATTGGACGGCCTCGCACCTGGAACTGGTGGAGGCTCGGGTGGGGGAGCTGGAGCGGCTCGACCCGGCGCTGGGGGCTGAAGCGCGTGCGACCGTGCACGAGCGGTTCGAGGGCCGGATACGGGATTCGTTGCGTCGCTCGGTGCTCGATGGGAGCGACGTTGCGGCGATCGAGGAGCGGATCGAGCTTCTGGGGAGCCGGGCTCCTGAACTAGTGCCTGGGTTGCGGAAGGCCCTGGACGAGCGGCTTCGGCGCTGGCAGCCGCTCTTCGAGCTGAAGGCTCCGTTCGATGGGCTTCAGGCGGTGTTTGGCTCTGGGGCGTCGGCAGTGGTCTCAGGCGAGGTGCTCCGGCGGAGCGGGAAGGCGGCCGAGGGGCTTCTCACGCGGGTGCGGTGCCGGGGGAACGTGCAGCTCGAGGCGGAGTGCTCGGCATCGTGGGAGGGTGCTCACCGGGTGGGGTTGGCGCTGAATGCGCGAGCGGGCGGGAAGGGCCGGCCGGCGCGCGGCTACACGTTCGAGGTGCGCGCGATGGCGCCGCCGCGAGCGCCAGGGGAGCAGCGGGCAGCGGCTGAAGAGCGTGAGGGCCCGATATCGTTTGCCGAGGCACGTGGTGGGGGAGGGCGTGCGCGGCTGGTGATTCTGCGCGATGGGGTGGTGCTGCGCTCGCGCTTCGAGGCGATGGGCAGCATCGCCGAAGGGCCGGTGCACCTGACGGCGGGGCGCGACGGGGACGAGGTGCTGTTCCAGGTGAACGACCTGCCGCCGCTGCGGTTCCGCGATGCGTTCGCCATCGTGGGCGAGAACGCTGGGGTGTTCGGGCTGGTGTGGCCTGAGAGCGTGGAGTTGCGGCGGGTGCGTGCCTCGCAGCAGGCTCTGGCGGTGGCACCGAGTGCGCTGGAGCGGGGGGACGCTCTGTACTCGAGTGGGAGCACGGCGGAGGCGCTGGCGTTCTACCGCCAGGAGGCGATCGGGGGAGGGGAGGCGGCGTTCCGGCGCGAGGCCCGGTACAAGGAGGCGGTGTGCCTGGTTGGCCTTCAGCGCGCGGGGGAGGCGGTGGGGATCTTCGAGGAGCTGACGGTTGCGGGGGACGAGCGGTGGTCGCCGCTGGGCGCGTGCCAGCTCTGGCTGATCCGCGTGCGGCAGGGCCGGTGGGACGAGGCTGAGGCGCTCTACAGCAGGTTGGCGGCGCGGTATCGGTTTGAGGAACTGGCGGCACTGATTCCGGAGGGGGACCGCTGGCGCATCATCACGGCCTACGAGCGGAACACGGTGACGGTGAACCTGCTGATTCACAACCCCCACCTGGTGCGGGATGCGGAGCGCGCGTACGCGGTGGGCACGTTGCTGACGGGAGGGAGCTGGCGGTCGGACTGGGTGCTGCTGCGAGCCTACCACGCGGCGGGGCAGCTCGACCGGGGGATTCGGCTCGGCCAGAAGATGTCCGCCTCGTGGTTGCCCACGGGCTATGGGGCGGTGATGCGCTGCCCCGAGCTATGCTGGATGCTCCGCTGCCGGGGCGAGCACAAGCGCGCGCTGCGCACGCTGGACGGGGCGCTCTTCAGCCGGCCGGGCGTGTTCCGCAAGCACGGGGATAGGGTTCTCTTTGTCGAGCGCGCCCGCATCCACATCGCGATGGAGGAGTGGGACGAAGCGGAGGCCGACCTCGACGTCTACCTCGACTCGATTGCGGGGCGGCGGATGGACTATGGCGTGTACTGGGGCCTTGCTGAAGCCATGCTGGTCCGGGGCTTCCTGTGCGAGCGGCGCGGCGACCGCGAGGGGGCGCTGGCGGCCTGGCGACGCGGGTGCCGGGAGGCCTCGCCCGATGGCAAGGGCTCCCGGAGCCTGGTCGAGCATACCAGCAATGGCACGAGCATGTACCACTTCGCCGTCCTGGCGTCGTTGAGCGGGGAGCTCTCGCAGAGCGACATCGACGTTCTGATGCGGCGCCTGACCGAGAGCGCGCAGCCAGGCACGATGGGGGCGATGATTGGCGCGATGCGCCCGCCGCCTTCGGTGTACGCGGCTCTCCGGGGGATGTGGCGGACGCCTCGCGGGCGGGTGTTTGCGCGGAAGGTGGCGTTTCGCCAGGTGCCGTTCGCCGAGTTCGTTCGCGTCCCGGCCCAACTCCTGGTCTTCGAGGTGCTGCGGCTCGGCGCCTTCGGGGGCAAGCTGAGCGGCGAGCAGGACGCTCTCGTGTGGGACCTGGCCGGGGATGCCTATGCGGCCACCGTGGTCGAGGGCACGGTGAAGGCGCCGCATCTCCTGGCGCTGATGACGACGTGGAAGGGGTTCACCAACGTGCTGGGGTGGGCGAGCGTGGCCCCGATGATGAAGCCTGCGCTTCGTGGGCCGGTGGCCTACGTGTTCGGCCGCCGCTACCTTGGCCTGAAGCGGCCCGAGGACGCCGCGGCGTTCTTCCGCACGGCGGCCGCGGACGCGCCGGCCGGCTCGTCGCTGCGCCGCCTGGCGAACGAGGAGCTGGAGCGTCTGGGTGGGAAGTGAGGCCCCGCCGTGCTGGATTGACTTGCCGGCGCCGGTGGCCTATAATGCCCGCCAGAAGTGGCGAATCTGCCTCAGCCCGATGCCGCATGCGGCGTGTTTGGGGGGTATGCGCGATGTTACGGAACTCCTGGGTGCTGGCCGTTGCTGTGTGCTTGCCCCTGGCCGTGGGTGCGGGGGAGGCTGAGCCACAGCCGAAGCCGAAGCCCGAAGGGGAGGCGAAGGCGGAAGCCCCCGTCAAGCCTGCGGCGAAGGCTGTGGCCAAGCCCGCGGTGGGAGCCCAGGTCGAGCCTGCGCCTGCCCCAGGCCCGAAGCCGCCGTTTGCGGGCGAGGTGACGGGCGAGCGGGTGTATGTGCGGGCGGGCGACGGGGTGAACTACACGGTGCTCACGGTGGCCGACCGCGGGATGCGGGTGGACGTGCGGGGGCGGCGGTTCGAGTGGCTGCGCATCGCGGTGCCG
>Ga0272441_10011987_pt1 | contig 12758 bp, 8 predicted proteins | sample SSMProp6N_FD_193582 | JGI IMG/M metagenome (GOLD analysis project Ga0272441, IMG submission 193582) | Marine sediment archaeal communities from Little Sippewissett salt marsh, Falmouth, MA, United States - SSM-Prop-6N | ecosystem: Environmental > Aquatic > Marine > Wetlands > Sediment ...
TATCCGGATGCTGTTAATCCTTCCGCTTTTGGTATCGATAAATACTTCCATTCTTCCCCAATCAAAGCGTTCGGTCATGTGGTGTTCAAAATCCGGCGTTTTTCCGAAACGCCAGTTCCAATCGCTCATTTTATCGAAATAATTCTGCAAATGCGGTATCGTCTTCAGCTGTTCATGATCGAGGATCTCCGGTTCGCATGCTGCGTCATATGCATGGAAAAACTCCTCTATTACGGCGCTGCAAACGGAGGCGTGGTTGATCTTCGGATTGAAATCAATCAAATTGGCTACCCGGGATTTTACCGATTTGATTCCCTTTGATTGAAGTTTCTGCTTGTCCGGGGTGAGGTAATTGGAGATTTTCGAAAGATCTGCATCGATTAGCAGGGTTCCGTGATGGAAGGCCCTGTCGCTGCCGAGCTTGAAAGCACTGCCCGATATCTTCTTCCCGTCTACAACAATATCGTTTCTACCGGAAGCTTCTGCATCGATATGGAGATTTTTCAGGGCCTGAACGATGATATCGGTGTTTCTTTCTTTGCTGTAACTGTTTCGGCTCGACAGGAAGGTAAAGTTGGTATTTCCGAGGTCATGATATACGGCCCCGCCTCCGCTTTGTCTGCGGGCGAGTTTTACATGGTCCTTTTCCATATTCTTTATATTACATTCAGCCCAGGGATTCTGATATCTTCCGATGACTACGGTGTTGTCGTTTCTCCATAAAAAAAGGATGTGATGGTCCGGATTCATCTCCCGGAAGATATAATCTTCCGTTGCCAGGTTGAACCAGGGATCGAAGGTTTCGGAGATAAGTACTCTGATCGCGGACATGGTATTCTCCTTCAGGGGTATGAGGGCTATGGTTCTGATTGTACACCGAAGTCCCGACAGTGTGCAGACTCCTGGTGTTCGTTTCCATGTAAATTATTATTTCAATGAAAATTGGAACTTCAAAATTGTCTCTAAAGACATGTTTATATGTTGTAATTATTTACATAAGATCCGGCACCAACATTTGACAAACAGGAAAATTCCGATACAGTTATCATATGAACACAATAATCTCTTTCAGTACATCACAAAGAGAGCAGCTGGTTGACATTACATCTCAGGTGAGAGAGGTTGTCCGGAAGTGCGGATTCAAAAATGGACTGATCAGTGTCTATGCCCGGGGGGCGACAGCTGCGATTATGATCCAGGAAAACTGGGATGAAAGTGTGCAAAAGGATGTTGTCCGTCTTCTGAGGGACCTGGTACCCCCGGGGATATGGGAGCATGACCGTCAGGATGGAAACGGCGATGCACATCTGAAATCAGGAATAATCGGGCCGAGTGAAACGATTCCCCTGATAGATGGGGATATGGCTCTTTCAACATGGCAGAATATTTTCTTCTGCGAGTTTGACGGGCCGCGGAGAGAAAGACAGGTGTCGGTCTGTATAATCGAGGATAAGTGAAAAGGTATATGCTTGAGCCATGGATATGGCAGGATTATTTTTCGTAAAACGTTTTCCTGAAGTATCTTACTCGTAAGGAACAATATATGAGAAAAGCAAAAAATCTGTTCTGCTGCGCCGCTCTTCTTCTGTGCTGCGGTTTCTCCTTATTCCCCGAATCGACTGAAAAGGAGTATCTGATCGGTGAGGCAGCTGAGAAACTGCAGGACCTTTACAGAGCTAATCCGGAGCTTTCCATCGGAGCCCGTACATGTTCGGTTGGCAGTTTCACCTGGGAGGAGAGCGGAATCGGTACGGAATTCTCCGCTTATCTGCGCTCCGCTGTGGCGGATGCCCTGATGAGGATTTCTGAGTTTGATCTGATGATACCGGCTGAGGATACCGTGGATTTCGGAACCGAGGCTCAGGAAATCCTGGATCGTAAGAAGAGCAGGAATGGAAACGTACAGACGGCTGCATACCGGATTTTCGGGACATATAGGGTGGCTGTTGACGGAATTGAGCTTGCAGTCGATCTGTATAGTGCCGTGTTCAGTCGTCTGATGGCTGATTTTTCACTTCAGCTGCCCCTGGAAAAGGTTCCACGGGGCATTTCTCTGTACCCTTCGAATTTGCAGGTGCTTACGGATGTATCTTCCGAAGTTGGAAGCCTGTACGAGGGCTCCGACGATTTTCAGGTTTTCATCAGTACGAATCGCGGGGAAGGCAGTATTTTTCAGGAAGGGGAATATCTGAAGCTGTATTTGCTGGCTTCCAGGGACTGCTTTCTTAAGCTGTACCACATCGATGTGTATGGAAAGACCACTCTCATATTCCCGAACAGATACGAAAAGAACAACTTCCTGCCGGGGGGTGATCTTCTGGCTTTTCCCTCCGGCCGTTCCCCCTTTCAATTCAGGCTGGTGCCGCCGACGGGGACAGAAATGATAAAAGCAGTGGCTTCGACGAAACAGTTCTCCTCTCTTGAAGAAGACTTTTCCGACCTCGGACCTGCAACCCGGGGGATTTTCATCGAAGGGGCCGAGCAGGAGACTACCGAAATCATGGCTGAGGATCTTGTCTACTTTACCATTACGGAAAAGGAATGAAGGCCTCTGCCGGGGGGAGGACTGCTTCTCCCGGGATCCGGTTTATGCTGTTTGGGCCTGGTATTGGAGCCGATAGAGGGTGGCATAGAGGCCGTCCTCTGCGATCAGCTGTTCATGGGTGCCCTGTTCGGCGAGGCGTCCTTCATTCAGAACCAGGATACGATCCGCGTTCTTTATCGTAGAGAGTCTGTGGGCTATGACGATAGCTGTTCGGCCCTCCATCAGCCGTTCTATGGCAGACTGGATGAGACGTTCGGTTTCGGTATCGATGCTACCTGTTGCCTCATCGAGGATGAGTATCCGCGGGTCATGGGCGATAACCCGGGTGAAGGATAAAAGCTGCCGCTGGCCTGTAGATAGATTCGCGCCTCTTTCACTCAGATATGTTTCGTATTCCCGGGGGAGTTTCTCGATGAATCGGGAAGCCTGAACGATTTCCGCTGCTTCCCGGATTCTGGCATCGGAAATGTCGGCTCCGAGACGGATGTTCTCGGTTATAGTCTCCGCAAAGAGGAAAACATCCTGCTGCACCGGCTGCACTGTTTCGCGGAGTTTCCGGAGGGGAATATCCTTTATGTCGACACCGTCGATTTTAATAACACCTCCGTCTAGGTCCCACATCCGTGCCAGAAGGTTGGCGATGGTCGTTTTTCCAGCCCCGGTATAACCGACGATGGCCACTGTTTCTCCCGGCTGTATGGTGAAAGACAGATCCTGGATGACCGGTTCGTCCTGGTTATATCGGAAATGTACCTGTTCGAAATCGATTCTGCCCGATACGGGACTGGGGAGGCTCTTTTCCCCTTCGTCAGGGATTCGGTTCTCCGTGTCAAGAAGGTTGAAGATCCGTTCTCCCCCAGCCATGGCTGATTGCATGATGGTGAACTTCTCGGCAAAATCCATGACCGGCTGGTAAAACTTACCGATGAGGTTCACGAAGGCTATCATGATTCCGAGCGAAACGGTGGTTTCCAGAACCATCCTGCCTCCGAAGTAGAGGATGGTCCCGATCGAGATGCTGGTAAGCAGATTTATCAGAGGGCGGAAGGTGGCGAAAACCATCATTTCCGAGAGATTGGATTTGAGCAGTTCGTGATTTCTTTCGGAGAAATCCCGCTGGCTTCTGCTTTCACGTCCGAAGATCTGGACTACTTCCATCCCGGAGATATGCTCGGATAAAAATGCATTTACCCTGGAAACCCACATCCGAACTCTCCGGTAGGCATCCCGGGCCCTGGTCCGGAACAGGAGGGTAAGTATGAATACCGGGGGAAGGGTGATTATGGTGATAAGAGCAAGCTTGACGTCCAGGATTATCATGGTAATTATAACACCGATCATAAGACTGAAATCTCTGAGGATCGAAGTCGCTACGGAGGTGAAAAACTCATTGATAGTTTCTACATCATTGGTTATCCGGGTTACGAGGGTGCCTACCGGTGTTCTGCCGAGGTAGCTCAGAGATTGTCTGATCGTATGACCGTATAGTTTTCCCCGGATATCTCTCATTACTTCCTGTCCGGTATGGGCCATGAGGTAGACCTGAACGAACATGAAGATCAGCGAAGCGGTCAGCAGTCCGAAATAGAGGAGGGTTTGTTCTGCCAGCTGATTGATGTTCCGGGAACGGAGGATTATTTTTTCCTCGCCGGTAAGTTTATCTATTTCACTGTGCTGGATTATTGCGTAATTTTCAACAAGCTGAAATGAGCCGGGATACCTGCGAAACAGCTCATTCCGCTTTGGGTCATCCTGCGCCTCTGAGATATACCAGCTCTCTCTTTGGTAAAGTCCTTTCTTTTCCAGCTTCTGCTTCACTTCTCCGGGGATCTTTTCGATCTGTGATTCCAGAAGATAGTAGAATGAATCCAGTTCGACCGCTCCATCCAGCAGATTCTGCTCCCTGAGTATTTCCGTGGTTTCAGTTTGTTTCTCCAGGCGGTAGTAACGTGCCAGAATGGTATCGTCGATGGCACGCTGCATGATGATCGGAGTCGCCAGTTCAGCGACGATGGCTATCAAAAGTGCCAGGACAGCCACGGATGCGGAGAACCGGTACGGTTTAATAAATCCCAGGAGCCGCCTCATGATCACCGGATCGTAGCCTTTTATAATCTTATCCTGTTCCATCAGGCTGTTCCTCCGGTCAGCTGCTGCAGCCGGTAAATATCCCGATAGAGGCCCGGTATAGAGGAGAGTTCCTGATGACTTCCCCTCTGGGTAATACGGCCTTCTTCGAGCACGATAATGTGATCGGCATGCTGCAGAGTAGATACTCTGTGTGCTACGAGTATGTTGGTTTTGCCCTTTCTTGTCTGGAGAAAAGCCTTCAATATCTTTTCCTCGGTTTCCGCATCCACGGATGCAAGAGCATCGTCGAATATGAGTATTTCCGGTTTGATGAGCATGGCTCTGCTGATAGCTATCCGCTGCTTCTGACCTCCGGAAAGAGTCAGCCCCCGTTCCCCGACCTCGGTGTCCCAGCCATGCGGAAAAATCGAAAGCTCCCGATCAATAGTTGAAAGAGACGCTGCCAACTCGATCTCCCGGTCCGGTGCTTCGGGATCACCGAAGGCGATATTATCCCGGATGGTGGCGGAAAAGAGAAAACTATCCTGAGGGACTATTCCGATGGAAGCCCGCAGGGTCTGCAGGTCATACCGCCGAATATCCTCATCTCCGATAAATACCCTTCGTTCCGCCGGATCAAGAAGGCGGGGGATTATCTTAACGAAGGTTGTTTTCCCGGAACCGGTACGACCGAGAATCCCGAGAGTCGTACCCCTGGGTACATCGAGTGAAATGTCTTTCAGGATATCCGGTCCATCTTCCGAATATCGGAAACTGAGATGTTCGATGCTCAGAGCTCCCGAAGGATTGCGGGAGAGGGGGGCCGAGGGTGAACGTATTTCCGGTTCCGTATCGAGGATTTCATTGATCCGTTCCAGCGAAGCGGCGCCGCGCTGAAGCATGGTGATCGTAAAGCCCATGCCCATCACCGGCCACCGCAGCATGGTAAGGTAGCTCATGAAGGCCATGAAATCCCCGGGGGTAAAATCTCCGACCATCACCGATCGACCTCCGAAGAAGAGGAGGAAGAGCAGGGACAGACCTGAGATGAAGGTGATGAGGGGAAAAAAGAGCCCCCAGATCCGGACCAGCTGCATGTTGCGGCTGACATTATCATCATTCCTCTGATGAAATACCTCTTCGACCCAGCTTTCTTTGACGAAGGATTTGACTACTCTGATACCGGTCAGGGTTTCCTGGACATATTCACTCAGCCGGGAAAATCCCTCCTGCACCAGCCTGAATCTTTGTCCTATGATTTTCCCGCCGGCAAGTACCATCACAGTGATGAAGGGCAGAGGGATAATGGTTATAAGGGCGAGTCTGGGAAATTGCGCGAAAAGGATGACCAGTATGGCGACGGAGAGAAAGAATCCGTCGATGAAGGCGACCAGGGCCATTCCCGAAGCCATCTGAATGGCCCGCATATCATTGGATGATCGGGCCATGATGTCGCCGGTTTTCATCTTCTGATAAAAAGCCGATGAAAGAGTCAGAAGATGCTTAAATATTTTCTCTCTCAGATCTCTTTCGATACGACGGCTGGCACCGTGGATGAAGTACCTCCAGCCGAATCGGAAGAAGGCTACAAGCAGGGCGACGCCGATCATCAGAAGAACAAGCCGGGCGACTGCTTCAAGGGAAAAGGTTCCTCCGGTGAGGAGATTGGTAATACGTTTGATGAGCTGCGGAATATAGAGCTCCCCCGCGTCGGTCAAAAGGAGCGCTGATAGACCGAACAGGTAGAAGAGGCTATACTTCCTGATGAGGGGCAGCAGGGTGCGATATTCTTTTATCATACAATCTCTTTTTTGCAGCAGCTGATTCTATGAATATAATACTTTTTGATGATATTCCAAAGTTTCTCTCCTATTCGGATGAACGGGCCCGGCATATCCGCAAGGTATTGGGTCTGAGGACGGGTGATACTTTCAGGGCCGGGATTCTGAACGGCCCGGTCGGTACAATTGAGATTCTCGGGTCCGATAACGAAGGGTACAAAATCGAATGGACTGAAACGGGTCCCCCGGTCGATCTGTATCCGATTACCATGATTACCGGATTTGTCAGACCGATTTCGGCAAAGCGGATTCTGAGGGAAGCGGCCAGCTTAGGAGTGGGGAGGCTTGTCTTCACGGTGACCGATACGGGCGAGCGGTCTTACCTGAAGGCAAATCTGTGGAAGACCGGGGAGTTCAGAGAGTATCTGAAGAACGGCCTGCAGACTGCCGGAGCAACGGTTCTGCCGCAGGTTGATCTGTGTGCAGGCGTGAGGGAGGCTGTAGGCAAAGCCCTGGAGGGATCCGGAGAGCCGGTGCTCCTGGTGATGGATAATAGAGCAGGACGGCGGAGAATCAGCGATCTGAACTTGAAGGGCCGGCAGGTGATATACGGAATCGGTCCCGAACGGGGCTGGAGCGATCGCGAACGGGAGCTCTTTTTTCAGGCCGGTTTTGAGCCCGTGCTGATGGGGAGCCGGATTCTCAGGACCGAGACCGCTTGTTCGGCAGCCACGGGGCTGCTTCTGCAGGGTATGGACCTGGTATAAACGAAGCTGCCGAATACGAGGATATCTGTTCGGCAGGAGATTCGGGTTACACAATCTCAGTTCCGGGAGTATAATACGTCGGGACCGGGTGACGGCGAGACCCACGGGCATATCCGTGATTTTATAAATTTATATCAGAGGGGTCGATAATGGCACATGAGGTAGTACCTGCGGCGGAGGAAATCTTAGACAAAGAATATCCGGTGCTGGATAAGGGCTTTGTTCGGCTGGTGGATTATCTGGGAGGAGACCAGCGGATCGTTCAGTCCGCCCGGGTGTCCTACGGGACGGGAACAAAGTCGTATCGTGAGGACAAGGGACTGATCAATTACCTTATGCGCAATGATCATACCTCTCCGTTCGAACAGGTGGTGCTGACCTTTCATGTTAAGATGCCGATTTTTGTTGCCCGGCAATGGATACGTCACCGTACGGCAAGGCTCAATGAGATATCGGGACGATACAGTGTGATGAATGACGAGTTTTATATCCCCGCGGGTGAGCATATTTCCTTTCAGAGCACTGATAACAAACAGGGGAGGAGCGAAGAAGCCATTGATCCGAAGGAACAGCTGCGGATACAGTCTGAACTGGCGGCTCAGCAGACCAGGGCGTATAAAGATTACTCGGCCCACCTGGAGTGCGGCATTGCCCGTGAACTCGCAAGGATCAATCTGCCTCTGAGTCTCTATACCGAATGGTACTGGCAGATGGACCTGCATAATCTCTTCCACTTTTTGAAGCTGAGGATGGACCCCCACGCACAGCTTGAAATCAGGCTGTACGCGGGTACGATTTTTGAAATACTGAAAAAAGTGACTCCGATAGCTGCGGAGGCCTTCGAAGAGCATGTACTGCATTCGGAAACTTTTTCACATTCCGAAATGAAAGCTCTGATGACCATGATTGACGGCGGGGAAAATCCCTTGAAGGGGAGAGCCCTCGAGCGTTTCGAAGGAAAATTGAAGCAGCACTTTTAGGATTTCATTTCTCTTTTCAACTTCGGATTCTCATGCATCCCGGTCCGGTAATGGTGCTCTTTCCTCCGGAAAGCGGGGTGATGTTTATCCGGGTGCTGATCCTGTCTTTCAGTGCGGTCACATGAGAGATCACACCGATGAGTTTACCGTCCTGATGAAGTCCGGCCAGAGTTTCGAGGGCTGTTTCGAGGGATTCTTCATCGAGAGAGCCGAATCCTTCATCGAGAAAAAGGGAGTCGACCCTGACTTTGCGGCTGGCCATGTTTGACAAACCGAGGGCGAGGGCCAGGCTTACGATGAAACTTTCTCCCCCCGAGAGGTTTCTGGTTGACCGTATCTCACCGGCCTGGTAGTTGTCCAGAACGTTCAGTTCCAGCGGACGGGCCTCGTCTCTGATCAGAAGATAGCGGTCTGTCATCTTCTGCAGCTGCCGGTTGGCGTGGCTGGTCATTCGTTCGAAGGTGAGTCCCTGAGCGAAACTGCGGTATTTCTTTCCATCCGCCGATCCGATCAGGATATGAAGATTGTCCCATCGGCGGCATTCGGCCCTTTGCCTTTCTATCAGAGCCTGCTTTTCCGCCATTTTTTCTCTGGCAGTATCATTTTCCGCCAGAGTATGCTTCAACCCGGCACATTCAGCCCGAAGTTCCTTCAATTCTTCATCAAGAAGTTTCTGTTCTTCCTTCAGTGCACCCGGGGATTGATCGCTCAGCTGTTTTTTCCGTTCAGCCTTCAGCCTTTCCTTCCGGTCCTTTTCCCGTGCCTGTATATCGATGAGGCGATCATCGAGTTCCTTCGCGGCTGCGGCGAGCTGCTCCCTTTCTTCCGTTGTTAATAGATGATCAGCAAAGACTGCTTCGCTGGAAAATCCCGATCCCCGAAGCAGCTCGGCGAAGTTCTTTTCCTGAGTTTCAAGCTCCATACTCCTCTTCCCGGTTCTCTGTTCGAGAGAGAAAATGTACTCCCTTGTAGATTGAAGGCGCTGAGATGATTCCTCCCGGGCGGCCCGGGTCTGTTTTTCAAGCTCTTCCCTATCGTGTACGATAGTTTCCAGCCGATGCTCTTCTTCATCAGGATTCTTCTGTTCGAAGAGGTCACGCCTCTCTTCTACCAATTGTTTATATCCGGATTTGAGTGCTTCGAGTTTCGTTTGTTTCTCAGTGAAGGAGGTGTTCTGTATCTCTATCACGGCTTCCCGTCGTTTTATTTCAGCGGTCAGCCCGGAAATGACTTCCTTGATTTTTTCCATCTCCTCCTGCTTATCCCGCCATGCGGACAGGCGGAGTCTGAGTTCCTTCAGCAGGGGCTCAGGGCTTGTATCCGGGATTTCATTCACTTCAACGGGCTCAAGCCTGCTGAGAAGGGATTTTTTCTGTTCGGAAGAATCCTCCCCGGCTTCCGTGAGGTATCGGGCTGTATCAATGAGCTTCTGTACGAACCGGTCTCTTTCGAAGATGCTTTCAGATTCAAGTTTTTCAGCCGCCGTTGTTTCCTCCAGGGCCCTCTTTTCTTCTTTCAGCAGGTATTCAATCCTGGTTTCAAACTCTTCCGCTTTATCGAGCAGTAACGTGAGCTCCCCGATCCGTTTTTCCGCCTCATTCATCTCAGGAATGTTCCCCCTGGCATAGGGGTGTTCAAGCGCTCCGCAGAGGGGGCAGGGCTTTCCGTCCCGGAGTTGAGAACGCTCGGATTCCAGATCGGCTATTCGTTTTCGAAACGCGCTCTCTCTCAGGAGCGATTCCTTTTCCATCCGGTATTCTCTCAGGAGCCGTCCGTCCAGCAGGGCTTCTAATGCAGTCTCAGCATGCTGTATTTTCGACCGGGTCATCTCCAGTTCCTTTCTTTTCTCGGAAAGATACGCGGAATGTTGTTTTTTTCGGGCTGCTCCATCTCGAAGTTCTGCTTTCTGCTGCTCCCGGTCCTTCAGCAAGTCTGATATCCGGCTTTGGAGGGAAGCATAGGTGCGAAGCTGCTCTTCGATGCCGGCGAGTTCTCCTGTCAGCATTCCCTCACCCTTATTTTCCTCTAAATAATTCTGAAGCTCCCGAAGTTTTTCCCGGGAAAACGCCAGGTCCTTTTCATTTGTCTCCAAATATGCTTTTTCATCTGTGATTGCATTGGAAAGCTTGGTAAATTCCGTTTCCTTTTCACCGAGATCTTCCGATAGAGCGCTGATACGGAGATCCATCTCGCGAACCTTTTTGATCAGAGGTGCCGCGGCCTTCAGTTCTTCCCTGGCTTTCAACGTCTTTTTGACCGCGGATTGCAGTTTTTCGTCATGCGTCCGGACGGATGACTCCAATCCTGGGAGGAGGGCCATTTTCACCTCCAGTTCTGACAAGTCCAGGAGCTGCTGCTTTCTGCCCGAAACGAGGACCTGAAAATCCCCCTTCAGTTCAGCCGCCTTCGCGGCCTGATCGAGCCGTATCCGGTCCGATTCGAAAGATGCAATATCTTTCTTCAGAGCATCGGTTTCATCGTGCAGGGACTGAATTTCCTGTTCGAGATTTTCGATGGTATGCAGCCAGATAATTGCTTCTTCGGCTTTTTTAAGCCGTGCTTCCGCATCGGCGGTGACAGCCGTCTTTTCCTCGAGAGCTGCCCTGGCTGACTTCTCTTCCTCCTCACTGAGTATGGGAATACCCGATGCTGATAATTGAGCTTCCTTCAGTTTATCCTGTTCAGACCGCTGCCGCTCATGAACCTTGCGGGAAATCTCGGAATAGATTTCGGTTCCTGTAATCTGCTCAAGGATTCGGGACTTCTCTTCCGCGTCCGCCCTGAGAAAAGTATCGAACCCTCCCTGGGCGAGAAGGATGGAACGGGTGAACCGGTCGAAGTCCATACCTGTTTTTTCTTCAATGACTTCGGCCACCGCTCTTTTTTTGGATTCCAGGAGCTGACCGCTGAGGGCATCGGATATTTCATGTCTGGATTCAGACAGCTTCCCATCGGCTTTCCGTCGGGCCCGGTGCTGGCTCCAGTGACACCTGAAGCGGCCGGATTGGGATTCGAAGAGCACCTCGGCAAAACATTCTCCGGTATGCCGTGACATGATCTCGTTGCTGCTCTGGGTTATTTTCCCCAGCCGCGGGGTGGTGCCGTACAGGGCCAGACAAACCGCGTCGAGGATAGTGGATTTTCCAGCTCCGGTCGGACCGGTAAGCGCGAAGATACCGTTGGCCCGATAATCCGGGGAAGTGAAATCAATCTTCCATTCACCGTAAAGGGAGTTGAGGTTTTTAAATCGTAATTCAAGTATCCTCATGCTCTGCCTCTTTATTCAGCCTTGAGGTCTTCCTGCCGCAGATTTTCGAGTATTTCGCCATAAGCATGGATCAATCCCGGCCTGTCTGTTTCTGGAATATCAAAATGATCAAGACATCTATCAAAGACCTCATCCGGTTCCAGATCACTCAGCAGTTCCTCTTCCCTGATGGAGCTGACGAGGGCGTCCACAACGTACTTATTTCTGATCCTTCTGATTTCCATCCTCGAGCTTTCGATGGACTCCTCGATCGGGGTTCTGAGATCCGGGACGATCCGTGAACCGGTATATTCAATCTCCAGCCAGGCGGAGCTGTCCTGGTTTTTTAATTTTTCGATTTCCTGGAGTATTTCTTCCAGGGTACCCTTGATTCTACGCAGTTCCTGAAACCCGGGAACCTCTCTTTCCTGAATATTCAGGTTTCCTTCTTTATTGAAATCAACCAGAACAACCTGTTTCTTCTGATCAGCTTCACCGAATCCTATCGGGAGAGGGGAACCCGAATACCGTATGTGTCTCTGTCCGCCTGCCTGCTGCGGAACATGGAGATGGCCGAGGGCGAGATAATCGATGGATTCGGGAAAGATACTGGTACTCACATGGGCCAGAGATCCGATATAAAGCTCTCTCACTCCGTCCCCTTCCGTTGTTTGCCCCCCTGCGGTGAAGAGATGGCCCATGGCCAGGATCGGTATTTTCCGGTCCTGCTTTTTCTCATGCTCCCGCCGCAGTTCCTCCGCCCTCCGGCATACCGAATGGTAGTGCTGCTGAATTCCTTCGAGGAGTTTTCTGCTTTTATCCTCAGGACTTTCACCGGCCTCAACGGATCGGATATCCTTGTCCCTGAGGTAGGGGACGGCACAGACAATGGCTTCAGCCTTTCCCTCCGAGTTTTTCAGCAGGAATACTTCATCCTCTATGTCGTCCGTTGCCGCACCGGTAACATAGACATTCATTGCCCGAAGCAGTTCTTTAGGAGCGTTGAGAAAGGAGGGGGAGTCGTGGTTTCCGGCGATGATAACGATATGTCTGCAACGGGAAGCTGAGGTCCTGCAGAGAAAACGGTAGTACAATTCCTGAGCCCGGTTACCGGGTGTGCTGGTATCGAAAATATCACCTGCTGCGAGAAGGATGTCTACTTCTTCACGCTCTATCGTATCGGATAGCCAGTCGAGAAAAGCGGTGTATTCTGCATAGCGCTTTCTTCCGTAGAGAGAACGTCCGAGGTGCCAGTCGGAAGTGTGGAGGAGTTTCATCGAAGCTCCCGTTGGAGGATACGGATTCACCGCGAAGGGTGTCGATCTTTTTCACATAACCAATTCAAGGTAAAAAAAATGGAGGATATGG
>Ga0272441_10011988_pt1 | contig 12758 bp, 12 predicted proteins | sample SSMProp6N_FD_193582 | JGI IMG/M metagenome (GOLD analysis project Ga0272441, IMG submission 193582) | Marine sediment archaeal communities from Little Sippewissett salt marsh, Falmouth, MA, United States - SSM-Prop-6N | ecosystem: Environmental > Aquatic > Marine > Wetlands > Sediment ...
AAGTATTGAGAGAAATACATCTTGTTTCAGCATATATGAGATTAAAACCCTACCGGGAAATGATTCTTGTAGGATGCTGTAAACCAGAGCATGATGTTTCATATTTAATAGCAAAATCAATAGCTAAAAGATTTGACAAGTTCATAATAGTGGTTTTTACGCAAAATAATTTTGCAATTGTATCTAATCGAAGAGACATTCCTGAATTTCCTTCATTTCAAGGAAGTTCAAGAGATGCAATAATTGGATCTGTGCGAGCCTTTGCTAGCTTAAACATTGACGAAAGGTTGCCTAAAGATGTTGTTATTGAAGAAGGTGATGATTTGTGGAAAATATATTATGAAACACAGTTTCTTGAACAGCGTTTAAATCCTAAACTTTTCCATAAATTTATTCCAAAATATGCTTTAGAAAAAGCAGAAATGAAAATTGAGAGGAAATTTCTCTCTAAAGTTTATGAGAAAAACAAAAAATCTTCTAATTTAGATGATTACTTCGAAAAGAATAATTCAGAATAATCCATTAAAAGAAAAGTTCAAAAGATATCCCCCTTAAGAGTGCTTGGTAATTATGTCATCTTTTGGAATTCATCAAATTGGTTCTGTGAGAATCGAAAAGGAATCATGCTATATCGAGATATATCAACCTTATACTACTGGTTTAAGACACATAGAAAATTTCAGTCATGTGTACATACTCTGGTGGATCTCTATGAGAGATAATCCCCAAGATAGATCAACTATGTTGGCAAGACCTCCTAAATTGGGAAAAAGCGTAGAAACAGGCGTTTTCTCTTGTCGCAGCCCTGCTAGACCAAATCCCATTGGTTTAACAAAAGTAAAATTATTGAAAGCAGAAAATAACAGATTATATATTGATAGAATTGATGCTATAGATGGTACTCCAGTTTTAGATGTTAAACCCTACCTGCCTGGTGATAGTACTCCAATTAGTGAGATTAAACTCCCAGAATGGTTTGAACATCTAAAGAATGAGTAATCCTATTTCAATTCTCATTTTACTCTTTTTCAAACTTTTTGAGTTTTTATACCTTAATTAGGATAGCTTTCTGATAATATGGTTAAAGTAGCTCGTTATACTAACAACCCATTTTTTGATGAAGGTCAAGTTATAATCTTAACAGGTGCTTCATCGGGAATTGGAAGAGCTGTGTGTTTGGCTCTTGCTAAGTATAAACCCAAATTAGCTATAATAGCAAGAAGAAAGAAGAAGTTGATGCAGACAGCAAATATTTTGAAAAAGAAAAAAATTGAGGTTTTACCGATTGTAGGTGATATAAGAAATAGGGAGGACAGAGAAAAATTGTTGGATTTTACGTTAAAGAAGTTTGGAAGAATTGATGTATTAATCAACAATGCTGGTTTAGGAAAATCCAATCTTATTCTTGATCAACCTGAACATGAAATAGATCAATTAATTGAAACCAATCTCCTTTCATTAATTAAAATGACTCAACTAGTTCTACCAACTATGAAACAACAAAAATCTGGTTTGATTATTAATATGTCTTCAACATTAGCTTTACTTCCTGTATATCCCTTCGCAGTTTACTGTGCTACTAAATCAGCTGTCAAAGTATTCGGTGATAGCATAAGACAAGAACTTCAGAATTATGGTATTTCTGTATCAACTGTTCTCCCAGGTCCATATGATACTGAATTTAACAAAGTATCTGGTTTAGATACTAATGCAATCCCTAGTAATCAAGTCGGCAATTTGGCAAATGATATTGCTGATTTGATAGTTAAACCGAAGAAAAATTTGATTCGACCCAAATCTTACTCTTTACTTGTTTGGGTTACATCAAAAAGCAAATCTTTTGGGAACTTCATTTCCTACCAGATAGCTAAGATGATTGACAAAGGAAGACTCGTAAGAATTACTAAAGATGAAGGAAAACAATTTCCTATAGAAGAAGAAATGTTATTGCAACCCTTAAAACAAAGGTAGTTTAAGCTGACACAAAGTATTGCCCAGCCGATTTTTGTCTTTTATCTAGTTGTGAATCTTTTTTGTTGACTCTTGGACGAAGTGTTCTAGGATCTTGTCTGAATGTTATGTCCATCTTCCTCAGAAAATCATTCATTCCATTTTGCAAGGATCCGATTTTTCTTGCTCTTCCTAACTCTCCTGGCTTTCCATCAAAAACCATGATTCTATCAGAAGTAAAATTCAGCATCATTACATCATGCTCAACAACTATCGCTGGAAATTCATATGAGCTTACAACTCTTTTAATGACTTTTGCTACATTGACCCTATCCTCTGAGGAGATATAAGCTGAAGGTTCATCTAGAAGATACAAATGAGCCCTTCTTCCTAAACATGCTGCAATTGACACTTTTTGCAATTCTCCTCCCGATAAATCACATAATCTGGAATCTAGTAGTTTAGAGAATTTCAGAGGATCAATAATCTCTGATTTATGCCATCCACTACTTATCATAACAGGATTAATGTTTCTAAGATATTCCGAAACTGTCTGTTCAGATTCAGTGTAAAGATATTGAGGTTTATGACTCACAATTAGTTTTTCTGTAATTTTTTCATCTTCCTGTTTAAGGGCACTTGGATCCTCTGCAATCTTCTCTTTTTTACTCATTTTTGATAGTATTTCGGTTTCTTGTGAAATTGTTGTTGGTTCTAATACTCCAGCAAGCATTTTAACAAAAGTTGTCTTTCCAATTCCATTTGGTCCAATAATTCCTACTACCTCACCCTTGTAGAGTTCTCCTCCTTTAACAGCTAGCTCAAAAGTGTCAAATTCCTTAGTCATATCACCGTATCTAATGGCAAGCCTTTGTGAAGTATACCTGTCATCCATAGATGCTTTCTTAAAGATAATTGGTTCAGGACGAAAACGCATATTTTCCGAAGGGATGTATCCATCTAGAAATATGTTGATTCCTTCTCTAACAGAATAAGGGTGACTCACAATTCCATATACTCCTGCTTCTCCATAATACATGTGGATTTGATCACTCAAATAATCAAGCATAGCGAGATCGTGTTCAACAACAATTATAGTTTGTTTTGGTGATTTAAGATCGTTGATATATTGGGCTATCTTCACTCTCTCTTGTACATCTAAGTATGAAGTCGGTTCATCAAAAAGATATACATCAGCATCACGAGCAATAGTGGCTGCTATAGCTAATCTTTGGAGTTCTCCACCGCTTAGTTTTTCAATTCCTCTATCCCACACTTTGGAAAGAGAAAATATCTCTTTAACCTCATCTTTTATTCCTTTTTCATCTACTTTTTCAATTAAGTCCGAGACATTTCCTTTTGTAACTCGTGGTAATTTATCTACATTTTGTGGTTTAAGAATAGTCCTTAATTCCTCATTTGCCAATTTTTCAAAATAACCTTGTACTTCAGTACCTCTATAATTTTCTATAATCTCCTCCCATTCTGGGGGATTTTCATATCTACCTAAATTTGGTCGGAGATTCCCTTGCAGTATCTTGAGAGTTGTACTCTTACCAGAACCATTTTGTCCAACAAGACCTGTAACTTGTCCTAATTTTGGCATGGGTAGTCTGTGTAGTTTAAAGCCATTAATGCTGTATCTGTGTGTTACTTCTTTATCTAATTCTTCTGGTAAATTAACCACGGTGATACAATGGAACGGACATTTTTTTACACAAAGTGCTACTCCAGAGCAAAGAGGTTCATGTATTACTGCTTTGTTTGAAGGTGGATCAAACGTTATAGTTTCTCTACCAGCTCTGACTGAAGGACATACCTTATAGCATAGTTTACCACATTTTTCTGGCTTGCATTTCTCTTGATTTATTACTGCAACTCGTGTCATTGGTATTATGCCAGATTCTTTATTTAAAAATCTAGAGATGAATTAGAGTTTGCGATAAAAATGCGAACCTATAAATAAGTCCTTGTGAAATAAGATATCGAAGGAGATTATATCATGCCAGTTTCAGATGAAATCTTAGCAAAGGAATACAGTCTTGTTATGGAAAGAGCCTATGCTTTTGAGCCTATAGATGGTGATTTAACAAAATGGAGAGGAGTTGTTCCTGCAATTACCTCTCAAGGTGAAATATTCATTGAAGTCATGATTGTACTTCCAAGTGATTTTCCATCATCCCCTCCTGTTGTAAAAGTCATTAGTCCAATTACTCATCCTAATCTAACAGAAGATAAAATCTTAGAAATGAGAATGTTAGCAAGATGGAGATCAAGTTACCATCTATTTCAAGTAATTGTTGAAATGATAAGGTTGTTTTCCAAAGTTCCAGCTAGTTCAGTTGATGAAAAGCCTCGAAGAATAGATCCTCAAACTCATTTGAATCCAATCAAGGCTCAAGAAGAACAATTGGCATTAATTCTTGAACAGAAGAAGAGAACTCTTGCAGAAATCAAAGAAAAAAGATTGTCTGAACTTTCTGGAAGAGCTTTACAACAAGAAAAGAAGATACATCTAGATGATGAAATTCTTGGAGTAGAGAATGAACTTTTCGCAATTGAACAGCAGTTCGAAGATTACGAAATTCCCAGCCATGAGTTTGCTAAGAAATATTTTAGTTTAAAGAAAAGGTTGTACTTACTAGAAACCAGAACCTAATCGCTCGCTTCCTCATTTTCCTGTTTGTTTTTTTCATCATTTTTCATTAGTAATTTTGTTAACAAGAACCAAATTCCTAGCCATATGGCAACAAGGAGAAAACTTAATCCAACTTTCAAGGCAGCATAAAGAAAAACCAATCCTGAAGGTTCTGTTGGGTTAGGCAAACGCATAATTCCTTCACTAATTATTGCACAAATACCGATAAAGGATGCAAAAATGAATGATTCTAGACCTATAAGTTTCCATAATCTTGGTGTAAGCTGGAAATATCGTATAATACTTGAACCGATGTTTTTAAAGAACTTTGAAGTGGATTCTATTAAGCTCATGAAATTCCTCCTAGTGTTATTCTAATTAGAACGGCTATTAGTAATGCGAATATCCCACTTACAATTGTTAGGATATTGAATGCTTTAACAACATCTTTTTCATTTAATGGACCGTCCTGGACTATTAAACCTACAAGAGTTATTGGAGCTTTTGAATTACCTGTTGAAGCAATTTTCCAATCCTTGGTCATACGTGTTGGTCGTGCCATTTCACTCCTCTCGAATAAACCTCTTACACTACTAATTATTCCAAACCCATTCATAATGAAAGGGATCATAGCGATAATAACTACTACCTCCAGCCTTCCTAAAATTGCAATAGCTCCCAAAGCAGCACCTACTGTTAAACTCCCCGTATCTCCTGCAAACACTTTAGCTGGATATTTGTTGTAGGTCCAGAAAATCACAAGTGTACCTATCATCATTAATATTAGAACATAAGTTATATCGAAGGTTTGTAAATCACCCTTGATAATCATATTAGTAAAGAAAGTAAAGAACAAAACGATCATTGATGTTGTGGCCAATGAACCATTGAACACATCAAGCATATTCGCGGCGTTTGATGTAACTGTGATAACAAAAGGAAGGAGTATCCAATAAACGATAGTCAAGTTTGTTTCACCTATTAAAGGTAATTGTGGGTTAGGAACAAAAACTCCCGATTGAATTAACCCCATAATTATTATTGGAGCTGATGCAATTAAAAGTAAAACTGGTTTTAGAATACCACTTAATCTATAAAAATCGTCAATAATCCCTATGACTCCTGCAACCAGTAACGTTAATGCGAATGCTCCTAAAACCATCTTCTCCAAATTAGTATCAACTAAGAAAATAAGAATGATGGTTGTTAATACAATGGAAAGAAGAATCATAATTCCTCCCATTTCAGCAACTTTCGGTTTCTCTTTTTTATGCACATCAATGCCATATTTCCCTTTCTTAAGCATTAAACGCTTAAGTAAAGGCATACCAACCCCTGATATAATTAAAGGGATGAGAAATGCTAGAATATAAAAAACAAAGTTTGGAATTATGGCAGCCATTAATCAAAACTTCGGGTTGTATATTTGAAATTTATTGTCAAAGATTAAAGATCTTCTAATTTCTTCAGAGCTTTTAACAATTCTGCCTTATCTCCACTTACTGCTTCACCAAATAACTCAGCTGATTTCTTCTCTTCAGGAGCAATTGGGTCTACATCATCTTTTGTAATTGGGGGTTGGAATGAATCAGTCTTAGTAACTGCTTCTGTTTGACTAGGTGGTGCGGGAATAGCACCTGAAACTTCTTTTGATATAGGACTTACATCTCTTTCTGCTTTTTCAGTAACTTGAGTTGCAGGTTTAGGAATTGAAGATGGAGCTGGAATGCTTTCTGGAGCTGGAGGTGCGGTTTTTGGTTCAGGTTGTGATATCCTTGATGCTGGTGGAGGTGTAGGTGTAGGAATTGTTGGAGCTTCAACAGTTGGTGGAACTGGTTCTGGTTCTGGTTGAGTCACTGGTTCAGGAACTTTAATCTCTGGAGCTGGTGGAGGTGAAGCTGGAGCATCTGGCATAACCACTGGCTCTGATCGAGTCACTGGTTGTGTTTCAAGTTGTGTTTCTTTGACTGCTACGTCCTTGAAAGCTTGAACTTCTGTAGGTTCAACAGCAGCTTCTTGGTGAACACTTCTTGCTGCTTCAATAAGTAAAATTCTTTCATTTAAACTATCTAATCTCTTCTCAAGCTTAACAATATGCTCTAAAGAATCCGCTGGAGCAGCTTGAGGACTAGCTTGAGGTGTAATTGATCTGTCTTCCAAAGCTTGAATTCTTTGTTTAAGTGCAACAACTACTTCATCATAATCTTTGAATCTTTCTTGTACTGCTGCAACTATGCTTTCAACCATGTTTTTTATCATATTTACAGAATTCACTAGAGATTTTACTTCATCCTTTGTCATCTTAAATCCACATGTCACTAGATTATTTATTTATATAAAACCATTGCTAAAGGCTATAATTCTATGAGCTTAAGACTTTCAAGTACTTTGATGAAACTAATTAATTTCTCTGGTTCTATTAACCGCCAATTGACTAATGCTAAACTAAGTAATATAGATTTTATACTTCTTGTTCCATTGATGAGATTAATAATTTCGAAAACATATCCCCCATAATTTTCCATAAGTGTTTGAGATAATTGTTTGACTTCAGCAATTGTTTCATCGGTTAATTCAGTTGTCTTTTGAAGAGTGTCAAGATCCCCCATCACTTTGTAAATTGTAGAAAGATTAAATGGTCCTTCCCATTTTCTTTTAGGAATTTTTTCTAGTAATAAAGACATTTTTTCATCTATTTGAATTTGTTCTGTACATGAAATAAATTTACAAGCTGAAACTTTAAAACAAAGTAAATCTTCATCAATGAAATTAATTTGCTTTTCATCCATTTTTCCGAAAGAAGACTCAATCTCCTCAATAATTTTCTTCTCATATTGTTCAAATGCTTCTATCGATTGTTTAAACAAATAAGATATTAAGTTTCGATTATCATTTTCCGCTATTCTAAGAAAATTAGATTGTTCGATACACATATTCAAAAAACATCCCTTTCTAGCTTGGAGTCCTTTTAGATAGGATTTCTGAATATCTATCGATAAGTCTTTTAGATAAGAACAAGCTAATAATGTGCAAGTGGCTGTGCAACCAACTCTTTTCAAGGTTGTTGGATCTACCTTGTCAATTGTATCTAGATTTGTATGATGAAAAATATCTGAATGACCAAACATTACAGAAGGTATTCTCATAGGTTCATCGTTAAAAAGCAAATGATCAGATCCTCCAGCAAATGGTTTGATACGATAATTCCAAGGATACTGCCACCCACTCTGCTCAATTATTGAATTCTTGTCTTTCACCTTCTCAATTACTTCAGTTATTAAATCATTAAGAAAGGTTGGAGTAGAAATACTAGCTTTGTTAACTGTAAATGGGAATCCAACTAATGCGGGATGTTCACCTACCATATCTAGATTAATACATATTTTTGGATCAAATGATTCTGATTGAACTGCTTCCTTAATCCATGGAATAGTGCCATGAAATTCCGGAACCCACAAAAATCTAATAGTCCTATCTGGTTGTTTGATTGTATTATTATCAAGTAAAGATTTAATGGTTTTATAAATTTCCATAAGCAAAGCACTACCAGAAGCATTATCATTCGCTGAAGGAGCAGGATGACATATGTGAGCAACAGCAATAATTTCTTCTTCAGGTTTTGTGCTCCCCTCTATTTTTGTAGATAGAACGTGCATTTTTCCATTATATATTTCTGCTTTGATTCTTGCTTGTGCAATTACCTTTTTGTTTGCGTTTAGATAATTAATAATTTCCAATGCTTGTTTTCTAGATAAAGAAAAACCAAAAGTTGATTTATCTACATTTTCCGCATTAGGCCATAATCCAACATATTGAATCATCTCAGAATATCCTTTCGCTCTATCCTCGGAAGGATAAGCTATTACTCCTATTGCACCATATTCGTGTAATCTCTCTATTAGTGTTCTAGGGCTAGCTGATGTGAGTACCATTTTTCCTTTGACCTCTACCTTTTCAAAATCCTCTTTCTTCCCTTCATTAATGTGAACTATTTCGGTGGTGATGTCAGTAGGCTTTGAATGTGTACAAATGCTTTCTGGTACTTCAGAGAAACGACAGAGAATTTTTGTTTCAGGCTCCAGCAAGGTTAAAGAACCATCTTCAATGTCCCATGAAATGGGGGTGTTCCACCCGTAATACCTTTTAGTGCCATCTGCGATGTATTCGTGTATTTGGGAATTTTTATCTCCTAAACTCATTAGTTCATCTCTTAACAACTCAACTGATGTTAAAAACTCTGAACTAGCTTGGATTCTATGATATTGAGATAATTTTCCGGTTAGTTTCATAGCTCTTTTGCCTGAAAGTTCTTGAGCTACTATTTGTATCAATTTATCCAAATGCATAGTTCTTGATTTGATTTTATTGTTAAATCTTTTTTGGAGGGAATTAATGGGTTATTTTTGACACTTTTCACAGAAGAACGTACTACGTTTATTCTGAAGAATTCTAGTAATTGGAGTTCCACAAAGATTACAAGGTTTTCCTTCTTTTGCATATACAGCATGCCAATTTTGAGCTGAACCCTCCTCTCCATATGGGTTTCTATAAGATTGAATGGTACTTCCCATGCTTTTTACTGCTTGTTGGAGTGTGATTGAAATAGCTTTACCTAACGCTTCTATCTCTCTATTTTCAAGATTTTTTACAAACCTTACAGGATTGATTTTTGCACGAAACAAAGATTCTGATTTATATATGTTGCCAATTCCTGCAACAATAGTTTGATCAAGAAGAGCAATAGCTATAGCTTTATTCATATTTCTCTTCTGCTTGAGCGTATCATGAAATTTGGATAGTGGAAAAGGTAATTCCAATCCGTCCAGACCAAGTTTTTTGATTGGAGGATAATTCATAACTGTGTCATAATTAGGGAATTTTCGAAATTGTCCAAAGTTTCTTGCATCATCAAATATGGCAAAAGTTCGAGGGTCTTCAGTTGTTATAATAGCTTTTGGATGTTTTAACTTAGAGATTTTATTATCATCGTTGGTGAGGAACCATTTTCCAGACATACCAAGATGATTTAGGATAACCTTATTATTATTAAACCTAAACAAGATAAACTTACCTTGTCTTTCGATTTTAATTAATTTACATTTAGAAAATTCAGAAAATTCAGTTTTTTTCCCTCTATATTTATTGTATTTCTGAGATAACTCAGTTAATTGGATTGACTTGATAGTCTTATTCTCTAGCTTTCTTAAAATCCTTGAAACATGCTCAACTTCTGGTCCTTCTGGCATCATTTCATCCTCCTCATAATCTCGTTCTTTATCATTTCTCTATTGTCTCTGGTTAATAGAAATACTTCGGTATCTTTTCTATCTTTGATTATTTCACTATATTCTGAATCTTTAAACATTATAGTACCCAAAACTTTCTGAGTATCCAGGCAATCTTCCAGAAACTTCTTGAAAGAACTAGAAAAAAGTTCCATTTTACCAATTTCATCTATGATTATGATCTCAGGAACTTCTTTCTTGATTTCTTCTTCTAATAGTTTGACAACTTTGACAACATTTTCTACATATACTCCATAACTTGACACCCTATATCTACTTGAAAGATTTTGTTTAGATGCCAAAATGAAAGCTGAACCAGAGAGCGTTTCGATTTGAAATCCTGTTCTTCTCCCGTCCTTCCTAATTTCATTTGTTACCATACCTATACAATTCTTGGATAAGTTTCCTATTAAATCATTGATTAGAGTTGTTTTACCAACTCTTGGAGAACCTGTTATTAGAATATTTGGCATCTTTGGTCTATCCTATTATTATAGTAAACTATTAAATATCATAGTTCTCTATCTTGAAAAATCTTATAAATCTGGCTTTTAATGTTCTCAAAAATTAGCGATATTACTTCGATACTCGAGTGTGTGAAAGATGAGCCAAGATTTTAGAGGCGTTACTATAGATAGACGAATAGACCTAAGAGGTAAGTCTATCGTTCGTTATGAAAAACATGGGAGGAGATATGAGTTACTTGTTAACCCTGAACCCGCGTGGCTATTTCTACAAGGCGAAGAGGTAGAAATTGATGATATTTTCGAGTCATTTGTAGTTTACGAAAATCTATCACGAGGGTCAAAAGCTACAAATGATGATTTAGAAGTGGCTTTTGAGGATTTAACAGAACGAGAAATTGCTATCAAGATTTTGAAAGAAGGTCAACTACAACTAACAGCAGATCAAAGAAATGAAATATTGAAAGAAAAACGAGTTGAGATAGTTGACTTTATTCACATTCACTGTATAAATCCAAGAGAAAATGTACCAATACCTAAGGATAGAATAGAAAAAGCTATCCTTGAATTAGGTGTAAATATAAAATATAATGAAGAAACTAAAGAGCAGGCTTTGGAAATAATAGATATGCTCAAGCCTGTAATGCCAATTCGTCTAGAATCTGTAAAATTGGCACTGAAAATTCCTCCAAGTTTTACTGGATCCCTCTATGGGTCAATCCGCTCAGCTGGTGAATTAATCCAAGAGGAGTGGTTATCTGACGGGAGTTTAGCTGTTTTAGTTCAGATTCCATCAGGTACACAAGCTGATTTCTTAGAAGAAGTAACTTCGCGAACAAAAGGAAAAGCACAAGTCAAAGTAATAGAAAGACTCGCAGAATAAATAAGAAATACGCGCTGTGATACAAATGTCTGAAATTAAAGTAAAGAATCATGAAATTGTTATTCCAGGTGATTTATTAGCAGAAGGGACCTTGAGATATGGAGAAGGTGTTATTCGACAAGGTAACTTATATTATTCTAGTATAGTGGGATTATTCCAAGATAAAGGGGATTTTATCCAAGTAAAGGCCCTAAAAGGTAAATATGTTCCGCGACCTGGTGATTTAGTTATAGGAAAAGTAATTGAAGTTGGTTTAACTAACTGGATAGTTGATGTTGGTTCGCCATATATGGCCGTTCTGAGTGCTAATAATGCTACTGAAAAACGATTTGATCCTGTAAAGGATGATGCAAGAAAAATATTCAATGTAGGAGATATAATCCTTACTAAGATTATTAGTTTTGATAGAACAAGAGATCCTCAAATTATTACAAATGAAAGAGGATTAGGAAAGCTTAGAAGCGGTCGTTTAGTAGAAATTGAAGCTGCACATATACCTAGAGTGATCGGAAAGAAAGGTACTATGATAAATATGGTAAAAAGATTAACTCGAACTCAAATCATTACCGGTCAAAACGGAAGAATTTGGGTACAAGGTAAAAAAGTAGAAGACGAGTTAAAAGCAATTGAAACTATAAAGAAAATAGAATTGGAAGCCCACACTCAAGGATTAACAGATAGAATTAGAGAAATGCTTTCAAATGGTCAAGAAGAAAATGAGGTGTAAAAATGGCAGGAGATGGAACAGTCAAATTAATTGACGAGAAAGGAATAAGATTAGACGGACGTAAAAAAGATGAATTGCGTCCCACAGAAATAAAAATTGGTATTATTGAGAACGCTGATGGGTCAGCAGAAATTCGTATGGGTAAGAACATTATAGTAGCTGCGGTCTACGGGCCAAGGGAATTGCATCCCAAACACAGAGCTCGACCTGATAGGGCAATAATTCAATGCTTCTATAGAATGTCGACTTTTTCAGTTAATGATAGAAAAAGCCCCGCCCCATCAAGAAGAGAAAAGGAAATCTCAATGATTATTTCAGATGCGCTCACATCAGTAGTGTTAACTGAGAAATACCCAAGGACAACAGTTGATGTTTATATTCAAATACTTCAAGCAGATGGAGGAACACGATGTGCTAGTTTAACAGCTGCAGCTGTTGCTTTAGCAGATGCAGGAGTACCAATGAGGGGCATTGTAGCTGGTGTTGCTTCAGGATTAATTAATGATACAGTTGTTTTAGATTTGTATGATATAGAAGATCAGAAAGGTTCAGGAGATATGCCTTTAGGTTATTGCCCAACTTTGAATGAAATATCCCTTCTACAATTGGATGGAGTATTTACTGTAGATCAATTTGACGAATGTTTAGATCTTTCAATTGAAGGAGCAAAGAAACTATACAAAATGCAAACCGAAGCACTAAAACAGAAATATGCTGATATTCGCGCTGAAGTTCTTGAAGATGAGGAGCCTAAGAAAGAGGAGCCTAAGAAAGAGGAACCTAAGAAAGAGGAGCCTAAGAAAGAGGAGCC
>Ga0272441_10011989_pt1 | contig 12756 bp, 4 predicted proteins | sample SSMProp6N_FD_193582 | JGI IMG/M metagenome (GOLD analysis project Ga0272441, IMG submission 193582) | Marine sediment archaeal communities from Little Sippewissett salt marsh, Falmouth, MA, United States - SSM-Prop-6N | ecosystem: Environmental > Aquatic > Marine > Wetlands > Sediment ...
GCAGCGTCCAATATTTTGATCATGCCTGCTTCACAACCCAGGGCGATTCGCTTGCCGTCAGGACTATACCCAACTATAGATACCCTTTGGTCAGGCACACTGAAAGTCCTCACTTCCTCACCGGTTGCAGCGTCCCATTCGGTGATGCTGCTACTGAAATTGCCGACGATAATCCGCTCGCCATCCGGGCTGACCGAGACTGACAGGATGAATCCCCCGATCTGGATGGTTATAAGCTCGCGGCCGTTGCCTGAATCCCATACCTTGACCGTACCATCATGACTTCCTGAGATGATCCGCTTGCCATCCGGGCTGAACAAGACAGAACTGACCGGTTTTTCGTGGCCTTCAAGCCTCATGATCTCCTCGCCACTGCTCGCATCCCATACCCTGACCGTTTTATCGATACCACCTGAGACGATCCGCTTGCCATCCGGACTGAACTCAACCCGTAAGAACACTTTCTCCTCATAACCCTTCAGTGTTAGAGTCTTAGCTCCGGATACGGCATCCCATACCATGATTCTGTGTTGCCAATCATCCCTCGAGCTGTCGACATTCGTTGAAGCAATCCGCTTGCCATCGGGGCTCAAAACCATCGAAAGGATGTAGGGGGGGCAGTTGAAGGTGACAAGAGCCTCATCCATGACGTGATTAAGCCGATACCATTCCCAGTTCCTCTTATCCTCAGGACATGATTCCAACAACTTTCGAGCGCTGCGTAGATTTCCTTCACGATATTTCACGTCAGCCAACGCAACGCCATGGATGTAGGACATATGCCGGTATTTGTCGGCTCGTTCTTCCGCAATCTTGCGCTGTTCCTTTGCGATCCTTTCCGCGTTCTCAGCACGTGTTAAAGCCTGTTCAACTTGCTTGCGAGCGGTGGCCTCCTGCTTCCGGGCCTGTTCTGCCCTGCAGCCCAGCAATATACTGGCCACCAGACCCAGGATAATTGCCACGGCCACCAGCGCAACCATAGCCACTGAACCGGCATGTTTTCGCGCGAACTTCCTGGCTCGGTATACCGTGGACTCAGGACCGGCAATCAAAGGGGTGCCGGTAAGGTAGTTCTGGATATCGTCGGCCAGTTCGGAGGCCGAACGGTATCTTCTCGTTCGATCCTTTCGCATCGCTTTCATGGGAATCCACTCCAATTCTCTGTGAAGACGTCTGGTTAATGTGATGATCTGTGTTCTACGACGTTCCGCAACGGCTTTGGCTTTATCACCTAAGCTTGTCAGTCGAGCGCTTGGTGTTCTGGGCTCCTCATCACGGATTATCTGCTGAATATGGTCAATTCCACCTTCACGAAGCCTTTGGGCGTCGAACGGTGTTGCACCTGTCAGCAGCTCGTAAAGTAGAACACCCAACGAGTATATGTCTGAGCGGGTGTCCACATCCTGATAAGCCATATCGGCCTGCTCGGGACTCATGTACTCTGGTGTGCCAAGTAATTGGCCATGCTCTGTGTACGATGTCTTCTCAGTCAATGGCTGCGTAATAGCCTTGGCAATCCCAAAATCGATTATCTTCGGTATAGGTTTATCATCTTGAAGGGATACCAAGATGTTCGACGGTTTAATATCCCTATGGATGATCCCTTTCTGGTGTGCGTGATGGATGCCTTCACAGACCTGTCGGAAGAGCTCAAGTCTTTTTTCAACGCATAATGTATCTTCATCACAATACTTGGTGATGGACTTACCCTTAACATATTCCATGACGAAGTAGGGTCGCCCACTATCCGTTGTTCCCGCGTCGAATACGTGGGCAATATTGGGGTGTTCTAACAGAGCCAAAGTCTGGCGTTCGGCTTCGAAACGGGCAATGACTTGTTTGGTGTCCATGCCGAGTTTGACGATCTTCAGGGCCACTTTACGTTTGATAGGCTCTTTCTGCTGGGCTAAATAGACTAAACCCATGCCACCTTCGCCAATGAGCTTCAACAACTCGTAGTGACCGATCTTGCTACCCGGGCCTTCTTGCAAGAGAGAGCGATCCAAGTTGGTCTTCATACCCGCAGGTGGAAATGCAAGGAAATCACCGGCTTCATCATGACTTCTAAGTAACGCCTCCACCTCAACTCGCAGTGTCTGATCGCCTCCACAAGCCTTATCCAGGTAAATTTCTTGCTTCGCTGGATCTTTTATCTCAATCGCATTTTTGAAGATTTCTCCAGCTTTCTTGAAATTCTCTGTTTTCATGACTGTAGCTTTCGAATTAGAACATTCTGAGTCGCATTCCCTTCCCTCTACTTATTAATGCGCCGTTCAGGACGATTTCCAGCCAAAATTTTTGGGAAAATTCGCAAAATTCTTGAAAAAATATGTGCGCTGTTGTCAACACGGAATTCCGATGTTGGAGTATCCTGCCAAAAGCAGGTATAAGCTTACCTCGCTACTCTGCGCTGGTAATCTGCCTATGTAGCCAAGCCCTGGCGTGAGCCCAATATCTTGTAGCCGTTCTCTCGGACAGTTCGAGAATACCGGCAGATTGTTCCAATGTGAGTCCAGCAAAGTATCGAAGCTTGACAAGATCAGCTTCAACTTTGTCTTTGGTTGCAAGCTCGGCCAGAGCTCTATCCAGTGCGATCAAATCATCAGAAGGCATCTCGACGGGGAGTTCTGCATCGTCGAGGTCAACTCTTCGCTGTCCACCGCCCCGTTTGAGCCGCTGTTTTCGGCGTGCATTCTCGATCAGAATCCGACGCATCGCCTCGGCTGCTACAGTAAAGAAATGTGTCCGGCCGCTCCAGTTCTGGGCCTCTGTGCCTACCAGCCGAATGTACGCTTCGTGAACCAGGGCCGTCGCCTGGAGTGTCTGGCCTGGAGGCTCATGGGACATCTTGCGAGCGGCGAGGCGACGCAGTTCCTCATAGACCAAAGGAAGCAATTCATTTGCAGCCTTAGCGTCTCCTTGCTCAATGGCGTTCAGAATTCGTGTGACATCGGTCATGATTCTTCTCGGGTTTGGATTTTCCAACACAACCATACTATTGTACCCAGAATCAACTGATCGTTCAAATGTTACCCCATTGCAGGGATGATTTATGAAGCTAAAAAAATGGCCCGCACCATTGTTCGATACGGGCCTTAGTTAAATGACGCTGTCATTCCGGCCTATGTTGTGTCCACTCGCCAGCAGCTTACGGTCGGTACAACCAGATGTCGTCAAAGTACATCGTCCCTGTGCCACCCACGGCGGGACTGCTCTTGGTACCGAAACCAATAGTCATCGAGTCGATAGTAGTCAGGTCCACGCCCTGGCCCGCGAACTCTTGCAGTTCGATAATCCAATTGGTCCACGGAATGATCTGCGTCACAGCAAGATCATCATGATATACCACCGCTGTGCCGTTGAGAGCCACATACATCCGCTCGACAGCATTGGCTGATTCGCCGCGGAACCACAGGGACAGTTTCGCAACGCCTTGCTCGGTCCAGTCCCGGGGATAAACCAGCGTCATGGTGGCCTCAGAGGTCTTCAGGTTGTTCTCGTAGGACAACGGCATGGCCTGGGCGCCGCTATGAACGTTGCTTTGCTCCGTAAGAGGGACATCCATATTGCCGACAAAAGCGCCGTTCGTCGTCGTTCCAAAGCCGTCGATCCACGTCAGATAGATCCTGTTGCTTCCCGGTTCATCTTCGGCGAGGTCGTTGTAGGACTCAAAATCATCAACAAGGATGAAATCGGCCACCGTAAAGCTCCAGGTCCCGCCTCGACTGATCGTCGCATCGGTATTAACCTGGTCAATGCGCCAATAGTAGGGCCCGCCGCCCCATTCGACGCCTTCGGGTGGCGTATATGTGGTCGCGTTCTGACGGCCCCTGTATATGCCGGTTGTATCGGAGGCATCGGCTTGCTTCACCGCCTTTTCGTCGGCGCCGAAGTACACGTCATGTTGAGCGGCATTATCTCCGGCCGACCAGCTCAGGGGCAAAGCATTTTTGAGGTCCGGATTCGATCCGGGTACCGGACTCGGATTCCAGGCAAGTAACGGGTCGCCTCGCATGACTTGCATGATCTGGTCCTGTGTCAGCGCCGTATCGTAGATGCGGACGTCATCGACAATGCCGATAAGAAAATCGGTGGCGCCGCCGGCATCCCACTCCATCGCTATCGACCAAAGGTCACTGGCACTGAAACTGTAGCCCGCCGCATGCGTGTTTTCGAGAGAGCCATCGACATAAATATACCCGGTCGGCCCACTCCTGACATACGTGAGTAAATGCCATTGGTCCTCACTGACGATCGTGGTGGAGTAGCCTTCATAGCTACTGTCCGATCCATCGTACATCGCCGCCTTTCGATTATCGATCGACCACAGCGCAACGTTGCCGCGACCGCCGGTATTGCAGGAGAGCCAAAGCCCGTGACTGTCGGTCGTTTTGACCCATCCGCTCATCGTAATATCGTCGTTCGTTATGTCGTTGGCTACGGCGTCCATTGTCGCATAATTCGAACCTGTAAATTCCAGCGCATTACCCATGTACCCAAGAACCCACTGCGGGTTATCAACAAGGATGGCATGATTGCCGTGACCGGACCAGTCTAACGCTTTCGTTCCATGACCTTCATCAAGCGTCCACCAGCCGACAAGATTGGCGTCCGCTATGGGTATGTCGGGCAGGGTCATGAAGCTCCAGACATCGCCTTTGTGCGTATTCAAGGAATCAAACTCATCGACCCGCCAGTAGTAGGTTTGGCCTAATTCGAGAGGGCCGGGTGTATATGTTGTTTCCGGCTGAGTAGAACCTCCGGCAGCATTGCTTACATCGTCAAAGTTGTCACCGAAGTATACCGCGTGCAATTTCGCACCAAAGCCGGCCGTCCAGCTTAGGGTCACATCCGTTTCCACAAACTCCGCGCCATCAGGGGGAACCGGATCATAGGCCGTCTTGCGTGGAACCGTAAAGCTCCAAACATCCCCTTTCCAGGGGTTGTTCGGATTGGCGTCATTAACCTCGTCGATTCGCCAGTAGTACGTCGTGCCCGGAACGAGGCCATCGGGGTAAGCGAATCCGGGAAAACCGGCAACAAGAAACGTTACGGTTTGATTGCCTCGAAACGTGCCGCCGGTCCCGTTGTTCACATCCTCAAAATTATCGCCAAGATATACGTCATGCGAAACCGCAAAGCTGCCCGGTTCCCAGGAAAGGTTCACCCATGTCGCTTCAAGCATCGCCCCGTCTTCGGGATCAGGACGCCGCGCAAGCGGAAATCCTTCGCCGCCTTCCACGACAACCCGAACCTCCTTCGCCAACAGCGGCCAGTTGTAGAGACGCACATCATCGATCTTTCCATGGAACCAGTAATTGTTTATCCCGATATCCCATCCAATCCCGAGATCCACGTTCGGTGCAATAGGGCCGGGTGGCGGAGTGGTGGTAGCCCAAGTCTGGCCTCCGTCAACGGAGATCTTCTGTGCATTCTGATCTCTATCCAGAACGGCCGCCACAAAGACCCATTCTGCCAGCGGCACCACCACAAACGGAGTGTCTTTCCTGTTCGCGCCGGTGTCTCCCAGCATGAATCGATATCCGGTTTGGCCGGCACTTCCCTGATTTCTGTCCGCTCCGACATAATATCCTACACTGCCGGAATCCCTTTTATTCACAGCGAGGTCCCAGTTTGTCGATCCCTGGGTACCCGGCGTCACCTCCACAGACGCCCAGAACGTGAACGTGAAGCTACCGGTCGCTGGATTCAGACTATCCTGATGTGTAATGCGGACATGGGCCTGGTCTCCGTCGAAGAACAAACATCCTCCGTACACACCGTCCTCACGCCATACCGGATTGCTGACAAGCGCGCCATGCATGCCATGCCCGCTGGAATCGGTTGCGATCGTGCCGGAGTCCTCATCAAACCTCCACCAGCCGACAAGGCCGGGATCGGCGGCCTCAGCCGGGCTCGTCCACACCGAACTCAGCACAAAAATGAATGAAAACAAACAAATCAATTTCTTACACATAATAGGCCTCCATCAAAATCGAATGTTTGTAGTATGCCCGTCAGGACTTACCCTGAGCTTACTGAATGGGCTATTAGAGAACCCCTTAAGGCATCACTACATACAATCGGATGTCATCGACATACATCGTTCCGATGCCGCCAGCCGATGGACCGCCTTTGCTGCCCAGGCCAATCGCGAGCTTATCCACGTTGGTCAGATTGATCCCCTGGTCGGCAAACGCCTGAAGTGGCATCCGTAACTCTTTCCAAACGCTCGTCGTAGCTGCACTGGGATCATTGTGAGCCACTATGGCGGGTGCGCCGGCGGCATTAGAGATCGCCACATACAATGGATCAGCCGCGTTGCCCGAACCGCCCCGGAACCAGAGCGACAATTCCCCTACGCCTGCCATCGTCCAGTCCCTCAGGGACGTTAAGGTCAGCGACGCTTCTGAATTCGTCACGCCGGCTTCATTCATATAGACAAGCGGCATCGATTGAGAGCCTCCGTGAACAATCGTCTGTTCTGCATACGGGGGCATTAAATAGCCTACCTGCGCGCCATTATCGGCAACGCCAAAGCCATCGATCCACGTTTGCCAGATCGCTTCTCCGGCCGCGTCGTCGTCAGTGTAGCTTTCGAAATCATCGACTAACAGATAAGCACCGACCGTGAAGCTCCAGATGGGGCCTTTGACCGTATTTCCCGTATACACTTCGTCTATTCGCCAATAGTACGTCGTGCCCGTCTCCAGCAATCCGGCGTCATAGCTTTCCGCGCCGAGGGCTCGGGCGCCTTTGTACTCGGGTGAAGTCGTATCGGCGCTGCGCACGGTGTCCTTGTCCAGCCCGAGGTACACCTCATGCGAAGCGGCGCTATCCGCCGGTGTCCAGCTCAGGACCGTGGCCATCCCCACATCGTCGGCGCCGTTGGCCGGCTGCGGATTGCCAACCGCATCGGGCGTCGTAAAGGCCCAAACGTTACCCTTATACGTACCGAGGCCGTCGAATTCATCCACTCGCCAGTAATACACCTTTTCTACTTCGAGCGGGCCGGGACTATAACTCGCCGTTCCCACAGGCGTCCCCACGGTGGCATTGGCTACGGTGTCAAAGTCATCCCCGAAGTACACGGTGTGCAACTTCGCACCGAAGCCCGGCGTCCAGATCAGAGTCATTGTCGTCTCGGTAATCCCGTCCCCATCGGCCGGATAGGGATTGTACGCGGTCTTGGGAGGAATGGAGAAGCTCCAAACGTCCCCTTTATAGACAGTTTCATCCGGTGGTGCATTGACCTCGTCGATTCGCCAATAGTAGGTTGTACCGGGGACGAGACCCTCCGGATAAGCAAATCCAGGAAAGCCGGCTACATGAAACGTCGACGTCTGGTTGCCCCGAAACACGTCTGAATCTCGCGTGGCTTCGTTGACTACGTCGAAATCATCGCCTATATACACATCGTGTGAGACCGCGAAATCCCCCGGCTTCCAGGAAAGATTGATCCAGGTATCCAGATGGAGGACGCCGTCGGCGGGATCGGGACCATAAGCAAAGGGATAGGTTAAACCACCCCCCTCCATAATAGACTGAATCCGTTCGGCCGGCAGAACCTCACTGAAAATGCGAACATCATCCATGAGTCCCATGAATGTCCTGCCCTCGGCGGCGTGGCTGGCACCGATAATGATCGGGGCATCCACATTCGGGCCGATCCCGGTGGGCTGGGGGCCCTCCAGATCCTCACCGTTAAAATAGCTGGTTGCATTCTTGCCGTCGAATACCAGAGCATTATGGCACCATTCGTTTTGGGGGATCACGTGAAGCACGGCCTGCGGAGCCCCTTGATACGCAAGGTGGAGCCTGTTAACACGCGCCGGATCACTGTGGCCTCCTTTAACCTCGATCTGGAACATCGCGGTTGTTGCACCCCATCCATTTGACTTCGTACAGAAATGCTGTATGCTCTGAGATCCATCCCAGAGGCACCAAAAAGTAAGAGTAAACGTTCCCGTTCCACCGGTCGGATCGAAAACACCACAGTAGGCTCCCTGGGTTTGGCTGAAATCCAGTGCCCCGCCAAAGCCCTGTGGGCCGAATCCCCATTCGGGTGTTCCTTGTATCGTACCATGGTGGTCGTTACCGGAACTATCGTTGACGGTAAGCCCGGATCCCTCATCCAATCTCCACCAGCCCAGGAGTTCAGCCTGTGTGGTGTTTGTCAGCGTCAGACCTATCGTGAAAACAATAGAAACAATAAAGAATGATTTCCTACACATCGTGATTCTCCTAAATAAAGTTAGATTTGAGTCAACCATTAAAAATCACTTTCTTCTTATCGTTCATATAGCCGTATGTCGTCAATGTATATTGTGCCTGTACCGCCGACGGCTGCGCCGCCTTTGCTGCCCAGGCCAATCGCAAGCTTATCCACGTTGGTCAGATTGATCCCCTGATCGGCAAATGCTTGAAGTGGAATCCGCAATTCTTTCCAAGCGCTCGACGTAGCTGCACCGGGATCATTGTGAGCCACTATGGCGGGTGCGCCGGCGGCGTTGGAGATGGCGACATACAACGGATCAGCCGCGTTGGCTGAACCACCCCGTGTCCAAAGTGACAATTCCCCAACGCCGGCCATCGTCCAGTCGCGCGGTGACGTTAAGGTCAGCAACGCCTCCGAGTTCGTCACGCCAGCTTCATTGGTATAGAGAAGCGGCATCGATTGGACACCGCCATGGACAATCGTCTGCTCGGCATACGGGGGCATCAGGTAGCCCACCTGCGCACCGTTGTCAGCGATACCGAAACCATCGATCCACATCTGCCAGATCGCCTCTCCGGCTGCGTCATCGTCGGTGTAGCTCTCGAAATCTTCGACTAATAAATAGGCACCGACCTTGAAGGTCCAGACCGGGCCTTTGACTGTATTTCCAGCATACACTTCGTCGATTCGCCAATAGTACGTCGTGTCGGGTTCGAGCAATCCGGCGTCATAGCTTTCCGCGCCGAGCGCTTGGGCGCCTTTGTACTCGGGCGAAGAAGTATCGGCGCTGCGCACGGTGTCCTTGTCCAGCCCAAGATAGATCTCATGCGATGCGGCGTTATCCGCCGCCGTCCAGCTTAAGATCGTGGCCATCGTGATATCAGAAGCACCGTTGGCCGGCTGTGGACTTCCGACCGCCCCCGGCGTCGTAAAGGTCCATACGTCACCTTTATACGTGCCGGCACCATCAAATTCATCGACCCGCCAGTAATACACCTTTTCCGGTTCAAGCGGACCAGGAGCATAATCAGCTCCTCCCCGCGGCGCGCCCACAGTCGCATTCTCAACCCCCTCATAATCCTCGCCGAAATAAACGGTGTGCAACTTCGCACCGAAGCCCGGCGTCCAAGTGAGCGTTACGGCATTCGGATCGGTGACCTGGTCTCCGTCGGCCGGATCGGGATCATAAGCCGTCTTAGGTGGAATCGAGAAGCTCCAAACCTCTCCTTTCCACGGACTCTCCGGCTCGGCCTCGTTGACCTCGTCGATGCGCCAGTAGTAGGTCGTCCCAGGAACGAGGCCATCGGGAAAGGCAAATCCCGGGAAACCGGCGACATAAAACGTTGTTGTCTGGTTGCCGCGGAATGCGTCGGAGTTCCGGTCGGCTTCATTCACGACGTCGAAATCATCGCCCAGATAGACGTCGTGCGAAACCGCGTACCCTCCCGGTTTCCAGGAAAGGTTGACCCATGTATCGTGATGCATGGCGCCGTCCTTCGGTTCAGGGCCGAAGGCATACGGCCATACCACGCCGGTCATCGTATCCATAATCTCACTTTCCGACAGCGCATGGTCATAAATCCGCACATCGTCCACGATGCCGAGCAGGGTGCCGTTGCCATCGTCTCTCTGACCCATCACTAAAGGAACGTCACAGTCGATATCCCCCCAGCCGCTCAGACTGTCACTGGACGGACCTCCACCGCCAGCGATCCAGCCCTCATTGTTACCATTGAGATAACCCCGTATCTGATCCGCCTGGCGATCAATGACCAAAGCCACATGATGCCATTCTTTCGGAGGCAGATTCTGGAAACGTTGCGAGGCCCGCTGTGCGGAAGTCCCGTCGGAATTACACCGTACCAATAAGCTGTCGGACTCGGTCCAAATCGACCAGCCGATCACTCCGGATGTCCGATTGCCCTTGCTGACCACAAACTCATACGCATGCGTTGACGTTCCATCCCCTTGGTTGAGCCATGCCGTCACCGTCAAACCGCCCGATCCCGGATCCAGGAGGTCGTTATCATCCTCCCATCGGATGCTGTCTCCGTCGCCGTCAAAAGACACCGCGTGCATAAAGTGTCCTACGACGAAACCGGCGTCACCATCTAAAAGTCCGTCACTCACATTGCCGACGACATCGTGAACGACGGTCCCATCACCCTCATCAAGCGGCCAGTGAGCAAGAAGATCTGCTAAGACGCTACCGGCCACACTCAGCACCATAACGAGGGAGATAATATACATCATTCTCATACACATAACAGTCCTCCATCATATCGATTTAAATAACGTTCCGGGTGATCATCCGACCAGAGGGCCGATGTTCCATCGATGATTCACAATTGATGAACGCGTCTTCACTGAGAGTGTCCTTTCAATCGAAAAACATCAATCCCTATCGATACAGCCGGACGTCGTCAATATACAATGTTCCCACTCCACCGGACGCTGTTATGCCGGCCTTATCGCCCAGACCAATCGCAAGGGTATCCACGTTGGTCAGGTTCATGCCCTGATCGGCAAAGGTTTGCAGTGGGATCGTCCACTGCGACCAGAAGCTCTTCTTCGCGGCGGTTGGATCATCGTGGGCGACGATCACCGGCGATCCGGCAACGTTTGAGACCGCCACATACAACGGTTCAGCCGCATTGGTCGGACTGCCCCGGAACCAAAGCGATAGTGCTGCCACGTCCTCTGTCGTCCAGTCGCGCAGCGATGTTAAGGTCCGCGTCGCTTCCGAATTTCGGACGCCGAGCGTGTTGTCATAAATCAGGGGCATGGACTGAACGCCGCTGTGGACAATCGTCTGCTCGGCATACGGGGGAAGCAGATAGCCCACCTGCGCGCCGTTGTCAGCGACGCCGAATCCGTCGATCCAGCTCTGCCAGATGGCCTCACCCGCGGTGTCGTCATCGGTGTAGCTCTCGAAATCTTCCACGACGAGGAAATCGGCCGTCGTAAAGCTCCAGACCAGGCCCTTGACCGGATGATCCGGATCCCCGTTATAGACCGCATCCACCCGCCAGTAATAAGTCACATTCCAGTCGAGCTGCCCCGGATCATAGCTCTCCGATCCGGGAACTCTGCCGCCCTTGTATTCCGGCGAATCCGACGTGGCATTATTGACAGCGTCTTTATCCATACCGAAATAGACCTGGTGCGAGCTTGCATTTTCCGCCGGCGTCCAGGTCAGAATCGGCGCGTGAACAACATCCACGGCGCCGTTTGCCGGCTGCAGCGCCCCGGCGGCGCCGGGCGTCGTAAAAGCCCAGATAGGGCCTTTATAGGTCTCGAAGCCGTCGAACTCATCGACCCGCCAGTAATAGATCTTCTCTCGTTCGAGCGGGCCGGGCTTGTAGGACGTACTACCCGCCGGGAAACCGACAGTCGCTTCGTTGACCTCATCATAATCGTCGGCAAGATACACCGTATGCAATTTGGCTCCGAAACCCGCCGTCCAGCTCAGGGTCACGTTATCCGGGCCGACGAATTCGGCCCCGTCGGCCGGATCCGGATTATAGGCGGTTTTGGGTGGAACCGTGAAATTCCAGACATCGCCTTTCCACGGGCCGTCCGGATCCTCCTCGTTAATCTCGTCAATTCGCCAATAGTACGTGGTTCCCCCGACCAGGCCGTCCGGATAAGCAAATCCGGGAAAACCCGCCACGTAAAACGTCACGGTTTGGTTGCCTCGGAACAGATCGGAATCTCGCGTCGCTTCCTCGACCTCGTTGAAATTCTCCCCCAGGTAAACATCGTGCGAAACGGCGAAATCTCCCGCCGTCCAACTCAGGTTGACCCACGTATCCTCATGGACGGCGCCGTCGGCCGGACTGGGCGCTCGGGCTTTCGGAAATGATAAAGCGCCGCTGTTCGTCAAGTCTCGCACATCCTCCGGCGACAAAGCCACGTTGTACATATACACCTCGTCGATATCCCCTTCCCAGGGCGTTCCCGGCTGGGGGCGCCGGCCAATGTTGATCGGCAGGTCATTTTCGATCCACTGAATGGTTTCGGTGGTCGGTTCGCTCTTGGTAAGCTCACCGTTAAGATAAAGCTCCACCGTCTGGCCGGGACGAAAAACACCCGCCATGTGAAACCATTCGTCGGAACCGAAGGACAAAGGTTCGGAGTCTGCTCTTATTCTTTCCGTCGGATTGACACCCACATCAAAGCGGGCGAATCCTCCAGCGCTTTCGAGCTGAATGGACCATGATCTCCCACTGCTGGGGCCTTGTTTAGCAAGGACACGTCCGTTTTGCATCATGGTCTCGGCCCGCACCCATGCCGCGACAGTCATTGCGCCTTTAATCAGTAATATCGGCGGCTGACCCAGGTCGATGTAATCGCTCGTGCTGCCGGGAAAGTTCATGGCGGAATCCGGGGCACCGAATCTGTCGGCGGCGGGAATGACGTTGCCAATAACCTCGCCATGGTTGTTATTGCCGCTCATATCCTCAGCGTCTCCATCCAATGGCCAGTATCCGACGAGACCCGCCGTTAAATCCGCCTTGGCGGAACCCGGAAGCATG
>Ga0272441_10011990_pt1 | contig 12754 bp, 14 predicted proteins | sample SSMProp6N_FD_193582 | JGI IMG/M metagenome (GOLD analysis project Ga0272441, IMG submission 193582) | Marine sediment archaeal communities from Little Sippewissett salt marsh, Falmouth, MA, United States - SSM-Prop-6N | ecosystem: Environmental > Aquatic > Marine > Wetlands > Sediment ...
AGAAAGGGCCATTCGGTTAAAAGATGGCGTCTTGTATCCGACCAACCACCCGGGCATTGGATTCGACCCGTTGCGCTGAAAAGAAAAAAATGCTTCGCGCGCTAAGTGTTTTTAGTTCATTGTTCTAGGCCGTTTTTCTTTTTCTGACCGCCAACGGTCTTTTCAACACGTTGCTCAGTACGCGGATTGCGATGGAAAATTTTTCGATGCCGATGATCGGTATGATTATGTCCTGCTATTTTATCGGTTTGCTGGCCGGTTCCTTTTCATGCCATCGTTTGATCCTGCGCGTGGGGCATATCCGTGCCTTTGCGGTATTCGCTGCTGGCACAACGGCTGCCGCACTTTTTCATGGGTCGTATATTCATCCTTTGGCTTAGGGAGGATTACGTTTTTCATGCGGAGTGACCACTTTTGGTATGTTCATGGTCATTGAAAGCTGGCTTAACGAATGCACAGAATCGCATCTTCGAGGACGCGTCTTCTCCATTTACATGACGTTGAGTTATCTGGGAATCGTTACGGGGCAACAACTTTTAAATGTCGGAGACATCCGGGGAACAGAGCTGTTTACGACTGCAGGGATCATTTTTGCCATTTGTCTTGTTAAGGAGGCACCTCCTTTTTCTCGCTGTCAATTGAAATGGCTGTATTGGGAGCGCTTATCTTTGCCGTCTATCCAATTTCTGTGGCACGCGCCCACGACATCTATGGTGGGGAAAATACGGTGGCCGTCAGCGCAGGGCTTTTGTTCGCCTGCAGCGTAGGTGCCAGCGTCAGCCCCATGTTGGCCTCTTTCGTAATGTCAATGCTGAACAACCCGTTTGGCTTATTCGGCTTCTGGTGTGCACTACATTTTGTTTTTATACTCCTTATCGTATATCTGAGAAAACAGGAGAAGGTCGAAACCGTCCCGGTTGAAGATCAAGTTTCTTTTGTACCCATGAAGAGTACGTCACCTGTTGTTATGGCAATGGACCCACGCAGTGAATCAAAAAAAGTTCAGAATACGAGGCAGCGGCAGGACCTGCAAATCAAGTTACACCTTCGGTAGAAAAATTCATCCAGGAGCAAAATGAGCACCTATCGTCTTTATAAGATCTTCAAACCCGCCTGCATCGCGGTCGTCGGGGCCAGTGATGCGCCTGGAAGCATTGGCGGGGCTGTTCTACGGAATCTCCAAGCGGGCGGTTTTTGGGGTGACGTCGTCCCGATAAACCCCAAGTATGAGCGTATTGGCGGGTTACCCGTCTTGAAACCAATCGAAAGTTTATGATCGCTGCGCGATCGGTTTCGCTAACCAAGCCGATTTAGGTAGGAATCAGGAGACCAAAGTGTTGCGGTGACCAACCCATCAGATCTACCTTGTGTGTTGTTGCAAAAATCCTCATGCGTAAATCCACCGGCTCCACCACAAAGCAAAGACTTTATTTTCATTTCTTTGAGTAGTGAAACAACAAGCTCAGCATCCTTTAAAAAAGGAACCATAAATATAACATCCGGATCTTTATTCTGCAGGGGGGCCAATATCCTTTTTAGATACGCGGATGTTGTTCCCTTCTTGAAATAAGGATGTGTGCCTTCAATCTGAATGTTGTTTTTACGGCAGAACGCCATCATACGCCGTGCACCGCCAGTACCATAAGGACTGTTTTCATAAATGATAGATAGGGAAATAAAGTTGAGTTTGAAACCAATCAAATACGTAAAAAAAAGGTGTGACCCAACTCAAACTAAAGATAAAAGAAATTTAGCTATATTCATTGCTTGATCAAAATTGTAATGATGAGGTGATTCAATTAAATGAGAACCACAAAGCCCTATTTTGAGGAAAAGAGGAATTCACGATTCCATTTATAATGGGAAAAGGATATCGGCCTTTTGAAGTCTGATTTGTCGATTCGCTGGGACTCGAAGTTCTGAAAGGAGATGGCGAAGTAAACACCTCACAAACACTCTCAATTATGGCCCACACACCAAAGTGTTGAAACCGGTACCACCTGCAGAAACAACCCATTGAAGTGTAATGGATTATGGATTGATTTATTTTTTTTAAGAACCGTCTGAAGCGACAATTGAAATTGGCATACGGTTTGCTTTGGCGAAAATTCGGACATGGGGTGGCACATCAGACGTTTCAGTTGCGAGAACAATGACCATCGACATAGGAAACGACATTCGCCATTTCACTGCCGATGAACAAACGCGCTAAACATGAAACACCGAGCCAGGCGTGTGGATTGTAAAAAACATGAACTGGAGCATTCAAATCGAAGAGGAGTATTCACATGACGTACAAGATGGCTGCACTGTTTCCAGCGTCGGTTCGATTCATAAGGGTGCCGTTGAGGACCTCACCAAACCTGTTGACTTGGGGAGCTTGCTGGAAATTCTCCACGCAGCCCGCAGGCAAAGATGGAAACAAAAAATTGCATGAATTCTTGGGAGTAGCACCATGCTGTTAAAAAACAAATATATTCAGCTATCTATCGCATTGGTCCTTGGATTGGTGGTCATGCTCCTTCCACGCCCGGAAGGAACGATGTTCGAAATTTTGGGAGACCCGGAAAAAAAAATCCTGTCAGAGGTAAAAGACCACTTTTCGGTGGATGCAGACAGCAACCGTAAAACCACAGGTTATGTGCTCAAGGCGATTGTGCCTGGGGATTCTCAAGCAACCGCCAATAGCATCGAAGAAACAGCAGATCGACTGTCGTTGGCTGATGTCAACGTGATCTATATCGATGGACTGCCCCCCACGGCAAAACGTTTTCTGGCGACGCTGGCATTGCTGCTTTTTCTGTTCATCTTTGAACCGATCCCACTTGAGATCACCGCCGTCAGCATTGGTGTGCTGATGATTGTGACCGGTGTCACCGACGTCAAAGGTGCGTGGGCGCCCTATATGCATCCCGTGGTGGTCTTCATCATGTGTTGCCTTGTCTACGCCATTGCAATGGAAAAAGCGGGATTGACACGACGACTGGGTCAGGCCATTGCGCGAAAGGCCGGAGACAGCGTGATCCGATTCACGTTTCTGTTGTCCGTCGGGCTTGGCTACGCGTCGGGTCTGTTTCATGACGCCGCGGCCGCAGCCATCGGGATCGCCACCATGCTGCCGCTGATGAGAGCGGCCGGTATACAACCCTACAGCAACACGGCCAAATTCATGATGCTGTCCATCCCTTTCGCCGCTTCGGCCGGTGGCATGATCACGCTGGTGGGCGGTGGGCGCAATATGGTTTCAGCCGCATTTCTCAAAGAGTTCACCGGAATGGAACTCACCTTTTTCGATTGGATGAAGTTTGCCGCACCGGCCGGTTTGATTACCGTTCCGCTCTCCGTATTGATCCTTTACGTTGTCTACCGACCCGATCGCAGTTTCAAACTGCCCAAATTAGATGAAAAAATGGCTCCATGGTCACTTTTAGAAAAAAAGACGGCCATTATTTTGCTGATCGCTTTCGGTTTCTGGCTCACCAAAGGTATCCATGGCCTGGATTACTCCATCCCGGGCATTTTGGCGATTGCGGCGCTTGTTGTCACCGGCGTGCTGGATTGGGAAGACATTCACAGACATCTGGAATGGGGAACCGTCTTATTTATCTTCGGCGGCGGTATTTCACTCGGTTTGGGAATGGATGCATCCGGCGCGGCAAGCTATTTCGCCAATCTGTTCTTCCCCTTGTTCAAAGGAAGCGGCTGGTTTTTGATGTTCACCGGTGTAGCGGTTTTTGGAGCGGTCGTTACCAATGCAATGGCCAACGTTGCGGCGGCGGCGCTGATTTTGCCCATTGTCATACCGCTGGCGCAACTGGAGGGGGTGGACCCGCGCGTTCTGGCATTGTGTTTGGGCATGGCCACGTCGTTTGCCCTCCTGCTCGTTATCGGCTGCCCGCCCAATGCGATTGCCTATTCTTATAAACAGTTTAAATCTTCCGATTTGACCAAAGCCGGGCTTGTGGCGACCCCCATTCTTTTGGCGGCCCTGATCGGTGTTTGCGCCATCTGGTGGAATATTATTGGATTGGTTTAGGCGTTTCTCATGTGGCGGGGTGAACGCAGAATCAGATTGCTTGTCGTCAATGACGAAGATGATTTCAGAGAAACCTTGACAAAGCGTCTGGAAAAAAGGGGCGCTGTTTTCAATCAGGCAGCCGTCGGTCCAGAAGCACTCGTCGCCTTGAAAAAGGAACACCTAACCATTGCGGTTATCCTGGTGGATAGGAGCGAACAGAATGATTCACGTACCGATAAACATACTCCTGGTTGATGACGAACGCGATTTTGTCGAAATGCTCTCCCTGCGGCTGACAGATGCAGGGCATATCGTGAAAAAAGCATTCAGCGGACAGGAGGCGTTGGCGATTCTTGCCGAAGGCGATGAGGATGCCATACCGGAAGTGGACGTGGTTATTTTGGACATAAAAATGCCGGGTATGGATGGAATTGAAACGCTGAAACAGATGAAAGCGCGTCATCCCACGATCGAAGTTATTCTGATGACGGGTCATGGGGCTGTCGATACGGCAGTCAAGGGGTTGAAGACGGGGGCCTTCGATTATCTGTTGAAGCCAGCTGATTTTGAAGAGGTGATCGAAAAGCTGGAAGCGGGTCGCAGACAAAAGGCGTCACAGGCAGAAAAAATCCGAGAAGCCGAGGCCCAGGCCCTCATGCGACGCAGTGGAGGCTTGTTTAAAAGAGACTAATTTTTAAAGATTCAATCTGAAGCAACCCCTGAAAGGGGATGACTGGCCGATTCGATACCCGTCGAAACAGAAATGGTTGGCTCATCCCCTTTCAACCGTTAAAAAGTGATCATTTTTGGGAAAAATATTGGCCCAACAATGTAAGCCCCTTTCCCTCAACGCGATATAGATCTTAACATCAAGTATAAGTAGGAGGTATTCTCGCAATGATTGAAGGACATATCATTTTGACTGGGCTCATAATCTTTCTCGCTCGTATCTGTGATGTTTCCATTGGAACGGTGAGGACAATCGTTACTGTGCAGGGAAGAACCACGATTGCTTTTATACTGGCGCTATTCGAAATTTCCATATGGGTATTGGTTGCCAGCACGGTCATCAATCAGATTAAGGAACAACCTGTATATATCCTTTTTTATGCCTTTGGATATGCGACCGGTAATGTTGTTGGAATCATCGTAGAGAAAAAACTGGCATTTGGTATCATCATTTTGAGAATTATCAGCCGAAAGGCCCCAAATGAAATCACGGATTTCCTGAGGGGAAAAGGGCAACCCGTTACTGTCTTCGTGGGTGAAGGCATGAGAGGCCCCGTAAGTGAACTGTACATTGGCTGCCGAAGACGTGATTTAAAATGGATTCTTCCCGAAGTTAAAAAAATGGATGATCAGGTATTTTACATCGTCGAGCAGGCGCGTGATATGAGCAAATCGTTGAGGCCCATCAACACGTCGATAGGTGGGTGGCGTGCGGCATTCAAGAGAAAATAGGCTGACAAAGACGATTCACTCCTCGCCAATCTGTTTGACAAGTCCTCGACGACCAGCATCTATCCCCGTTTTTATTCCGGCACCAACATCGTTTGGGTTGAACTCGGGTTCAAGGCACCCGGATAGAAGACAATTCGTCAAACCTCGAGACTTTTGATGGTCAATGATTTTTCGGTTTCAGGAGGATACGCTGGCGTTTTCAATAAAACTGCGCCATAATTGTTGGAGAAAGGTGGATGTAATGACCAAGAAAGAGGTGTTTATCGAGACGGTAAAAAACAAACTGGCTACTTTGAAAGCAGAAGTAGAAAGCTTACAGGTAACAACCGAGCAAATAGACCGCAAGGATTTAAGCTATTTTAGTGCAACCATGCAAGAGACCATCGCCAAGATTCAATTGATCGAAAGAGAGTTCTCCAATAAGAAAGATGCAACGTCAGAAACATGGTATGCCCTGATAAAGCGCACAGAATCTTCATTTGCAGACCTTGAAAGACTCATCGCGGACATCAAGCAGCTGTACTCTTCTTGAAATGAAGTTTCGATATCCGGTGAGCAAACACCAGCGTTGTGGAAAATCATTGGATTGCTCAACGCAAGGAGGATGGAGCCGTCAATGCAGCCAAAAAAGAAAATTATAGACAACGTTTTGATGAAAGAACTCATTGCCATCCGGACAGACACACTCTGGCGAATGCTTTCATTGAATGAGAAAGGCCAACTGCCGGATAAAAACGAGGAAGGCGCCACGGGCAAACTGGACAATAAGGGGGCTATTTTCATACCCGGAGGGTTGGTCTACCAGGATGTGGACGACAAAGAAGTCGTCTATGATTCCATCGATACGTTCGATGAAATTGCTTTTCGAAAACAGGTCCGAAGCAGTCTGCAGTATGATAACGCAACACTCCTTTACCCAGACGGAGTGGCCAACAGTGTAAACTTAGACAGTGGCTTTTTTTCAAGAGCAGCTCGACGTATTTATACCTTCAAAACCGCTGCATACAAGCGTAAAAGAAGGATCGGAAGAAAAGTTCACATCGATATCGACTCCAATGATATTGTTCGAAGCCACTGTCCAACATACATTGAACAACCTTATGGCTCCCGAACAAGAATCAGCACTTGCGTCTCCATTGGCCTGACAGATCCTCATATGTACTTTGCTTACTGCAAGACGGAGTTTTGCTTGTCCAGTCAGGGACTGAAGGATTTCGCGAAAGGACTTGACAGGGCTCAAACACATTCAAAGGCAGCGGATGGAACGGTTTTATATCCCCCATACGTTGTTGTCTGTCATGATACACGTTACAAAGAAAACGGTTTGACCGGACTGATTCGCATTTTGGGAATGGGTCGGTTTGGAGAATTTAGTACCTTCACCTTTGAACTTCTCAACCACCAGCTGCTCACCGACATAAAACGAAAAAAGATCGAACTCGATGATGAACATGTTTTCGCTGAATTCGGTGACCTCAAGGTAGTGGGGGTATTGAGAACCTATTCCCCGACCAATCCAGGAAAACGATCGTTGAAATACCGGCTCGATCTGATCTCACCCCATAAAGATTTGGACGTCGATGTTGAGGAAATCGCATCTCGTGCCATGGAACGCTATGAAGTAGAGACGGATTACCTATCGAAACGATAAAGGACAGTTGCGGTTCTGTAGCATTTCACTTGTCCGGCAACAAAGCAGCTGCGGTGCCCTGTGACCGCTTACTCACAATTTATCTGGATGCTTTTCTCATGACCTTTGTTGTTCTGCTCTCCATGACGATTTGTCTGCTTGGCCTTACGCTTTTGCCCCTGCTGCGTTACGAGGCATGGTGGGTGCGCTCCCTGGATTTTCCACGCTTTCCATTGTCGATAGCATTCGTCGTCCTTGTCAGTTTAGATCTCATGCTGCTTGATTTTTCAGCGTTGGGCCCCTGGCTGATTTTGGTGACTGCAATGGCCTGTCTGCTATATCAACTATGGTGGATACTACCGTACACGCCACTTTTCCCTGTAGAGGCCAAAAACGCTTCCAACATCGATCCCCGTCGTAGAATCAGGATCATGACCGCCAACGTTCTGGCCACGAACCGCGACGCATCTGCCCTTCTTAAACTGGTTTCCGACAACGAACCCGATGTGCTGGTGACGCTGGAATCTGATGCATGGTGGCAGTCAAAACTGGATGCACTCGAAACGGATTTTTCTTTCACCATCAAGTGCCCGCTGGACAACTTGTACGGAATGCACGTATATTCCAAGCTGCCATTGTCGGAAAGGAGAATCGAGTTCCTGGTTGAACCGGATGTGCCTTCCATGCATGCGTTGGTTACAATTCCGTCAGGGGACCGGATACGAATTCATTTCCTTCATCCTTCACCGCCGAGCCCTACTGAAAACGACAGCTCTTCAGAGCGCGATGCAGAATTGCTGATCGTAGCAAAAAGTGTTCGCCGCTCCAGTTTGCCCCTTATTGTTACGGGCGACCTAAATGATGTGGCATGGTCGGCGACGACTCGATTGTTTCGCAAGATGAGCAGATTGATTGACCCGAGGGTGGGACGGGGCATGTTCAATACGTTTCATGCCGATCACTGGTTCATCCGATGGCCTCTGGACCACCTGTTCCATAGCCACCATTTTACCGTTTCGGATATTCGTCGCTTGCCGCACTTTGGGTCGGACCATTTTGCCTTGTTCACAGCGCTGTCGTTGGAGCCTCAGCAAGAAAAGAGGTCGGATGGATTCGGTATCGACGAGGAGGAGCTACGCTGGGTCAATGAAAAGATTGAGGATCAAGATGTCAGCGCGGACGATGTCCCCCGGCCGGAAAATCACAAACTGTCACGGGTGTTGGCAAACAATCATTTCTGACGGTATGCACTGGTGAACGCACAATCCTGCTCTTTGTCGAAATCGAGCGATCTGCCAGGGAAAGAACACCACCGATATCGTTCCGCACTGGGCCAGGATGGATGCCCCATAAAAAATGCCATAAAGGCCGCTTCCGAGATGAAATAGCAGCGAACATGAAAAAATGTCTCCGCAATCCGACCGAGCCCGTGATGATATTCCGAGGAAGAAGACATGAAACTATTTCAGTGTGATCAATGCCTGCACCCCATTTTCTTTGAAAATATCGTTTGCGAAAACTGTGGAGCACCTGTGGGGTATTTGAGCACTCAAAATACGTTCAGTGCCCTTCGCTGGCGAGATGGGACATGGCAGATCGCGGCGGATCCCGAAAATGGATACCGTTATTGTAAAAACCACGCGTATGGCGCGTGCAATTGGCTCGTTCCAGCGGCAAGCGAAAAAAAACGTTGCATCGCTTGTGATTTAAACAGAACGATTCCGGACCTCAATCGTGGGGCAAACCTTTCCTCTTGGCGACACCTTGAGGTGGCAAAGCATCGTCTTGTATACAGCATACTTCGCTTTGGTCTACCACTCCAGAACAAATCCGAGGCTCCGGATACCGGGCTTGCATTTGATTTCCTGTCAGATGAAAGTGACAATCAAGACCAAACCGGTATCCTCACCGGTCATGTTAACGGTTTGATTACGATCAACATCGCCGAAGCAGATTCCGTGCATCGGGAGAAAACCCGGGAACAGATGGCAGAGCCTTACCGAACCCTGATCGGACATTTCCGTCACGAAATCGGCCACTACTACTGGGAACAACTTGTCCGCCCAAGCGACGTCGACCTGCAACACTTCCGCGATCTGTTTGGTGATGAAGGGGTCAACTATACTGACCACCTCCAGCAGTATCATCATGCCGGAGCCCCAGAGAATTGGCGGGAAGGATTCGTCAGTGCCTACGCAACCGCCCATCCATGGGAGGACTGGGCTGAAACCTGGGCCCACTACTTTCACATTGTGGATACACTTGAGACAGCGCATTCCTTCGGTATCCGCCTTGCCCCCGATGTGAGAAACCTCACCACGCTCAACATGAAAGCGGACTTTGACCCTTACGATCATCAGAGCTTCGACGCGATGATCGCATCGTATATTCCGTTGACATTGGCAATCAACAGCCTCAACCGCAGCATGGGCCAACCGGATCTGTACCCGTTCATCCTGCCGCCACCGGTAGTCGAAAAGCTTCGCTTCATCCACCAGTTGGTTCGGCAATTTGAACCTTACATTTTGGTGGGGACGAATCCATCATGAGAATGAAAATCCAAAACGTATTGTACTGGCTGCGGCAAAGCTTTTGGTTTCTGCCGGCATTCATGGCAGGCACAGCATTTGTACTGTCTATCGTTACCACTGCGCTAGACAGGTTTTTTTTGTCTTCAGATCAATTGAACCGCTGGTGGCTGTATAGCGGCGGTCCTGAGGGTGCACGGACGATTCTTTCGGTAATCTCCAGCTCGATGATCACCGTTGCCGGTGTTGTTTTCTCGATAACGATTGTGGTGCTTTCGCTGGCATCCTCCCAGTTTGGCCCACGCCTGATCAGGAATTTTATGAATGTCAGAACCAATCAGGCTGTATTGGGCACGTTCGTGGCGACCTTTATTTACGGCATTCTGGTGCTAAACAGTGTTGATTCGAGTCAAGGGGAGGTCTGGGTGCCCAGCTTCTCGATCACCATTGCCATATTGATGTCGCTTTTCAGTTTGGCCTTGCTGATCTATTTCATCCACGGTGTATCGGAATCGATTCAAGCACAACATATCATTGCAAGGGTTCGGCTCGACCTGGACAAAGCCGTGGATCGACTTTTTTCAGAAGACACCGGGCAGCCCGGTTCTCGGGCCCTTGATCCAATCAGGCGATACGATGACTATAGGATCCCGACGACCTGTGACCGCGACGCTTGTGCAGTCGAGGCAGACAGCAGCGGATACCTCCAGGCAGTAGACACCGAAACGCTGCTGAAATATGCCATCGAACAAGAACTGCTCATCCACCTCGGCCACCGTCCGGGGGATTTCATCACCCAAGGATGTACACTGGCAACGGTGTGGCCGGGTGAAAAAGTAGATGACGCGTTGTCAAAAAAAGTCAATTCCCTGATTATTGTGGGACCCGAGCGCACTCTGGAGCAGGATGTGGAATTCGCCGTCAGCCAACTGGTCGAAATCGCCGTTCGTGCGCTGTCACCGGGAATCAACGATCCGGTCACCGCCATCACATGCATCGATTGGTTGGGAAGCAGCCTCTGCAGCCTGGCAAATCGAAAAATGCCGGCTTCCCATCGCTATGACGAACAAAACCGATTACGGCTCATCGTCAAACGGTTTACCTTTGAAGGGATGGTGGATGCAGCATTCAATATGATTCGACAAAACTCTCGCTCCAATGTGGCGGTGTCGATCCATATCTTGGAAACCATCGCCGTAGTTGCTGCCCAAACGCATGGTAAACAGCGTCGGGCAACGCTCATGCGCCATGCCGCAATGGTGGTGCAGGGGTGTGAAAACCTGCTGTCGGACGACAATGACCGCAAAGACCTCAACGACCGCTATGCCGCGGTGGCTCGACTAGTGGAGTGATACGGGTTACGTCTGTCGTTCGATGTTGAATCCGCAGGTATCGATGTGGTTGGCCTGCCGCCTGCTCAATCTCATATCCGTTGTGTTCGCTGCCCTGACCGATGTCATGCGTCTTCAACGCTTCCGTAAAGGTCAAGGTGCGGTAAGGGAACGGGATTTCAATGCCGGCATCATCCAAGGCTCGTTTTATGGATGTCAGAACATCTTCGCGTGATCTGCGCAAATCCGCCGGCAACGGATCGGTCCACCAGGTCACCTCAATATCGATGCTGCTTGAGCCAAATGCCTGAGGAAACACTTGTATTTCTTCACTTTGCTTTACAGAGACACATTGTTTAAGCGCTTGATCAATCACGTTCAACGCCTGGTTCAGATCTTCGGAATAGGCCACACCCGTTATCGGGCTACCCTGCGTTTTTTTTTGTTGTTAAGCACTTCAACCGGATTTTTCAGTAGCGCGGAGATCGAGACAGCGACTTCCTCTATCGAACCAGGTGTTTCATAAAGGGTCGTCATGGTCTTCCTGCAATGTAAGATTGAGAAATAAGTGTTTTTTGATTATCTGTAGCATCCATTGGAGGATGTCTTCAACATATGATAGTGCGTCGATTCTGAAAGTTCTCGCAGTAGATGGATCGCTGAAATGGATAGCCATATGACTGACACCCTATCGACCATTGCGGCCGCACTGGTGGCGGGTATCGGATGCCAGTGGCTGGCTTGGCGGCGTTGCACTATCGGTTAGAAATCGGCCGGGATGGAGCCCGGACAACTTTTGGCCAAACAGACAAAATCACTGTTCTCTGTTGCCGATGATGGTGACAATCAGCCACAAACCCAAGACAACGGACAGCAGATAACCGATTACACCCAGCGCCGGAAACCCAAACAAATAGGGTCCGACGCCCGTCGTAATGATCATAGAAGACCCCATGATGATCGCTCCTGTGATGATGGCTGTTGTCAAGCGATTGGAAGCGTTCTCCAATGCGTTTGCAAGTTGTTCCAGCCTGTCTAGCTGCAGTTTAAAGCCCAACTCACCCTTTTCCAATTTAGCGACAATTTGTTGAATCTGGCGGGGCAGTTCACGTTGAGCAGTCCAAAGAGTTGATAATGAGTTGCGCAGGCTGCGCCACACAACCTCGGGCCGAAACCGGGATTTGATCAACCGCTTCACGGGTTCGCTGATTTCCGCGACAACATTCAACTCCGGGAAGACCTGCCTGGCCGACCCTTCAGCGGTTACCAGGGCTTTGATCATGATGACGTAGTCTGTTGGCAGGCGAAGCTGATGGTTGCGCACCAGCGCCATGACATCCATGAGTAGATGGCCGATATTCATTTCCTTTATCGGAACGGAATGATAGGCGTCCAGCACTGACAACACATCCCTTTCCATCTCTTTCGGTTGAATGACGCCCCCCCTATGCTGACATAGACGAACCAAGTTTTGGGTGAGCGCATCGCTGTCACGTTCAACCACAGAACGCAGGAGTTCCGTGATTTCGAAACGATCTTTTTCAGTGAGCCGACCAACCATTCCCCAGTCGATGATGCACAGGTTCTGGTTTTCAGTGATGAGCAGGTTGCCGGGGTGCGGGTCCGCATGAAAAAAACCGTCCTCGAGGATCTGCTTGGTTGCAGCGGCGAGTCCCTGCTTAGCGATGCACTCCCCGTCATAGGTTGAATCGAAAGTGATCTCGGCGTACCTGGTGCCCTGAACGAATTCCATTACCAGCAATTTCTCGGTACAGTAGGATTCATA
>Ga0272441_10011991_pt1 | contig 12753 bp, 15 predicted proteins | sample SSMProp6N_FD_193582 | JGI IMG/M metagenome (GOLD analysis project Ga0272441, IMG submission 193582) | Marine sediment archaeal communities from Little Sippewissett salt marsh, Falmouth, MA, United States - SSM-Prop-6N | ecosystem: Environmental > Aquatic > Marine > Wetlands > Sediment ...
GCGCAGGTTGGAGCCCAAGCTTCTGCATGGTATCGTGCGAAGCCTGGAGGTTGCACGAACGCTGCGCCTACACTTCCGCATCGGCAGGGGGAGCCGGGCGGCTCCGCTTGGGCTACCGTACGCGTCACCTCCGCGCCTTCGCGCGCCGAGAGCAACGGATGCACTCTGCAACATGGGCAGTCCCTCATCATGCGGCCCTAGCCTTCAGAGAACGGGTGCCCGCTCCGTCCTGTCGAGTGGGTCCCGACGTGTCGTTGGACCTAGGCGAGGTCGATCGCCATCCGCAATGGCGGGTGGCCTTTGACCCCCAACGTGTCATCCGAGACGCTCCAACACGTGCTGCTGGCGGTGTCTATATCCCCCGCCGGTTGGAGCGACGCTTTGACTCACGAGGCTGTGGATCTGTCCGAATCTTCGTTGCCCCAGCTGTTTGGAGATGAAGGATGCGGTATGAGCCTCTGCCGGCGAGATCCGAGCCGCCATCGTTGGGCTCGACGTACGGGGGGATCCGATCAGCGCTCAAGAGCCTCTTGTTGGCCAGCCTCGCCAAGACGCTGTCGACGGTGTGCGGCGAAGCATGTTCGGAAGCTCCCGGTCCGGTCGGCGTAGGCGAAGCGCTGCGCCGGGACGTCACAGTCGCGCAGGGCACTCCAGAAGGACGGCCCATCGCAAGCCCGATCGATCGCCGGAACGGCCGCTGGGACCGCATTCGGGTCGAGGGGACAGGTCCACTGCCGGGGATCGGTCCAGCGCCCTCAATCGGGCGCGAGACGCGTTCTGTAGCAGGGGGGAGAGCCGGGGTACGACGAGTGTGTGTAGCCTCGAATCGGTGACGGCGCAGCGGAGGAGCTTCGAGGCGTGGGCGCTGTCTACAGCGTTTCCCCGCTCCACGAGGCGCGGAACGCCTCGAGCCATGCGTAGAGCGCCTCCCAGTACGCGGGCATGAAGCCGTTCAGCGAGTGGCCTGCGTTGGGGAACACCACGACCGTGAGGTCGTCGTTGCTGCTTGACTGGAAGTACTCGTGCAGCAGGTCGACACTCCGCTCGGCCGGGACCAGGAGGTCGTCCTCTCCGAACAGCGCGAGCATGGGACAAGCCAGCTGACGGAAATACACCTCGGGACTCTGCAGCAACGTGGCTGCGGCTGCCGCCTTGGCCGCGCTCTCCGCGCCTGGGGGAATGCGTCGGAGGTTCGGGACGTAGATGTCTCCCAGGTGGAGGCTTCCGCCCCACGGCTCTTCGTCGATGAGTTCGAGCAGCTCGATGACCCGATCGAGTTCCTGTTCGGCGCTCTTAGCGCCGTTGCCGTAGACGACTGCCGCGAACTCGGTCCACGGCCCCGGCTCGAGCCGCCCGAGGTCCGCTTCGTTCGCTTCTTGATAGATCGGCTCGGGGATCTGCCAGTCGATGAGAAGGCGAGCGACAAGCACTGCCTTGGCGAGTCCGTCGCCGGTGACGCCGGCGGCCTGCGCCTGCATTCGTACACCGTACACCTGCTGCTCGGCGACCGACACTGTCGTCCCGGAGACCATGATCAGGAACGCGATCTCCTGCGGCGATTCGGCCGCCGCCATGGCAATGACCCAGCCGCCTTGGCTGATCCCCCAAAGGCCCACGTGGGTTGCGTCCACGTCCGGACGCGTGCGCAGGAACTCCGCTGCGGCAACGGCTTCTTCAGCACGTGTGTCAAGTGCGTCGACGCCTCGCTCGCCATCCGATCGCCCCGTACCCGGTGGGTCGTAGCGAAGGCAGGCGAATCCCTGCGCCGCGAAGCGGTGGGCATGGTCGATGTGCGTCCAGGACGCGACCCCACTGCGCCCTTCGGGGCCGGCGGCGCCGGTGATGAGTGCGACAGCGGGATGAGGTCCTTCCGTGGGGGGGACCGTGAGGACGCCGTACAGGGTGACGTCACCGTAGGGTATCGCTACCTCATGCTCGATCCACAGGGCAACGTTGCCGCTCTGCAGCCCCGCAGCGCCGAGGCACGAGAGCAGTGCGAAGCTGACTGCGTAGACGGCCAGTCGACGAACCCGTCGGACGATAGCTCCGTTCATTCTGTGCATCATGGGATGAAAGCATAGACGGTTAACCCACTGCAGGCAACTGCTCATCGACGAGTCGCGGTGGCACGCGTCCTCGCTGGCCGGCCCGGTTGCCGAGGCAAGCCGCGACGCGGCATGATCGGGGATCCGCTCCAAGAGCGGTTTGGGGACATAGGCTCGTTGATCCCGAGATCCCGCCTATGTCGGGAGGTGACCGGCCGTGAGTCGTGTGCTGGCGTTGCTGAGTGTCGCAGCGATCGCGCTTGTGGGGTTGTTCCCAGGACTGGTGCCGAGGGCGGCGTTCGCCCCGCTTCCGTGCTGCTCGCCCACATCGAGCTTCCAGACGACCTTCGCCATGGCGGAGTCGGAGATCGTCTTCATCGATGATCGCGCATCGGATGAGGACAAGGTCCGGATCGGCCGGTTGGAGGTGCAGATCGAGAAGCTGCGCCGACGACTGCAGATCCCCGGGCTGTCGGCGGCGGTAGTGAAGGACCGATCGCTGCTGTGGGCTCGGGGCTTTGGGTGCGCCGACATTGCGTCGGGCAAGCCGGCGACGCCGCACACCCCCTACAACCTGGCGTCGCTCACCAAGCCGTTCGGGGCCACCGTGCTGCTGCAACTGGTGGAGAAGGGGCTGGTCGGTTTGGACGATCCCATCGAGCAGTACGGTATCACGGTTGCGAGTCGGGGGACCGTTCTCGTCAAGCACCTGCTCTCCCACACCTCGCACGGGGTGCCCGGGCGCTCCTACAGCTACAACGGGGACCGCTTCGGCCTGATCGATCGGGTCATCGAGTCCGCTTCGGGCCTCTCGTTTCGGGATCTGCTGCTCGAGCGGATCGTCGGGCCGCTCGGGATGACCGACACGATGCCGATGCCGGTTCACGGGGACACGGTGACCTACGAGAGAGGAGAAGGAGATCCCGCATACCAGGGCGTGTGGGATCGTCTGGCCATCCCGTACTCTCTGGTGCGCGGCTACGGCAACGTGGTAGGGGAGTACGTCAGCTACTTCGGAGCCGCGGCAGGACTGATCTCCTCGGTGGTCGACTACGCGATCTTCGACGCCGCGCTTGACACGCATACGCTTCTTAGCGAGGCGACCCAGGCGCTGGCGTGGTCTCCGTTTCGCTCCAACAGCGGCCGCGCACTTCCCTATGGCTACGGCTGGTTCGTCCAGGTGCGACACGGCGTCCGCTACCTCTGGCACTACGGCTACTGGGACTGCACCTCCACCCTGATCGTCAAGGTTCCGGAGCGCGGACTGACCTTCCTTCTGTTCGCCAACTCGGATCGACTGAGCAGCCTGTTCCACCTCGGCGTGGACGCCAACGTGCGGCGCTCTCCGGCAGCGCGCGCGTTCCTCGACATCTTCATCGAATAGCGGCAGCGTGACACGTAGCATGGGGAACGGTTGCCGGCAGGAGGCGGGCGCCCCGGGACTCGCGGCATCGCCATCATCTCGGCGAAGACGGTTGCTGGCGCGAGGACCTCCGCCGGCTTCTTCCCTACCATGAGGGGACCGGATTCAGAGGAGGCACAATGAGCCTGACGAAGCTTCTTGCGACACAGGCCGAAGACACCTACAACGCGGTCGATGCGCTGATGGCGCTGGTCGACGATGAAGAGCTTCGCTGGAAGCCGTCGCAGGGCGAGAACTGGTGGACCCTCGCCCAGCTCCTCCGCCACCTCACGGTGTCGTGCGGCATCTGGTGCAAGGGGTTCGTGACCGGAGTGTGGGACGACGCGGGCGATGTCGATTCGGCCGCGGTTCCGGACGATTGCCGGCTTCCGCCCGCGGAAGCCTACCGCCCCGTTGAGAGCGTCGCTTCGGCGCGGAAAGCCCTTGCTGACGACAAGGCCATGGCGCTCGGCATGATCGCAGCGGCGAGTGAGGAGGCACTGACGACAAGGGAGGTGACCGCTCCGTGGAGCCCCGCCCCGCGGATGCTTGCCCTGCGTGTTCTGGACATGATCCGTCACTTGGAGTCCCACAAGGCGCAGCTCTACTTCTACCTCAAACTGATGGGGAAACCCGTCCACACCGGAAATCTCTGGGGGATGGGGAACCTGGATGTGTGATGCACCGCGCCGTGCTTGGCCGTAGAGGAGCCGCGCTGCCGACGCCCGGCGTGTTGGTTGGCGATGGAGGGGGGCGGCCACGGATTCGCCTCGCTGTGCGATGAGAAGCCGCATGCGCAACGAATCCCGCATCCGGTTTCCGGGCGGCGTTGCCGCCGTGGTCGCCGCCTGGTTGATGCTTCTGCCCACGGCGCTTCGTCCGAGCATCGACCTTTCCACCAGCGCCTCGGGCTGGCTCGTGCGGTGGACGGGCACCGCGGATCTGGTTGGGGTCGTTCTCATCGGATGTGCGCTCGTGGCGCTTGTGGTCACCCGTCGGCCGCTAGGATGGCGGCGGAGCGTCCGGGAAGCGTGCGTCCACGTCGTCGTCCTCACCCTCGTTCTCGGCGGCGGCGCCCTGCTCAATGAGTACTTACTCAAGGAGGCGCTTGCAGTCCCGCGACCCAGTGTCGTCGCGTTGGCCGAAGCCGACGCGCTCGGCATGACGGCGGAGGCGTTCTATGCCTCCATGGACAAGGCGTCGCGACGCATCCATCTGCGGGAGCTGCTTAGCGATTCCGGATTCGACGCGATCCCGCTGTCGATGCCCGTTCGTGCTCACTGGGCCGACGAGGCAGGATACGCATTCCCGTCCGGGCACGCCCTTGCGGCGATGACGATTGCGACCTACTTCCTTGTGAGCGGGGCCGTCCTCGTGAGCTCGTCGCGTCGGCTCGTCCTGTTTCTCCTGCCTCTCTGGGCCGCATCGATCGGTTGGTCGCGGGTCCTTCTGGGGGTGCACCGGTCGCAAGACGTGGTCTGGGGAGGGCTTCTCGGCGCGGCGCTCGGTGTCGCCGCCGCCGTCGCCGCCTGGTGGCTGTTGCCGCGCTTCCCGCTCTTCCGTCGCTAGAACCGCGAGCCGGCCGCTGGTCGATGCACGACTTGTCGCGTTCGGGGTTGGGGGACACCTGCGCATGTGGGGCGGTGAGACGGCGCCGGCGGGAGGGTGGGAAGAGAGGGATTCGGGAAGGGGGGGGACAGCGCTCCCCGGGACGATCGACAACGGCGACACCTAAGGGGCGACGCGGCGGTTTCTCGATCGTCCTGAACCCGAGGGGAGCTCTGAGTCGAGATGGCACATCTAAGCGGCTACAGGATCGAGGCGTGTCGTGGCAGCAAGGCCTGCTTCGAGACGGGGGAGGACGGCTGTCCGCTCAAGAACGCCCGCGGATCGCTGCGGCAACGGCCGCGGTTGACGCAGTTGCTGCAGCGGCGATAGCCTGGACCGGTTTCTCGGTGGCGGCAGGATCCTTGGGGGTGACCTTCATGGCGGTGAGGTGCAGGCGCATCGAGCTTGATGGCTGGCCGCGTCAAGAGCACTACGTGTTCTTCCGTCGGTTCGGCTTCCCATTCTTCAGCGTTACTTCGCCCGTTGACGTGACCTCGCTGCGCGGGGCGCTGAAGCGTCGGGGGGCGTCGTTCACCCTCGGGTTCGTCTACGCCCTGACCCGTGCGGCGAACGCTATCCCTGAGTTTCGGCAGCGAATCCGGGACGAGGGCCCGGTGGAGCACGAAGCCGTGGATCCGGCGATTACGGTCCTTTGCGAGGGGGACCTCTTCCGGTTCTGCTTCCTGCAGCACCTGGAGACATTCGGGCGGTTCGTCGAGGATGCCGCGCGCCGCATCCAGGAGGTTCGGGCGCGCGCGTCGCTCGGGAGCCAAGACGTGCGCGATGACGCGCTCTTCTGCACCGCGCTGCCATGGCTCTCGTTCTCCGGTATGTTGCACCCGATGCCGCTTAATCCCACAGACTCGGTCCCACGAATCGCGTGGGGGCGGTTCGAGGAGCGGGACGGCCGTCTGGTGATGCCGCTCAACGTCCAGGCGCATCATGCGTTGGTCGACGGGATCCACATTGCGCGACTCCACGCGCACCTGGAGGCGCTGCTTCGTGATCCGGAGCGTCTCCTGGGCGACGATCACGCGTCCCCGGAGCCGGTCGATACGTAGCCGGGCACAGTCGACCTCCGTGAACGGATTCCCCGGTTCGTCAGGTCCGTCCCACGCCCAGAGAGCGGTCCGCGTCGGCATCGCGTGGGCGTCTAGCTCTCGTCGTCGATCAGCTCAAGACGGAAGAAGACGGGATAGAGACCGTCGGTGCAGCAGACCACGGCGGTACCCGGCTGTCTGTGACCAGGCTGCACGCCGTGGAGTGCGACCCACACGGCGTGACGCTGGATGTCCGCCCATGCCCACGAGCAGAAGCCCTGCGGCATCTCGCAAGGCGAGACAACGAAGGTCTGGCCGTCGCTGAACCTGCCGCAGGGCGTGTGCAACCGTGGATCCTCACCGTGCGGAACGTATCTTCTGATCAGGTCGCTGCAGGCTTCCCGGCGGACGACCGTGATCTTGAGGCGCTCAGCCACTCCCGCCCTCCTCGAGTCTTTCCACGGCGAACACGACGGGTCTTCGGCCATCGGTACAGCAGACGATCATCGTCCCCGGTGGAAGCTTGGGGCGCTGATCCGCGCCGTAGCGTAGCGTGGTTACCGCGCGGTGGAGATCGGCCCACGCCCACGCGCAGAGGCCGTCCGGCTTGGGGTAGCTTGCCTCACCGCTCACCTCATAGACGTCGCCGACCTGATGGTGTGGACAGGCGCCCCAGACGGAGCCGACGGCGTAGTCGGCCGCCAGTTCCGGGCACTCGAGTTTCTTCACCACCGTGATGCGTATGCGCACTCCACTCATGTCCTCACCCTTCCCCGCGGCGCACAGCCGGTCGTCCTGTCCCTCCCGCGGCCGCCACGCCATCCGTCCTGCTCGCCGCGCGGTCTTTCGACGCACCGATTCTCTGCCGTTCCGTCTTGCTCTCGTCACAAGCGCAGGTTGCCGCCGGTGCGAGCGCGGGGGGACCGTCGCCTTCGAGAGTTCCTCGACGGCACAGCGCGAAGGCATGGAGTGTTCGAAAGCTGGGCGATCGTGAGGCTGACCCGGAGGCGGTCGGCGGAATCTCCGGCTGGGACTTCTCGTGTGTCCGAGATGAGCGGGATCCCACGCCCTCGGCGCTCGCGTCGGTGTCCGGGCTGGCCAACGCCATCCCTGAGCCGGTCGTCAAGCTGTTCGACGCGGTGAAGGCGGGCCGCCTTGAGGAGGCGAAGGATCTCCAGCAGCGCGTCTCGGCGATGCGCGACGTCATGCATCTGGGCCCGACGCTGACGATGATCCAAGCGACGCTGCACCGCCGCGGAGTCAACGCCGGGATTCCGCGTGTGCCGTTCGTCGAACCGCCTGCGGACCTCCTCGACCGAGCGATCAAGGGACTCCGGGCGCTTGGCGTCACACTCTAGAGAACGTCAGGATGGCGGTTGCCGTGGGCTGACGGTGATCCCCCCATCAGCCCACGGCGGCTCTCTTGTGCTGTGGCGTCGGCGCTCGAACGGCTTCGCCGCTACACCTGCTTGTGGCAGAACCACCAGTCGAAGCAGTCGCCCTCCCCGCGGCGCGCCTTTGCCGCATCGACGTTGGTCGCCGGCGGCACGATCACGTGGTCGTTGACCAGCTCGTTCTCCGGCCATCCGGCGGGGATGGCAACGCCCTGCTGGTCAGCCAACCGGAACCCCTTCACCATCCGCACGATCTCGTCTATGTTCCGGCCGAGCTCCTGGGGGTAGTAGAGGACGGCGCGAAGCGTTCCCTTGGGATCCACGATGAATACCGCTCGCACGGTGTTGGTGCCCTTGCCGGGGTGCACCAAACCCAGCTGGCTCGCGACGCTCTCGGTTCCAGCGATAATCGGAAAAGCGATCGCGACGTCGAGCTTCTCCTCGATCCACTCCACCCACTTGATGTGCGAGAACACCTGGTCGATGCTCATCCCGATCAGCTTGCAGTCGAGTTCTTGGAACTGCTCGTGGCGTTTCTGGAACGCCACGAACTCGGTGGTACAGACCGGTGTGAAGTCAGCGGGGTGGCTGAACAGCACGAACCAGTGGCCCTTGTAGTCGTCCGGTAGCCTCACAGGGCCGTGCGTGGTCTGCACACGCAGCTCCGGGAACGCGTCACCGAGCAACGGGAAACGGTTTTCCATCGTTTGCCTCCTTATGGCGGTACGGCTTGTTGGGATCTTCGCTACAGTCTATCCGACACGCGGGCGATGGTGTCTCGACCGGGTCCAGCGGGGCGCGCACGGCTCCGTCCTCGCGGACCACATGTTCACCGCTCGGGCGAGTCGCTGCTCGCCATCGAGGGGCCAGTCGCAGGCCGCCGATCGGGCAGGCGCGGACGCAACGGCCGCATAGAAAGCAGCGTGACACATCGATCTCGCCGTTGACGCACGCGGACGTGGGGCAAACGGCTTCGCACCGGCCACACGAGACGCAGCGATTCGTGGAGCGGAGGTGGAACAGGCTCCATCGGGAGAGGATGGACAGAAGCGCGCCCAGAGGGCAGAACGCCTCGCAGAACGGCCGCCAGAGGATCAGCGACAGCGCCGCGAACGCGGCGGTCAGTGCGATGGCGAGCGGTGTACCGCCCCATTCGAACAGCGCTTTGAACGGTGTCAGTCCTTGCCAGATCCCCGTGCCTGTGCCGATGACCCGGACGACCAGATACACGAGGACGATGTACTTGATCATCCCGAGCGTGCGCCGCAGCCGGGGGGGGATGCGAAGCTCCCATCGCTTGACGTGCAGCAGCTCCTGTACGGCGCCGAACGGGCAGACGTAGCCGCAGAACACCCGCCCGACGCCAAGCGCGAGCACGACCGGGATCAGGAACAGCAGCATGTAGCCGGTGTCCCACTTGAGGAAGATGTTCTGGACGCTCGCAAGCGGGCACAGCACGCCACCGAGGTAGAAGCCAACGAGGCCGATCGGTACGAGGAGGAGCCACCTGCGGAAGCGGCCCCCGCGCGCTCCCAACACCCCCAGCGCGAGGAGTGACAGCCCCCCCACGATGGCGATCTTCACCGGCTGGTTGTGGATGAAGTACCCGCCGCGTGCGAGGCCGGACGGTTCGACCGCCACATACTCCCTGGCCTGTTCCGTTTCCCCGAACGAGGGCGGCGCGTCGAACCCTTGGCCGGCGGCCGCGACAACAGCGCAGAGGACGAGGAGCGCGGCAACGGAAGACGCCCGTCGCCGTCGCGTTGCCGCCCTCGGTCGGGACGCTGGGCGTGGATCGCTACGTCGCATCGTCCAGAAGGTGATCGAACCTCAGAAAACCCGTCTCGGACACGACCAGAAGCAGACGGATGTCGCCCTCGGAGGGCTCGAGATAGAAGACGCGTACCCAGCCGAGCTCGCCTATGAGTGCGGCCGGCGCGAAGGCAAGGTCGATAACGAGGGAGCCCACGGTGAGAACGCTGCCGTCGCCGACGGCGTCACCGGCGAAGCTCTGGACGCTTCCCGACGCCGGCGCCTGGAACGGATAGGTACCGTCGTGGGCGTCGTGCCAGACCCCGGCCTCATCGGGCTCGAGGACGGTGATCGGAAGAACGGCCTCCTCGTAGCCTTCCTTTGTGCAGTCCTTGGAGATCCTGAGATAGCCGTCGCCGATCTGCGACAGGGACACCCTGAACCACTTCTCGTAGAGGTCGGGGCCGACCTCTTCCCAGGGGCTCTCGCCGAGGATCTGGATCCCCTCCGCATCGAACCAGTAGTCGTCCATGCTGCCGAGCGTGCAGTTCCTGTGATCCTTCTGGACGCGGACCCCGATCTCTCCGACCGTGCCCAGCGGGGCGTCAATCCTCTCGTAGCTGAAGCCGAACTCGCAGGCAGCGGCGGGCAGCACGGCTGCCAGGATGCCTGCTGCTGCAAGCGCGGCGATCGTCAGTTTCGCCTTCATCATCTCATCCTCTCTCGTGGGGAGTGCGCGGAGTGGCGAACCCCCTGCAGCCAACGACGCAAGGGTACGCCAGCCCTGCGCCCTTGGGGAAGCCCGCGGCCGAGGCGTGTCCTAGAAGCAGCCGCCCCCACAGCTTCCGGAGCCGCTGCGTGCGCGGCCGCCGACGCGGCGATCGCCACACCCGCTTCGGTCAAGCGATCGACCGCGCAAGGCGCAACCGATGCCGCCGGCACCGTTGCAGCCGCTTCCGTCCTGCGGACAGGTCCAGTCCAGGTCGTCCGCGTTTGGGACGCCGTCGCCGTCCGCGTCGCGTGCGTCGTGGCGGCACTCGCCCGGACTTGCGCTCTGCAGCGCCCAGTCCGCCGCACCGCCGCCGAAGCCGCCTCCGGCAAGGGCGAGCACCCCGACCGCAAGAAGCGACACGATCGTCAGTCCTACGATCCAGTTTCTCGTCTTGATCATCGTTCCTCCCTCACAAGGCGTTGGATGTGGCGAGGATGCCGCGCGCAGATGGGCGAAGAAGGGCGAAGATGTGGCAGGACGGTGAGCGGCCCGTGCGCAGGTTGCGAGGATTCGATGTCCATCTCGTGAGCAGACGGCCCCAGGCCCCCCAGGCCGGATCGCTGCCTCTAGCGAGGCCCCTGGCGATCTCCGACGTGTCGCGAGACAGCGTCTCGCAGGCGAGCGATGTGCTCCACCAGCGGCGCCGGCGGCGCCAGTGTTTCCCGTGCGTCCAACTCGAGCGCCCGCGCCACGAAACGCGGTGCGCCGCGTGCGAGGCAAGCGCCCAGCCCCTGCGGTCCATCGTGGCTCACGATGGTATCAGACAGAGCCGCGCCCAATCCGTAGAAGGGGCCGTTGGACCGCAGCCCCTCGTTCAAGAGCTCGTCGAACGTGTCCCTGTCATCGCTTCGCTCGATTGAGGACACGCGAGAGAGGATCTCGAAGCCCGAGATGACGTCCTCGTCGTGTGTCCCTGCCTCGTGTTGGCGCGCCACGTAGGTCGCCGATCCCTCGAGCATCACGTAGCACAGCGCCTGGTAGAGCCTGCGATCCGCCTCGCGGGGGAGGGGGAAGGAGGTGATGCGCTCGAAGCCCGGCGACTCGTTTGTCGGATCTGCGAGCGACAGCTTCGTCTGCAGTCGATGAAACGTCTCATGGACGAGCGTCGGCACCATGGCCGGGAAGTCGTCCTTGGTGTGTTCGATGTTCAAGCCGCCGGTCGCGGCCGTCGCCCACCCGCGGATCCCCCAGCCCACAGCGAACGTCAACACATCCTCGAACACAAAGCCGGGCGGGGCATACGGCGCCATGCGGCCGAGCACGGCCCTCGCCAGCCCGTCGCCTGCGACCACGCGATCGAGCAGCCTGCGGTAGTCGCGTCGGTGTGCGAACAGGTCGGCAAGGTCGAACAGGTTGTGCGGATGGAGCCACTTCCAGAGCTCATCAACCGGGTCCCGCGAGGCGGCGCGCTGCAGACACCACGCGAGGCCTTCGGCATCGATCAGTGGCTCGGGGACGTAGCCGAGCCCGCGGCGGTGGCGCATCATCTCCGCGAACGCCGGCATACGGGCGACGTGGAGGGCGGTGCCGGCATCCGCTTCCTCGCGGTCAAAGAAGTCGAGGGCGGCCGTAATCCCGTGAGCGTCGAGTTCGAGCTTCCAGCCCGGTGGGACGACGGCCGTTGGCTCCTCGGGCAGCTTCTGGCCGGTGAACGCGAGCGGGTACTCGGGCATCGTCTCCGCAACCGCTTCGAGGTTGGCGGCGCGGATCGAGGCGAGATGGATCGCCACTCGCAAGCAGGCGTCGATGCTGTCCGGGGTTTCCAGATCCTCGGAGACCTGGTCCGGCAGCATCCCGAGGAAGCTGGCGCCGCGCGATGCCTGCTCCCGCTCCAGTTCACGAAGCGAGCCGATGCGTTCGGGCGGTTCGACCCGGGAGACACGCAGCAGCAGCTCCGGCGCTTCGCCGCCTGCGACGCGCGCCAGCGCCAGGCCCTGATCCCCGAACGCGCCCTCCGAGAGGCGCGCCGCGATCCACTCCATCTTGGCGTCAGCGATGTCCGCTCGGTCCATTGTCCTCATCTTACGGGTTCCTGGCTCCCTCCGTCGTATCACGGGTAGGGAAGTGCGCCCCCTAGGCGGGCACAGCGGACCGAGAAGCGAGCGCTGCTAGACCGTGTCGATCGAATCAAGGGGGGGGATGATGCCAGCGAAACGGAGGATCTCGACATGGCTTCGGGGAAGGCGGTGTCACCTATTCGGATTGCGGAACAGGTAGGAGATAGGATAGGCTGTCGGGACGTGGGGATCTACGGTGGGCGCTCCGACAGGAAGGCTCGTGCGGGGCCGGGTTCGAAGGGTTCTAATGATGTTCACTGCGATTGACGAGTTTGCTCCCGAGGGTGCGGAGAGCGGTGCGGCGCTTGCCGTGCGCGACGACGACGGCCGCTACCTCTTCTTCCTTGCGGGGCAGCGTCACCGGCGGCAGTGCGCCGCCGGCGAGCTGTTCTACGCTGGAATCGGGGGGCACCGTGAGCCGGGGGAGGACTGGGTGACGTGCGTGCGGCGAGAGGCGAGGGAGGAGATCGGTGTCGAGCTCGACATCATTCCCGCCCAGTCCACGTGGTACGTCCCCCACGAGGGTGCCGTCCAGCGCGTCCACCTGTGCGATCGCCCGCGGCCTCTGGCGCTCCACGAGATGGTCCATCCGCCGCGAACTCCGAAGGCAGGGGCTGCGTACCGCATCGTGATCTACACCGCGGGATTACGGGATCGTCCGCTGCTGCGACGGCCCGACGAGT
>Ga0272441_10011992_pt1 | contig 12750 bp, 10 predicted proteins | sample SSMProp6N_FD_193582 | JGI IMG/M metagenome (GOLD analysis project Ga0272441, IMG submission 193582) | Marine sediment archaeal communities from Little Sippewissett salt marsh, Falmouth, MA, United States - SSM-Prop-6N | ecosystem: Environmental > Aquatic > Marine > Wetlands > Sediment ...
CTTATGAAAGCATAAAAAGGATCGTTAAAAGGTGCGGCTTCAAGAATGATCATATCCTTTTAGCTGCTTAATCTTTACTGACATTTTGTTTTTGCCATTAACTGACAATTTGATTTTGTCGCGACAGGGCAGAATCGCAAGACTTTATTAATTAACCGCTTTATGATACCCTGCTGATAGTTTTTTCGCTGCGGTATTCGGGAGGCTTGTGGTTTTTTCAGAAGCGGGGCAAATGAATAAAAAAATCGTAGAAACAGGCCTTGAAGCGGTCAAAAAAGGCGGCGAAATTCTGAAACAGGGATTTGGCAAAAGCCAAAAGATTTCTTTCAAGGGTGAAATCGACCTGGTTACCGAAATCGACCGGCTGGCTGAAAAAACGGTTGCAGGATTTCTCAGCAAAGAACTGCCGGCTTATGATCTTCTGGCCGAGGAGGGCAGCGGTCGTCTTTCCGGTGCTCCATACCGGTGGATTCTCGATCCGCTGGATGGAACGACGAACTATGCCCATGGTTATCCCTGCTTCTGTATTTCGCTGGCGCTGGAATGCAACGGCGAGCTGGTGTGGGGGGCTGTTTACGACCCCATCCGCGAAGAGCTTTTTACCGCGGAGAAGGGGAAGGGCGCTTTTCTCAACCGGCGCAGCATACGGGTGTCGCCAACGGACCGGCTGGACCGGGCAATGCTTTGCACCGGGTTTCCCTATGATGTTCGGGAAAGCAATGAAAACAACCTGAATTTCCTGGAACGGTTTGTGAAAACGGCCCAGGCCATCCGCCGGGACGGTTCGGCGGCACTGGACCTCTGCTATGTGGCGGCCGGGCGTTTTGACGGGTTCTGGGAAATGAAGTTAAAACCCTGGGATATTGCCGCCGGCGCTCTGATTGTTTCGGAAGCCGGTGGCCGGGCAACCGGTTTCAACAATACGAAACTGGATCTGGACAAAGGAGAAGTGCTGGCCTCCAATTCCCGGATCCACGATGAAATGGCGGGGATTCTTATGAAAAATCCCGGTAAAGGCAAATGAGAAAAGCGATATTTTTATTTACCCTTTTCAGCGGATATTTCTTTTTTGCGCAGAATATTGCTGCGGATATTTACAAGTACGTTGATGAAATGGGGGTCACGCATCTGACCAATACGCCTACCAGCAGCCGGTTCAAGGTGCTGATCCGGACCGATACGGTCCCCTATCGTGAACGAAAATATGATTATATCATCAATGAGTTGTGTGCGAAGTACAATGTGCAACCCGCGATTATAAAAGCCATCATCAAAACGGAATCGGACTTTGATCCCTATGCGGTTTCCCGCAAGGGGGCCCGGGGGCTGATGCAGCTGATGCCCCAGAAGGCCAGTGACCTTTCGGTTGAGGATTCCTTTGATCCCCGGCAGAATCTTGACGGCGGGATCCGTCATGTCTGTTACCTGTTAAAAAAGTATAAGGGGAATGTGAAACTTGCGCTGGCCGCCTACAATGCCGGGGAGACTGCGGTTGAAAAGAACAACGGGGTTCCGCCCTTTGTGGAAACACGCAACTATATCCGCAAGGTGCTGCGGTTCAGAAACAGGTACCGCTGACAGCGGTGAATTTTAAAATTAAAGGGCAAGAACGGCTGTGATCGACAGTTTGCAAGGCCATTTTTAAAAAAAGCAAATCAGCCCCGCCTGAAAATTCCGGCAGAAAACGATAAATGGAGGGAGAAAGCAAGTGAAGCAGATCCGGATACAGGTCAAAAAAATGGACGGATGTGAAGATATCCCGTTGCCGAAGTATATGACAGCCCATTCGGCAGGAATGGATGTGGCCGCGGCAATCGATGAAAAAGTGATTATTGCCCCGGGGAAAAGGGCGCTTGTGCCCACGGGAATGGCAATTGCGCTCCCTCCCGGTGTCGAGGTCCAGATTCGTCCCCGCAGCGGGCTGGCGATCCGGAACGGTATTGGCCTGTTGAATGCGCCCGGCACCATTGATGCGGATTACCGCGGAGAAATAAAGATTATTCTGATCAACCACGGCGAAGCGCCTTTTACCGTTAACCGGGGTGACCGTATCGCGCAGATGGTTGTTCGCGAGGTATTCCAGGGGGAATGGCAGGCGGTTGATCAGCTTCCGGAATCGGACCGGGATGACGGCGGGTTCGGCCACACCGGAACGTAAAGGGAGCGGACAGGCCGCTCCCTCCACACATGGCAGGATCTACGGAAGGATCACTGCGGAACTATTTCTTTTTGGCCAGCGTTGTTTCTCCCTTAAAAACGATATAGCCCTTTATTTTCGCCAGCGTTTTTTTGCCGATGCCGTTTACCTTGAGAAGGGTGGTCATGTTGGTAAAGTTTCCGTTTTGATTTCTGTGTTGAATAATGTTGGCCGCGGTTTTTTTGCCGATTCCCGGCAGCAGGCCCAGCTCTTTTTCAGTGGCCGTGTTGATGTTCACCTGTCCTTTCAGGACCGGCGGTTTGTCTCCGGATGTCTGCCCCTTGGCCGAGGCCAGAGAAGCGGCGCCCAGCGTCAAAAGAATAATCAGTATAATGGCGGTGCTTTTTTTGTTTTTCATTTCTCCTCCTGATGTTTGCGTTAATAAAAAATTGAAATTATCCACAACGGTGTCTATACTAACCTTTTAGCTTTCCCGGGGGCAATAAGGTGTGCACCTCATTTTAATATAGGGGAAAAGCCCTATATGAATCCGGGAGATTTTGCACCTGGCTGAAAAAATTCCCGGGTCGCAACAAAAATAAAGGGCAGTTTTTGAACCAGTGAAGTTAAGTGTTATCATTCCCACCTATAACCGGGCGATGTTTTTAAAGGCGGCTGTTGATTCCGTGCTTTGCCAGACGCGTACAGCCGATGAAGTGATTGTGGTGGATGACGGATCCACCGATGCGACCCCCGAGCTGCTCGGGGACTACGGTGAAAAAATCAGCGTCATTACGACCCCGAACAAAGGTCCCGGCGCCGCTCGGAACCGGGGAATCGAAGCGGCCCGGGGCGATTGGCTGGCTTTTCTGGATTCGGATGATGTGTGGAAACCGAAGAAGCTTGAAAAACAGGTCCGGTTCATTGAAAAACAGCCGGAAACGAAAATATGTCAGACCGGAGAGATCTGGATTCGGAACGGAACAAGGGTCAATCCGAAAAAAAAACATGAAATGTTTTCCGGCTGGATCTACGAACAGTGTCTGCCGCTGTGTATTGTCAGCCCCTCATCGGTGATGATCCACCGGGCGGTTTTTGAAAAAATCGGGCTGTTCGATGAGGGCCTGCCGGCTTGTGAAGACTATGACCTGTGGCTTCGAATCACGCCCCATTATCCGATTTATCTTGTCCGGGAGCCGTTGATTGTCAAACAGGGCGGTCATTCGGACCAGCAGTCGCGAAAGATTCCCTTCCTGGACCGGCTGCGGATAAAAGCCATTGTGAAGTCCCTGGAAAGTGGTGATTTAACCGAAAACCAGTATCGGGCCGCCGTGAAGGAACTTGAGAAAAAATGCCGGGTTTACGGAAATGGCTGCCTCAAACGCGGAAAAACAAAAGAAGGGGAACGCTGCCTTTTATTGCCGGAAAAGTACAGAGAGGGCTAAGGGGTTCAGGCGCCGAGGAAGCCGGGCAACAGGAAATCCTTAAATTCCGGCGGTCGCTTGTTGCAAAATTGTTCATGACAATCTGAAGCCTATGAATCTATTTGATTTTCTGAAAAACAGTGCAAAAAAATATCCGGACAAAACAGCCCTGATTTGCGAGGAAAAAAGAATTTCCTTTTCCCGCCTGAAAGAGCGGTCGGAACGGCTGGCCGCCGCTTTGCAGCGTCTGGGGCTGAAAAAAGGCATCAGGGCGGGGATTTTGCTGTACAACAGTGCGGAATATGTGGAAATCCTTTTCGCGCTCATGAAGATCGGGGCCGTGGGGGTCCCGTTAAATGTCCGGCTGATGCCGACTGAAATAAAAAAAATGTGCCGCCATGCCGATGTGGAATTTCTGTTTTTTGAAAAAGCGCTTGCGGATAAAGTCCCGCCTGGAATCACCTCCCTCAGGCGTGCCGTCCGGCTCGACGGCACGGGCGGTAAAAACGCTGTTTTGTATGAATCCCTTTTTGAAGATGTTGCTGACGAAAGCGCTGCCAGTCCGGTTCGTGAAACGGATATCTCCTTTATCGTCTATACCGCAGGGACCACTGCGGATCCGAAAGGCGTGGTCCTGACGCACGGCAGCCAGATGGCCAACACCGAAAACTATTCGGCCGCCTATGGTCCGGCGCCGGAGGATATCGAACTGGCGCCGACTCCGCTTTTTCATTCATCAACGCTGGGCCGGGTGTTCACCTATGTGCACTGCGGTATGACCTTTATCCTGTGCCGCAGCTTTGTCCCGGAGGAGGCGCTGGCCATTATCGAACGGGAAAAAGTCACTGCGCTTACCCAGGCGCCGACCCTGTACCAAATGATGATCACCGCCGGTGAAAAGACCCGTCATGACTTGAAAAGCGTAAAGCGGGCGGTTACCGGGGCTTCCGCCGTACCGGTGCAGGTCAAGAGGGGGCTGAAGACACTTTTCCCCAACGCGGCGTTTTATGATTTGTACGGCATGACCGAGGCGTCCCCGGGAATTTCGATTCTGGGACCGGAATATTTTATGGAAAAAACGGGTTGTGTGGGCCGGCCCATGAAGCGTGTCCGGATCCGGATAGAGGGAAACGCCGGGGTCGGGGAGATCATTTGCCGCGGGCCCAATGTGATGAAAGAATACTACAAAGATCCAGGCGCCACGGCGGCAGCGCTTGAAAACGGATGGCTGCATACCGGAGATATGGGGAAAATCGGTGAAGACGGATTGCTGTATATTGTCGGCCGAAAAAAGGATATGATCATTACCGGGGGTGAAAATGTCTATCCGGCTGAAGTGGAAAACGTGATAAGGGAATATCCCGCTGTCGCGGATGTGGCGGTGATCGGTGTTCCGGATGACAGGTGGGGTGAAAAGATCGTTGCCGCAGTTGTGATTGAGAACGCGGTGGAATTCAGAGAAGAGACCTTCGGCCTGTTTTGCCGGGAGCGGCTTGCGGATTTTAAATGTCCCAAAGCGGTGTTTCGCGTGAAGATGCTGCCGCGAAACGCGGCACAAAAAGTTTTGAAAAACGTGCTGGTAATGTTATATCTGAAAGAAAAGGGCCAGCCGAACGGGGAATGAGGATTTCGGAGTGGGGAATAAAGGTAAAAAAGTGCCTAACGTACTTGAAATTTGGATGATGCTTAAATTTACAAGGAGCCCTTTACTTCAAGTACATTAAATATTTTATGTGCCCGACAAAATCCCGGATCTGAACTTCGGGTGAACGACTTTTTCGATCAACCGGTTTTTTTATGGAATCCGATGATGAAATGTTTGTACTTTGACTGTTTTTCAGGCATCAGCGGCGATATGGTCCTGGGGGCGCTGGTGGACCTGGGCGTGCCGCAGAAATATTTGCGGGAACAGCTCTCAAAGCTCGGTATCGATAAATTTTCAATTTCCTTTTCCCGTGCCGACCGCATGGGAATTTCCGGCCGAAGTGTCCGGGTCAGGGATCTGCATCGCAGACACGGGCACCACCATCACCGGACCTATGGGGACATTGAGAAAATCATCAGGCGCAGCCGGCTGAACTCCCGAGTCAAGGAAAAAAGCCTGGATATTTTCCTGCGGGTTGCCGAGGCTGAAGCCAAAATTCATCACCGGAAGGTTTCGGAGGTACATTTTCACGAAGTCGGAGCGATCGATTCGATCGTGGATATTGTAGGCAGTGCCGCGGGGATCGATTTCCTCGGGGCCGATGCTTTTTTTGCATCACGGGTGCCGCTGGGCAGCGGTTTTGTCCGGTGCCAGCACGGCCTGATGCCGGTTCCGGCGCCGGCTACTCTCGAGATTTTGAAGAATGTGCCGATCCGCTCTTTCGGTATCCGGTCGGAGATCGTAACGCCTACCGGCGCGGCTATCCTGACCGGGTTTGTCAGTACGTTTGATCACCTGCCCGAGATGAAGATCCTGAAAACGGGATTTGGCGCCGGATCCAAGACGTTTGAAACTATTCCCAATCTGCTCAGACTGGTTATGGGAGAAATTGCGGACAACAAAGGCCGGGAAAAGATCCTTGTTCTTGAAACCAATGTGGACGATATGAATCCGGAATGGGCGGGGTTTCTGATGGACCGCCTGTTCACGGCCGGGGCCCTGGATGTGCTGTTGATTCCGGTGTATATGAAAAAGAACCGTCCCGGTATTCTGCTGAAAGTTGTGTGTGACGCCAAGCATCGCGACTGCCTGACCGCTGCTATTTTCAGGGAAACCACCACCGGCGGCGTGCGGTCCTATGCTGCAGAAAGAGCGGTCCTGCATCGGCGGGAAGGCCGGTTAAAAACAAAACTGGGCGTACTGAAAGTAAAGATTTTTGAGGAAGACAGCGGTGACCGGATCGTTCCGGAATTTGACGCCTGTAAGAAAGTCGCGCTGAAAAAAGGGATCCCGCTGCGGGAGGTGTATCAAGCGGTATACGATGCTGTTCGTGACTGAGCCGGCCATTCTTTTTATATAATGAGGTTCAATTTCTTGAGCACGCTTTCCAGGCTTCCCAGATATTTCAGTGTCGTGTTTCGGGAAAAGCCGTGGTGAACCATTTGATAGCGGAAGATCATAATCCAGTTCAGAAGATAGTGCTGAACCCGGTCCCGCCAGGAGCATGTCTGAACAGGTGAAAATGCCACATTAACCTCCTGAAATCAGATTGCCGGTATTTTTACCCTTATTTAATACAATTTTCGGGCCAAAACAGAAAAAGTTAAATAGAAAGAGATAAATCATGCCGATTTTTGAATTTAAATGTGATTCCTGCGGGAAAGCGTTTGAGCAGATTGTTACTTCCAAAGAAAATCCGATATGTTGTCCAGCGTGCAAGAGTTCGAAGGTAAGCAAGCAGATGTCCGCCTGCAGCTTTAAAAGTTCGGGCCAGGGCAGTTCCGGGCCGGCAGTTTCTACCGGCTGCGGTTCCTGTACATCCAAAAACTGCGGCAGCTGTTCATAACCCGACACCAACAGCAAAAGACCATTCGGTTGACCCGGTAACAGTGGTTGCGCTTTTCTCCTCAGATCTTTTTTCTTTTCTGATTGATTTTCAGGTGGACTTTCACCAGCGTTTTTCTGAAAGGACTTCGGGTGCGGAGATCCAGACCGTCTTCAATGCGGTCGAGAAAGGTTTTGATATCTGCCCGTCCGGCTGTGCCCCGGCGAGCCCATTTTTGACCGAGTTTTTGACGCTGCTTTGTCCAGGCAATTAACGGGGTTTCCATCACAGCGATGGATCCGCTGTCTATTACCTCCCAGCCGGATTTGCCGAAAATCAGATTTTCGCTGTTCAGGCTGTTGATGAAAACAGTATTCTTAACCGTGCGGTTAAATACATCAATCAGCGGCGACAGCAGTTCATGTGCCGGGTCTTTCAACAGGCGGGTGTTTTTGAAGGCGTGTTCCAAAGTGATTCCTTTAACATACGGCTGAAGCAGGCTTTTCCTGTCCGGACCCCAGGATATGGGACGTCCGGAGATCCCCAGCCGTTTCCAGATGAGGGACCTTTCAATCAGCCGTCGATACTCTTTCAGAATTGCGGTGGAATCATTGGCCGGCTGTTTCCAGACGTACAGTCTGCCACCTCCTTTTTTTTTGACCAGGCTGATGCGGCTCGTCTTGCCACAGCCGATACAGGGATTGACGAGGATGAACCCTTCCGGTGCGGTAAGGTCCATTACCCGGTCCCGAATTCTGGCCATTTCCGACAGTTCCCTTTTGTCAAGCGGTGTCTTCAGTTCCTGCAGGTAGCAAAGGCGTTCGGTATCGTTTGTTATTGTGAGCGCAGCATAGAGTGCCTGGTATTCAACGCCTTCTGAAAAAAGATCAGGAAAGACCTTTCGGTGGAGGGTTGCCCGGGCCTTTGCGTCTGCTTTTTCAATGACGTGCCACATCAGTTCCGGGCGCTTTTTCAAGGTGTCGTGTTTGAAGAGAAGTTTTATCAGTGGTTTGATTTCGCCGGACCGTGATCGGTTAATGACCCCGATCAAAGCGGATTCGGTCTTTGCGGAATCAAGCGATGCGCTTAACCGGCTTGCCGCTTGAGACCCTTTTTTGGAAAAAAGATGTCTCTTAAGCCTGTCCGGATCAAAAAAATGTTTATCTTGTTCGAGTGTTTTCATGAATCGTGTGTTTGTTCAAGCTGTTCCGCTAACCCGGAACGCCGCCGGATTTTTTGCGATACGGCATGTTCCAGGACCGTCTCCCTGCCGAATATCGTAAGCTTTTTCCTTGCCCGGGTCACGGCGGTATAGATGAGTTCACGGGTCAACACCGGAGACAAGGTGTCCGGCAGGACCAGCAGAACTTCATCAAATTCGGAGCCCTGGCTTTTATGAACGGTCATGGCAAAAACCGTTTCATGGATCGGCAGGGATGCGGGAGAAAAGGTTCTGCAGGAATTTTCTTTTCCCGGGAAAAAGGCTTTCAGGTTTTGTCCGTCACCGGTTTCGCTGAAGATAATTCCGGTATCACCGTTGAACAGGTTCAGGGCGTAGTCGTTCCGGGTAATCAGGATGGGGCGGCCGTGATAAAACCTTGTCTCCGGTAAAATCCCTTCTGTTTTTTTCAGTTGTTTCTCAATCATCAGGTTCATGCTTTTTGTGCCCACCGGGCCCGCTTTTAACGGGCTTAATATTCTAAAATTATCCAAAAGCTGCAGGGCCTCTCGGGGGGATGCCGCCGTCAGCAAAGGGAGGATGCGATTGGCCATAATATCGGGAAGTATGTCCCGAATACAGGATAAAAACGGCTGGTTGACATAAATATCGCCGGGTTTGACCTGGGTTAACACCGAGAGGGCCGCTTTACTGTCTCCCCGGTTCACGGCCCTGCTGAGACGAAAAATCAAGCTGTCTTTTTTGAACCGGAAATTTTCGTCCAGCTCAACCGTGTTGTCGGCCAGCGGCCGGCAATTGTTTTCAACGATGGCAGGCGCAAGGGTGATGCCTGCCGTTTTTTCAAGTGTTCGGGCAAAGTCCGGAGAAAAAGTGCCGACCGTTTTCTGTGTGCAGATGTCTCCCAGGGCGGCACCGGATTCCACCGAGGCCAGCTGGTCACGGTCGCCGACAATAATGATTCGGGTTTCAGGCGCTGCGGCGGAAAGGGTTTTGGCCAGCAGGGGTAAATCCACCATGGATGCTTCGTCAATCACCAGCACATCACAGGGCAGGGGATTGCCCCGGTGATAACGAAAAGAAACGGTCCCGGGAACCGTGCCCAGCAGCCGGTGCAGGGTGGTGGCCTGATCCGGAATCTGTGACAGGAGGCCTTTCGGGCAGGACAGCTGCGACTTGACTGCGGAGATCGCTTTTTGAAGTCTGTCGGCCGCTTTTCCGGTGGGGGCGGCCAGGGCGATTCTCAGATTTTGCCCGGTGCTGTCCAGCAGCAGGGCCAGAATTTTGGCCACCGTGGTTGTTTTGCCGGTGCCGGGACCGCCGCAGAGGAGGCAAAGGTTTTGAAACAGCGCGGCCACGGCGGCGGTTCTTTGCCTGTCCGGCGAGCCCCTGTCCGTATCCGGAAAAAACAGCCGGAGTCGGCTGCGGATCCTGTCCATATTTGAAAATTCGTATTTTATTTTAGACCGGTCGACCAGAGCCTGGGCCACAAGGGTTTCGTACTGCCAGTAGCGGTAGAGATAAAGTCTTCCCCGGCGGTCGAGGATGACGGGCCTGAGTTCGCCGGGGTTTCCCACCGCCGACACTTTTTGCAGGGCGGCTTGCCATGAGGACAGTTCCGGGAACAAAAGGCCGGCGGCCTTTACGGAAACCGGGGTTCCGGCCAGTTCGGCAAGATCCAGGCAGATATGTCCCGCAGCCGTTTCCCGGCAGAGGAAGGCAATGGTCCAGAAAAGAACGGAACTTTCATTGCCGGAGATCCGCTGCACAAACCGCGCGAAACAAATGTCCAGCTCTGAAAAGAAATCCGGATGCAGCTTTTGAAAGTTTTCAAAATCAAAATCCATCATGATCCTGTGAGGGTTCTTTCCATCTCAAGAATAAACGCTTTTTGCGGCCGGTCCCGGTATATGCCGTGGTCCGGGCTTTTTGCCCCGGCAATGCCGCGGAGAAAAACATAGAAAATACCACCGAAATATTTTTCATAGTCATAATCGGGCAACCGGTGTTTCAGGTATTTGTGCAGGGCGAGGGTGTACAGGTGGTACTGGAGAATGTAGTAATCTCTCTGCATCACGGGGGTCAGGTTTTCAGCGCAATAGTCGTCGAGGGTTTTTCCGAGCAGGTTGGATTTCCAGTCCACAATGTAGAATTTGTTCCGATATCTGAAAACAAGATCCATAAAGCCCTTCAGGTATCCGTTCAATGGCGAAAAGGTCAACTTGTCAATCTCTTCCGGAAAACCGGCCGGGGCAGCACCGGCCGTGTCTCTGAAAAGCGTGCCCAGCCGTTTTTTGGACAGGCGCTTTACGGGAAAGTAAAACTCCATTTCATTGAGGCGGTCCGCATTTTGAAGCCTTGACAGGGAGAAGTCCCCGTCTTCGGACATCAGCGGTACAGAAAGAAGGGTTTTGATCTGTCGGCCAATCACGCTTATCCATTTTTGGTCAAAGCCGTAACGAACCAGCTTGTCCCGTACCAGGCGGTTGATATCGCTGTTCTCCGCTGTGGTGAAATCCAGATGTTCGAGTATTTCGTGGAGCATGGTGCCGGGAACTGCGCCGGCCGGGAAATTAAAAATCGAGAGATCTTCACCGGGGGTGGCGCCGCTCGGGTCGTAATGAAATTCATCCGATTCCGGCAGCCCGGAATCAGGGCGGCGGCCGGAAATCAAAGATGAAAAGCTGGTGAAGGCGAAATCGCGGCTGACAGATCCCTGAAATTTTCGGCAACACAGCGCGGTATCGATTTCAGTGTCCGGGGGTGGCGTCGGCCGGCTGCAAGTATGATCAATGTGCTGGACGTGAATGGTCTGACCGGAGTTCTTTTCAAGGGATAGAAGGGTCTTGAGAATGTCATCGTCTCCCATTGCCATGAACCGGTTTTCCGTTTCCTGGACGGCCTTTTCCGGATCCTGACAGCGCCGATGGTGAAACAGGTAGGCCAGGGGAGAAGTGCCGGCCCCTTTGGCGCCGCCCCATACCAGGTAGCAGCGATGCCTTGCCCGGGTCAGGGCGACATAAAGAAGACGTATGCTTTCGGAAAGTGTTTCATGATTGGCGAGTTGCCTGTTTTCTTCGATGTGATCAGATCCCAGGTCCAGAAGAAGGTTTTTGTCGTGGTCGTGAAACAGGGCCGGCGCGTTCCGGGTTTTGCTCAGACCGTCCCATAAATAGGGGCAGAAAACGATGGGGTATTCCAGGCCTTTGCTTTTGTGAATGGTCACGATTTTCACGGTGTTCCGGTCCGATTCAAGGCGAAGCTGTTCTTCCTCCTGCTGTCGGTCCTCCCTGGTGTGCTGTTCCGTAAGCCACTTGGCCGCTGCGGACAGGCCGAGATTTTCCTGCAGCAGATAATGATGGATCAGTTCCGCCAGATGAAGAATGTTGGTCAGTTTTCTTTCACCCTCCGGCAGCGAGATCAGCCTGGATTTTACCTCTTTTTCAACCAGGAACTGCTGAAACATGGGGAAAAAGCCGGACGCATTCCCCAGGTCCCGGTATTTCCGAAAATCATCCATTTCCGATGTGAGAAAGGCGCTGTCGGGAACCGTGTTGATCAGCTGTTTTTCCTTGATGCCCAGCAAGTCTGTGGCCAGGGCCGCCTTTATTTTTTTTTCATCTCCGGGGGTTGCCAAGGCATTGAGAACATAGATCATCTGTACGGCATCGTCGGTTGCAAAGATGTTGCCGGTATTGTAAAGGATGCTCGGAATCCGACTTTTTTTAAGGCTGTCCTGAATGGTAGCGGCCTGATCATTGGTTCGGACCAGGACCGCAATATCTTCGGGACCGAGCGGTTTGCCGCTGATACGGGCTTTGCCGGATGCAGAGAGTTTCAGCAGCCTTGCGATTTCCGAAGCGACCGCAGCGGCAATATTTTTGCGCAGAACCGGTTTATTGATTTTTGAAGCCGACCGCGGTTTTTTGTTTGCCGGAACGTACCAGAGCTGCAGCGGCGGTTCGGTTCGGCGGTTGATCAACAACCGGTCTTTTCCTTCCTTGGGCGGTTTGACCGGGACGTATTTTATGTCAGAGAATAAAAACGGGTTGTCGTGATCTTCAAAAAGAAAGTTAACCGCCTTGATCAGGGCGGGATCGGCCCGCCAGTTTGTGCTCAGGGTCAGTGATTTTCCGGTTTTTTCCGCAGCCTTGAGGTAGGCAAACAGGTCCGCGTTACGAAAACTGTAAATGGCCTGTTTGGGATCTCCAATCAGGAACAGGCCGGTGTCCGGATGGATGAAAAGGTCGCTGAAGATCCGGTACTGAACCGGATCTGTATCCTGGAACTCATCGATCAGCGCGGCCCGGTATTTTTTACGGATACTGTCTGCGAAGCGGTTATCCCGGTCTTTACCTAAAGTGTGGTAAACTTCGAGCAGCAGGTCATCAAAATAAAGGACATTGTGAAATGTTTTTTTCTCCTTGAGTGATTCCCGGGTAAAGGGAAAAAGCGTTTTTTGCAGGAAAATCAGCTTTTTTTCAAAGCAGGAAAAAAGAGCGTCATAGGCGGATAACAGTTCTTCGCAAACAGGGAAAATAT
>Ga0272441_10011993_pt1 | contig 12750 bp, 10 predicted proteins | sample SSMProp6N_FD_193582 | JGI IMG/M metagenome (GOLD analysis project Ga0272441, IMG submission 193582) | Marine sediment archaeal communities from Little Sippewissett salt marsh, Falmouth, MA, United States - SSM-Prop-6N | ecosystem: Environmental > Aquatic > Marine > Wetlands > Sediment ...
GTGGCTGTCACAGGTATCCGCGCCGCTCTAAAACCCCCTCCCCCTGCGGGGACTCCCCCTTCGCAGGGGGAGAGTTTTTTGGAATCACCACGCCTCCGGCGGCGAACGCTATTTGCGTTTCCGAGTCAGTAACCCACCCATCCCCAAAAACAGGAGCGTGGCGGGTTCAGGAACGGCAGCAACACGAAAACCTGCGACATTCTCCTCTTGGTATACATTTTTGCCAACCCGAGCGACTGAAGTGAGGTTGGAGACGGATAATATCCAATGTCCCCCTCGAAAACCACGAACAGAATCAGAGATGTAATCTGTTAAATAGGGGCTTTCCATCCACTCTCCCACATTACCCATCATGTCATATGTTCCATTGAGTTCTTTAGAACCACTGCCAACATCCCAGATTCTTCGAAATGTCATTGATTCAAGATAAGCACCACTATAATTACTATCTTGACCCTTTACCGGTATAACGTCTCCAACAGTCGCATAGGTCTGAAGGTTGCTACCATTCCAATAGGCAGCTTTGACCCATTCATTTTCGGTCGGTAGAAAATAATATGAATTGCTGTTGCGGAAAGGATTACTCGCATCATATCCTGCGTCAGTGATGTCCCAAATCGTAAAGGTATAATCACTTTGTCCTTTTGTCCCCGTAAATTTGTAAGCAGGAGCATGACCGTTACTCGTGTTTAACCAGTTAACAAACTGAGCCGCCTCAAGCCAGCTTACATTGTGGCAAGGTGCGTAAGGGGCCGCCCATTGAGGGTTATCGTTATATGCATTTGAAGGACTACCATTGACCGAACCATAAGAGTCCAAAAACTTGGTCCACTGCCCATTAGTGATTTCGTAGGTTCCCATGCGATAGCTATAGCTAGGGTCAGCAAAACCTTCCGGTTTATATAATCCGATGTTTGTTCCGTTGGCACTGCTTGCATCACCTGAAATCGTTACGAAATCAATCTCAAACTGATTGGCCCCCTCGCCAAAAGTATCTGCCCAGACAACACATGATGCATATGTCAATATGCTGGCTATCAATAGAATTGTTCTCTTCATACTTTCTACCCTCAAAAATGTGGCTTTAATGCTAAAGAAGGTTTGTCTTGTTTTTCACCAAAAAAATATTATAGCACCTTACCTGTCCAAAATCAAGTAAAATCTCACCCCAAAATCATCATTCGTCAATCGTCCATCGTCCATCAGCCATCAGCCATTTCTGGCACCGTCTTTTCACAGTCGCAGCGACCCGCGGGAGCGGACACAACATGCCAACGCATCCCTAAACTTACCTGCCTGAAGGCAGTCGCCATTTCGCCATTTGGAACAAAAAACGCAGGGGGGTATTTGGGAAAATTCAAAAAAATAAAATTTTTTATCTCTCTCCCTCACAAGCACTTATCGATTTGCACCCCCTTCGCCATTTCGCCATATCGAACAAAACACGCAGGTTCGTCCCAAGTACGGAGGGGTTTGCTTTTTGACAAGTGAATAGGGTAACAGCGCGGCGGCGCGAGCCGCCCGATTGCGTATGCGGCTCATCCACGGGCTTCCCCCTTCGCTTTCAGCTACGGCGGGACAGGCACGCCGCGTGGCTGCAACATAACGGCCTCTGCGAGGCCTTTTGGAAAGGAGCAATACTCATGAATACATCTCACGGCTGGATCAAATTGTATCGCTGTTTATTGGAGGACGCGGTCTGTCTGAAGTCGGCGTATTTTCACCTGTGGGTGACGCTGCTACTGCTGGCCGCCCACAAAGAACACGAATTCATCTTCAACAACCAAATCCACAAAGTCACGCCCGGCCAGCTCATCACCGGCCGCAAGAAGTTGTCAAAACTGACCGGCATTCATGAGTCGACCATCGAATACATTTTGAACTTTCTGGCTAAATCCGGAAAAATCCAACAACAAAAAAACCGAAAATTCCGCATTATTACCATCACCAAGTGGGAAGATTACCAATGCAACGAAAATGTTCAACAACTGGCTGACAACTCACTGACAACCAGTGAACAACACGCTGACACATACAAGAATGATAAGAATGAAAAGAATGAAAAGACACACAGGGCGCGTGCTGATTTTTATTCAAAGGAGGAATTAGAAATCAAGCGTGCCCATGAAAGCTTTGAAAACGCCAAGGCCGAATTCCTAAGGAAATCGGCAATGGAAAACAACACGAAGACCCTCAATCCCGACCGGCTTGAACAATGACAGCCCCGGGTGCAACGCTTTTTAGAAAGGAGCGACCCATGATACAGCAGAACGATTTTATCCACTGGTTTGAAAAGGAAGTCAAGACCCGCTGGGCCAGGCACCATTTTGACTGGCTCGAGATCGGCGACTGGCACTGGCGGCTGCGGGAGGGCTTTGACCTCGAGACGCTGACCGAGGCCGTGCGAAAGCACAAGGCCTGCGACGACTGGCGCGTGCCGAGCTTGAAGAAGGTGTACGACTATGCCAGGGCGATTCAGTCAGACAAAAGCCCGAAGCGGCATCGCCGGGAGGATGCCGGCACCGGCGTGCCGGAGGCGCATACGTATATTATGTGCATCGACAAAAGCGACAACGGCCGCGGGCCGGTGGGGACGTTTGTGCCGATCCTGATCTGGCCGTTCCACAAGTCCTACACCGCCGAGACCTACCGCCGCATCGCCGAAGAGCAGTGCGTCATGCATTCGCGCAACGGCCGCAACGGCGTCTGGGAGGCGTTTTACAATACCACCCACCTGGAAATGATGCAGTGCGCCGCCACACTCCGCGGCACCCAACCGCTCAACCTGCCCGCCAAGCCGCGGCTTTAACGAAGGTTGGGACGAACCGCGCAAGCGGTACAAGGTCAAATCCCGTCCCGGGCACACGCCTCTATCGGCAAACAACGCCTCGGCCAGGTACACCTTGCACCATAAACAAGGCCGGGAATCTTAATTCCCGGCCTGTGTTTTCTCTGGGTTTGATACTGTCTTATCGTTGTCTTAAATTCAACAAGCGAATGCAATCGGTGCCTTCCAAAGTAATCTCTTCGCCCATCAGCATACATTCCAGCGTAAGAGGTATTTCTGAAACTCTTGGCAAGAGACTCAGATCGCCCAATGTCGCAATGATGGCCTGTCTGTCAAACTTCAAGGTCAGATCCAAGTATCCATCCGGGCCTGCGTCATGGCATTCGCACTCAGATTCTTTGTCCAACGGAGTTCCTACATCTTCAAAGCTGCTGCGCAGCGGTGAAACGCCTGCCAGGGTGATCGTGCAGATATCAATCGTAGAGACATCGAAGTCTTCAGTCCCTAAAATAGCGACCGGCAGAACGCCCTTACTGCGTACCGCAAGCGGATTGGGACACGACCCCGGCTTGATGTCGATATAGACACCCAGCATCGGAGGTTCAGGGATGCTCTTTTCCAGAGTCAGCAGTGCCCACTCTGTGGCAAGCAATGGTCCGCCCCAAGGATCCGGCGGCCAACTGCCGTCCAGATTTTGATTGGCAACTATCGCATCGGCAAATTCCTGATACCAATCGATGTCCGTGACGCCGGGATCGAGGATGTCAATCTGCCGATACTCCAGCCCTTTCATAACACAGTACATGGCCTGGTAATGCGGAATGCCTCCAACGGCAGGATTGCCCCAACCGGGATCTACTGTCGGGTCATTCCACGTTCGGACCAGGTAATCCAAAGCATCCTGGGCACGCTGAGTTCCAATAGGATCGCCGTAGAAAGTCATCTCAAAGATCAAGTTACCCGTTTTTAAGATATTGACCCAACCGAATGGATCAGTATAACCTGACCCGCCATCTTGGAGGTCACCATCGACATCGTTTTGAATATAGTCGATCCAGATGTCCAGCTCGCTCTTGACAAAGGCCGGAACCGTAACAGCAAAGCCTGTGTCATCGGCTTCGGCATAGGCCAACCCCAGTACCGCGTAACCGCTGTTGGAGTTGTCAGCATAGCGGTCCTCAGGGAGGTTATTCTCATCGGTGTAACCCCAGCCACCGCGTCCCCAACCGGCATCCACTTGACCCCAAGCCATGTAGTCCGCCATATCCTGCAGGGCCTGTTCATAAGTCCAGCCAGCAAGTGCCCCGGTTGTGATGATTCGGGTGGGTACCTTACTGGAAACAACGGCCATCATGGCAATGCCTGTTGTATAGGTCCTGTGATGGTCACTGGTCACATACACACCCAAGCCATTGCCGTTTGTGTCGGGATCGCCGGCAGATTGGAGACCTATGGGAATTGTCTGGGCAAGAGTAAACAGGTAGTCGAAGCCGGCTATGACTGAATTACAGTCAGGATAAGCCGGATCAAAGGGGGATTCGTACTCCAACTCATAGGCCCGTTCGCACAGCTTGACAAGGGCCAATCCGGTTTCACCGCCGGGGTTTCCTTGAGCCCAACTGCCGTTCGCTTGCTGCTGTGTCACAAGCCATGCGATACCCGCATCAATTGATGCGGCGATCTCTTCCTCGGTTGCGGCAATCGTAACACTACTGACAAACATAAACAAAACACATACACTCAAACAAATTGTTTTCCATCTGTCCATGATACTTAACTCCCTTCCTGATTTTAAAGGGTGATTGTTTACTCCCACAAACAACATAACTCTGTCAGCACCGACATGATTCTCAACTTTCACCTCCCTTCCCGCCGGCACCATGAATGGTTATTTTGCGTTTATACGGTTTTGTTTAAAATTGAAAAGCCACAGGTCTTTTTTAAAATACAAAGACGGCACGTGGTTTCTTGAAGATTTGAAAAAAATCTGATTTTGTCAGCGATGTGTTCCGATATCTGAGACTGTTTAATTGATAAAGATGCTTCAATTAACGCGTTCAATTTTGACAAAAACAAGATCTTTTTCAATCGGTAAAAACAAGTAAATCTCAAAAAATAATTACTGATTTTGGAATTCGGGACCCAATACAAAAACAGTCTAAAAATTCTTTTTTGAATTGTCGAAAAACTGTTGCGTTTCAAAGTATGACGTATATCTTTAAATAAGGTGTTTCAGGAACCGGGAAAGGAGAAAACGATGGTTACAAAAACACTTCTTATCACGTCTTTAATTGTTACTCTCACTGCATCTGCATTCGCCCTGGAACAGGGTACAATCATCGGATGGGGCAGCAATACCGAAGTGGTCGAACCCCATGATTACTTCGGGCAGGCCACGCCTCCCGAAGGAAACGACTTTACCGCCATCGATGCCGGACTTTACCACAGTATCGCATTGAAAGCCGACGGCAGTATTGCTGCATGGGGGCCGGATTCGGATGGTGATGATGGATGGTATGACTACGGCCAAGTCACAGATACTCCATCAGACAGTAATTTTATAGCGATCGCTGCCGGCGATTATCATAACATTGCCATCAGAACTGACGGCCGTTTACAGTCGTGGGGTGTGGATTATGGACTGGTTTCAAACACTCCAACAGAAGGTTTTTATATTGCTGTTGCCGGGGGTAATTATCATAGTGCGGCTCTCAAATCTGACCATACTGTGGTAACCTGGGGAGATGAAGATTATGGAGATGATTACGGCCAGATAACAGATACTCCATCAGACAGTAATTTTATTGCGATCGCTTCAGGTGCGGATCATTGTCTGGCGATCGCCGCCACCCCGGGCGACTCACAAGGATATCTTGTGGGGTGGGGAAGAAACACCAACGGCATCGCAACTCCTCCTTCCGGTAATGACTATATCGCTGTCGCTGCGGGGTACAACCACAGTTTCGCTCTGCGGTCAGACGGTACGTTAATGGCGTGGGGCGATAATACCTTTGGCCAGTGTAATATTCCATCTCCTAATTCTGATTTCATCGCAATCGCATCCGGGCGTTATCACAATATCGCCATGAAAAGCGACTACAGTTTGGTCACGTGGGGCCGGGATAACGAAAACGAGGTGACGGACACGCCGGCCGGTACAAATTTCATGGCGATTGCCGGCGGCGGTTATCACTGTCTGGCGATGGACCTGACGTGCCAGTACGCGCTGCCGGGAGACTGGAATCATGATTGCAGGATTAATTTGTCAGATTATCACATGCTGGCCTCGGCGTGGCTGTCTGGATATACCCTTTCCGACCTGCAGAACATGATGGAACACTGGCTCATTAATTGCAGGTCAACACCAAACGACCCGGCCTGCGTTCCTCTACCCTAACCGTTGAACCGGAACGAACTGCGAAAACGACGCAAAACCCAGCCGCAATCGTGACGGCGCAACGGATAACGGGCGACGCCTTCAAGCGTCATGAAGCGGAGCTTGCGGCCGCTGATTGCATAAAACGTCTTTTTCCTTGACATTGTATATCCAAATTGGTAAAAGGAAGATAGAGGGAACGGAAAGGCTTATTCACATTAAAATAACTCATTTTGGAAAGGGCTTGACATTGAAAAGGAGAAAACTGCTTTCTGCGGCCATTCCGCTGGTTGCCATAACGATCATATCTGCTAACGCCGAACCTGCACTGGATCTGAATCCGCCGACATGGCGAGGTGATCCCTACTCGACGACCCAGCAATGGACATTTCCGACAGAGGACTACCAGCCCTATGCGGATGCGTGGGACAACCCGTTCGGCCCGATGCAGTTAGAAATTCTTCCGGCCAATACGGACCCCTATTACGACCCATCCTCTTCCGCATGGAAGTGGGAGAATCTGCAGTATTTGGGGGCCGGTGACGAATCGCAGCAAATGATGCGAATTGAAACGCAACCCAACTGGCCGGATTCGGCAACCAATAAAAAGGCATGGGTGCAAATCACTTGGGGTGTTCATTTTTATGGCATCGACGCTCCGTATGATCGAGCATCAATGCTTTATCTGTCCCCATTTGAAGGTTTTGACGGAATCTTTCCAACTCCTGCAATCGATGCCCAGACACTTGGCATCGAAACCGATTTTTTTGGAAACACGGTCGAATGGTATCATACGACCTTTCAAATTCCTTTTGTCAGCTCTTACATTGAATACGATTTCGAAACCGGCGATAGCTGGATCGTAGAGGAAGACTCGTCCTGGGGCGCCATGTTCATGTACCCCTACGCCGGCGGAGTTCTTACCCCTGAACCGTTAAGCGGCGAATATGATATCTATATTTCTCAAGTCATTGTCGATACGATTTGCGTGCCCGAACCGGGAACGGTGATGCTGCTGGCACTGGGCAGTCTGACCCTGCGGCGCAGGAAATAACGCCTTCCCCGCAGCATCCAACCCATGGACCCGGACCAACTGCGCAAGCGGTACAAAAAAAAGCCGCGGCAGTGAGGGCGGGTTGTCGCTAAGGATTACCCGCTTGCATCACTGTCGCGGCTTGAGATTTTTTATTGGCGACAGAAGTATCCTTGCCGGACGGTATCTTGTTCTACCGGTTATTTCTTCGCGGTCTGTTCCTGCTTGCGGCGGAAGATGATTTCTTCGGCCAGTTTGTTCGGCACCGGGGCGTAGTGGCTCATCTCCATCGTGAACGTCGCCATGCCTTTGCTCTGGCTGCGAACCACCGTGGCGTATCCGAACATGCTCGCCAGCGGTACATCGGCCTGAACCACCGTGATGCTGCCCCTGTTCTCGGTGGACATAATCATCCCGCGACGGCTGTTCAGGTCGCCGACAACCGGCCCCTGATACTCGCTGGGCATTTCGATCTCGACTTTCATAATCGGCTCCAGCAGGCACGGCCTGGTCTTGCGGAACGCCTCATGGAACGCATCCCGCGCACAGATGCGGAACGCCATTTCGCTGGAGTCCACCGCGTGGAAAGACCCGTCGTCCAGGGCCATCTTCACGTTCACAATCTCATAGCCGGCAACCGGACCTTTTTTCATGGCCTCGATAAAGCCCTTGTTGACCGCGGGGATGTACTCGCCGGGAATACGCCCGCTGACGATATTGTCCTCAAACTCATAGGTCGCCTCGGCATCGGCCGCCAGCGGAATCATCCGCCCCACCACATGGGCGTACTGGCCGCTGCCGCCGGTCTGCTTTTTGTGCTTATAGTTGTACTCGACCTCGGTGGTCGGGGCCTCGCGGTAGCTGACGTTCGGCTGGCCGACGACGACCTCGGCCTTGAACTCGCGACGCATGCGTTCGACATACACATCCAGGTGCAGCTCGCCCATGCCGGCGATGATCGTCTGGCCGGTTTCGGGGTCGCTGGAGACGCGGAACGTCGGGTCCTCTTTCATAAACCGGCTCAGGGCTTTGGCCATGCGGTCCTGATCGGCGGAGGTGGCCGGCGTCACGGATAAACTGATGACCGGGTCGGCCACGAAGATGCTTTCGAGCGAGTAGTTCAGCCCCTCGCCGCAGAAGGTATCGCCGCTGGCACAATCGACGCCCACCAATGCGACGATGTCGCCGGGGCCGGCGTCGTTGACGTCTTCGCGATCGTTGGCGTGCATCCGCACGATGCGGCCGATTCGTTGTTTTTTGTTGGTGCGGGCGTTACGGTAGTGCTGGCCCTTTTCGATACGGCCCTGGTACACGCGGGTATAGGTCAACTGGCCGAACGATTCATCGGTAATCTTGAACGCCATCGCCACAGCGGTCGCGTCCGGGTCGCTGGCCAAGGGGGTTTCGGCCCCGTCATTGTCGTGGTCACGGGCAAACGCGATGCGGTCCAGCGGGCTGGGCAGATACGCACAGACAGCGTCCATCAGAAGCTGAACACCCTTGTTCTTAAACGCCGAGCCCATCATTAGCGGCACAATATCACGATTGATCGTGGCTTCGCGAATCGTTTCGCGGAGCATCGCCTCGGAAACCGGCTGATCATTGAGCAGCAGTTCCATCATTTCATCGTTGAACATGCTCAGCGCTTCGAGCATCTCATGGCGGGCGGCCTGGGCCACTTCCGTATAGTCTGAAAAAACAGGCCCGCGAATGATTGTTTCGCCGTTGTCGCCTTCAAAGGTGACCGATTCCATTGTGATTAAATCAATCACGCCCTGGAAGGTGTCGCCTTCGCCCATGTGAATCTGCAGCGGGACGACGTTGAGCCCCAGCTTTTCACGCATGTCGCGGCACACACGATCCGGGTCGGCGCCGGTGCGGTCCATCTTGTTGATGAAGGCGATGCGCGGGACGCGGTAGCGTTTCATCTGCTGATCGACCGTGAACGACTGGCTCTGTACGCCGCCGACCGAGCACAGCACCATGACCGCCCCGTCGAGCACACGCAGGGACCGCTCGACCTCGACCGTGAAGTCCACGTGGCCGGGGGTGTCGATCAGGTTGATGCATTTGTCCCGCCAGTTCACCTGTGTCGCCGCCGAGGTAATGGTGATACCGCGTTCTTTTTCCAGCTCCATGAAATCCATGGTCGCGCCGCTGCCTTCGCCGCGGACTTCCTGCATCCGGTGGATGCGTCCGGCATAATAGAGTATCCGCTCGCTCAAAGTTGTCTTGCCGGAGTCAATATGAGCGGATATTCCGATATTTCTGATTTTACTGATTTTTTCCATCTGTTTAGTTCTTCGTTTTTAGTTCGTCGTTAACGACTCGCCCGCTTTGTCCGTATAGACAAAAATCCCAACCGCTATACGAACAGGTGGAATGTAATATTTAGGCGAGTTAAAATTTAAGCATCTCAAAAAGTAGAGAATTGGTTAATTTAACGCAACAATTTGTCAAAGTCAAGTGATATTTTAGAAAATTCCGCTGTTTTGTGTGTTTTTCGTCATATTTCAGCGAAAAAAGGGTATTTTCACAGCACTGCCAGCTCACATTGATTCACAGGCAGGGATGCCCGTGCCACACGTTTCTATACTGATCACGATTGAACATTCCCGTTTCTGCGCGGCGGAGTTTATCCCGGGCTTGATCCGGGATCACCTGCGATCGTCAGTTACGACTTTGCTCGCGGGAATTGACTACCCTGAAGGGTATACTTGCTCATTCATTGGACGAACTGGTCAAACAGGTACCGCGAATCGTGCGGTCCCGGCGAGGCCTCCGGGGGGTACTGCACCGAAAAGGCCGTCATTCATAACGCATCATATTTCATGTCCAACTGATTATATTACCTTCGCTAAAAACAATCGAAAAACGCCGAACTCATTACATTAGATAAATAATCTAATGAGTTTTAGGTGGGTGTAGTGAAATGTTATCGGTTTACTTTCTCCGCCTCATCATCACAGCCCCAATGCCAATCAGCAGAAGTGTGGCAGGTTCGGGGACAGGGGATAGGAGAATTGCATGTTGTTCATTATCTAAAAAGCCATATCCTACCATATACCCGCTGTCATTTATGGAACATAATATACCAAGGCTCCAATCTGTGGAATCAGCATCAAGCAAGTCCTGCACCAGATTGATGGATCCATTTTCGTAAATATACGGCAGTTTCTGATAGCTATCTGTTACATAGTAACCAAGTGCAGTCCCATGTTCATTTATCTCATTACAGCGAGTACTATTGTATGTGAAATCTGGAGAACTAATTTCTATAAATGTCTCATCGAGGAGATCATAAATAAATGATTGATAGGTTCGAGAGCCCGGATATTCCCACGATTCCATTAGAACTTGCCCTTGGTCGTTTATTCCAAGGGCTTCAACTCTGCCAACAACACCAGCAGGAATAGGTAAAAATTCGAATGTACCATTTTCAAATAGAAACGGTTTATTATCACATTTTCCAACAACTTGGCCATAGTTATTTATGTCCCGGGCATAACCTCCATTGTCAGTAATATTGATATAAGAACCATCCTTATACATGAAAGCATTATCTCTGCCATCTATCACACGTCTGCTTCCAACAACAACTCCGTTATCATTGATCGCATAAATACCAACATTTTCGTGGTCCGATAGATCGCCGATCGTATTAATATTGCCGTTTTCATAAATGTATGCTGATTCAAAATGAAAAGAACTACTCCATACTACGCCACCAATTGTCCCAGAATTATTAATAGTGAGACCTCGGCTATTGGTGCCGGAAGGTGCTCCGATGTCCATCATAAGACCGTTACTATACTTAAATGCTCTCGGTAACCCGGCTTCATCGCAGTCGAATCCTGTAATTTCATTTTGGTTGTTGATAGAATAAGCATACGCTTTATGAAAATCGGACATATATCCCAAACTAGTCACACGATACGTAGTTTCTGCAAAACCATTATGGATAAACAAGTTAAACAGCAAAGCAGACAGCAAACAGATCGAATTTTTCATCTTTCCTACTCCAAAATCTTTCCTAAGTTCCTCCGCCAGCACCCTCCAATTAGGTGGCTTGCGTAATGATAATCTCATTATAGCAATTTACTGTCTAGTGCTCTGTAAAAACTAAATATTCGCGTAGTTTCTGTCCGATAATGACTTTGTAAAAGGTCTTTTTTATGGAGTCCATTATGAATAAGAAGTACATTGTCCGTCTCACTGACGCAGAACGCCGTGAATTGGTTGAGGTTATTAATAAACTCAAGGGAACCTCGCAAAAGGTCAAACGTGCGCAAATATTGCTTAAAGCCGATGCCGACGGCCCTCATTGGCCTCATCATCAAATTGCCGAGGCGTTTCTGTGTCGCACCAAAACGGTTTCCAATGTTTGCAAATCCCTGGTGGAAAGAGGATTTGACATCACCTTAAACGGCAAGAAGCGTGATACGCCGCCTCGCGCCAAGTTGCTTGATGGTGAACAGGAAGCCAAGATCATCGCCCTGCGATTGGGTAAACCGCCGACAGGCTATAACAACTGGTCGCTTCGGCTGCTCGCCGAGAAAGCGGTTGAATTAGAAATTGTGGATTCCATCAGTCATACGACGGTGGGCACCACCTTAAAAAAAATGACATGACGAATCGGAAGATTCAGTATTGGGTCATCCCGCCGGAGCAAGACAGCGAGTTTGTGGCGTGTATGGAAGATGTCCTGGATGTGTATTCAAGGCCGTATGATCCTGATTTTCCGGTGTTATGTATGGATGAACAGCCGGTGCAATTGCTGCAGGAAACGCGAACGCCGATTCCGGCGACGTTGCATCATCCGCGTCGGGTCGATTATGAATATGAGCGGAATGGCACTGCCAGTGTCTTTATGTTTACAGAACCGAAGTCGAGCTGGCGTGATGTGAGTGCTCGGTCCCAACGGAAAAAAGTGGACTGGGCCGTTGAAATGGCCGAATTGCTTGACGGACGCTATGCGAATGCGAAAAAAGTGCTTCTTGTGTGTGACAATTTGAACACGCACACCAAAGGGGCTTTTTATGAAGTGTTTCCACCGGAGCAGGCGCGTCGGTATGTGGAAAAGATCGAATTTCATTATACGCCCAAACACGGCAGTTGGCTCAATATTGCCGAAAACGAACTGAGTTCGATGACGCGACAATGTTTGAAAGATCGAAAAATGACAGACATTGAGATGCTGAAAAAAGAAACGAATGCATGGGCTGTAAATTCCAACGAAAAACAGAGAGGCGTGGACTGGCAATTTGAGGTAAAGGATGCCAGATGTAAATTGCGCTCACTATACCCGAATATTTAAGAATTACAAAGCACTAGTTGTAAGTTTGTCACTCACCACTTTTCGCATGAGTTCCTCGTCCGGTTCGTCGCCGATGTAGATGCGGTATTGGGCCATGGCCTGGCGGATGAACATTTCGGCGCCGTTGACGGTTTTCGCCCCCGCATCCTTTGCCATTTTCAACAGCTTTGTTTCCAGCGGGTTATACACTGTATCGAATACTGTCATCGTATCGTTGAGATACCCCCCCGGCACAT
>Ga0272441_10011994_pt1 | contig 12749 bp, 5 predicted proteins | sample SSMProp6N_FD_193582 | JGI IMG/M metagenome (GOLD analysis project Ga0272441, IMG submission 193582) | Marine sediment archaeal communities from Little Sippewissett salt marsh, Falmouth, MA, United States - SSM-Prop-6N | ecosystem: Environmental > Aquatic > Marine > Wetlands > Sediment ...
TGCTCGGACTTCTCCGCAGGCGCCTCGCGGGCGAGACGGAGGATTTCGGGCCAGCTCTGGACGAGGGCGTTGTAGGCGAGTGCCTCCTGGGCGCGCTTCTTTCGCTCAGAGAGCGTGTAGAGGCGGTACGCAAGCTCTCGGGCGGTCTCGGCCTTGCTGCCCAGGTTGCGGACAAGTTTCGCGGCGGCGGCTTCGCCTCCAGTGCCCAGGACTCGAATCAGATGATGGACGATCTCCCAAATCGTCAGACGTGAGTCCGTCTCGGGATCCCAATCCTCGGGGAGCTCCTCGGGGCGAAGCAGGCGCACCTTGCCTCCCTTGGAGGTTAGGATGCCATCTTCGACCATCCCCGAGACGCTCGTGTTCTTCGCCTTGGAGAGCAATTCAGCAATGCCGAACTCACCTTCGTCGAAGCCCGACCCCTCGAACCATGTCAGTGCCCAGCGAGTATCCTCGTCGAAGTCTCCTTCTTGCTCAGCCAGAACCTCGTCCACGGTTTGAACGATGAGCGAATAGGCATCACCCACGGAGAGCGGGCCTCCTGAGGCGTCGAGGACGCGGTCGTAGCGTGTGTAGATGGCCATTCCGGGACCGATGGTCGCCTGCGCAAGATCGACGGGTGCGATGTTCGCCCTCTGAAGGTGGCTGAGTGCGTTCGGCATCTCGTCGCGTAGCGCTTGCTGGAACTCGCGCCGTGTCGCCGCCGGCAGCTCCATCGGCCGCTTCCGGCAGGCGAGGACGATGCTAGAAGCGAGCATATTGCGACCAATCCCCGCTAGCTTGTTTGCCAGTTCGGTTCGCACTGGCCAAGTTCCCGTGACAGCGAATCCCGCGCGGATGACCGCATCGAGGAAGGTCACCCAGCCCGTACTCACTGCACTCGCATCGCCCCTGGTCTCGGACTGCTTGAAGGCGTAGTAGATGGTGACAGGGAAGCTCGGGTGTGTTTGCTCCGCGAGGCGGTGCATCGCTTGGGTCATCCCATGAAGAAAGAACGTCTCCGCCTTCTCCTTGCTTCCGTGGCGGTAGGGCGTCGCCACCAGCTCCTCCGTCTTTGGGACAGCGAGCGTGGCAAAAAGGACAGGGAAGATCGATTGCATAGCCCTTCGCAGCCAGACGTAGAAGAAATCGGATAGGTCTGCGTAGCCGATGTTGTCGTAGTAGGGCGGATCAGTAGAAGACACCTTGTCGCGTGTCACTGCCTGAGAACTCGCATCTTCCTGACTGCCATGACCTTCACAGCTTGCTGGTAGGCACGACCCTGTGACACGAGCTACTTGCTCAATGCCACTCTCGAAGCTACCCGTCAGACCAGAAAGAGGGTTAGCTTCTGCGTAGTCCCATACCATGGGCAAAGCGTTTCTGCTGAACGTATTCCGAAGACTGTCGCGCGTTGAGTCCCAACTGCATAGACTCGATCCCCTATCGGCAACCTTGCTAAGGGCAAGGGCAAGATAGCTCGTACACGCTTCGGCATAGGCGGCTGCGCCTATCCCACCATCGCGCAAGGAGGTCCCATCGCAAGATCGACCTGCATCAACGGCATCCCGCCGGATGCGATCTGTCGCCTCGCCCACTAGATCAGAAAATGCCGTCAACGCTACGAGCTGTCGCGAGGTGAAGGCATCCCCCCAAGTGGGCATTCCGTACATGGGCAGACGATCTACGTCATGGCAAGGGGTAGTCACATTGAGGTCGGGTTTCCATACAGGCGACGCTGTACGTGCGATTGCGTCGTGCTTCTCTACAGGCGGCAGATAGACGCGCCCGCGATCTGCCTCGGCAACGATTGCCATCAGCCGAGAACCCATCTGGCCCGATTGGGCTTCCTTCCTTATGTACTTGGCGGCCATGACTGTCCCGGACATCAAGCACCGGAAGTTCGCGCCGCCGGAAAGCTTCGTCCCGCGCCTTGCTTCCTGCACATCCGGCGGCAGACCGACTCTCACACGGAACCGATACCCTTCACCCTCGATGACTGGCTCGATGTAGGCTTCCTTGCCTTTCCTCGTCGAGAGCATGAACGTGGAGATGAGCGGAACGTCGACATCGACGAAGGCCGGGTTCGGGCTCTTCACGGTTCGCGCCCAGAGCCAAGCAATCACCGTCAGCTCGCGCCCAACGTACGGCTCCAGATCCGCTCGATCGGCTGCCAGGTCGGCGGTCACTTCGATCCTCGGATAAAGGTGACCGATCTGCCTCTCGACCTCGTCGCGCACCCACTTCCCGTAGTAGCGGACGTCCTCAGCCAGGCCCTGCGATCCGGACCACTTGGCGTCCATCTGTGTCTTCTGCCGCTGTGCTTCCGGATTGACTGGAGATTGCCCCGCGAACTTCGGTGGGATCTCGATCATCGCCTTGTTGATCAACACGGACACCGGATTGAGGTCGCTTGCGTACGCCTCCAGTCCCAGCCGCTGGGCTTCCAGCGGCAGGGACCCACCGCCTGCGAATGGATCGTGGAATGCCGGCAGTTCGTCGCGGTCAAACAGCTTCTCGGCTCGTGGGTGGTCCAGATTCTCTGAACAAGTGCGCCGCCAGCTCTGCCAGATCTCGTCACGTGCACGCCGAAGGACTTCCTCGTTCGTGGTGTTCTCCCATTTCACTAGTTCCTCAATGATTCGGAACAGGCGCTGTCTCTCCTTTGCCTGCTCTTTCTCCGTGGGGAAGAGGTCAGGCCAGCTCGACGGATCGTCCACCATCTGAGCGAAGATGACGGCTCTTGCGGACGCAAGCGGCCGCCGCGCCCACCAAAGATGCAGTGTCGACGGATGCCCGTGGTGGATCGACTTCTCTCTCGCAGAGGCCTCGTTGATTGCATCCAGTGGCAGCGCCACCTCGATCAGCTTTCTGCGAGTCCTGACTCCTTCGGTCATCCAAACTCCAATCGGTAGTCAGCTACGTACACCCGGAGCTTGCCATTCTCAAGTGATGCGCTGAGGTCGTTCCAGGTGTACTCTACGGCTTCTCCATCGCTGCCCATGAGCACGAAGGAGTAGACGCGTGGATAGCGCTTGCAGAGCTCCCAGACCTCCGCAGGCAATGACAGCGGTTGCTTCTCAAGGCAGTGCGCCCGAGGCCAATAGCAGCGCTCGAGTTCGCCTGAGGACTCGTACTGCTCCCAGAATCCACCTTCGCCCTTCTTCGCCCATCTGCCATCGTTCGCGAGGAAGTGTAATGACTCTCCGTCACGGGTGAATCCCTGTCGCTCGAGAAACTCACGTATAAGCGCATCGTGCCTGTTGCCACGTCGAGCCGCGCGGACGGTTGTGAGTTCTTCTGGGGTAACGTCAGTTCCCGACTCATCTGTGGGCACGGGCGAAGGCTTCTGGTCAGACGAGATTGGGGCATGGTTGAGAGCTGAACCGCCATCGCTGGCACTGGACAACGCGCTACGTTGCCAGCCGCGGGCGGGCCCGGGTTCGGCTGGGGCGGAGACGGGCGTGTCATCGACGGGACTCAAGTCGAATGCCGTCTCGAAGTACTCGTGGATGAAAGCCGGGGTGCGTTCATAGCAGATCCTGATCGCATCTTCAATGTCTCGATGCCTGAACGGGCGTGCTAGCTCTCGAATCACAGCTGTCGCTCGGCCCGCGGGAGTTGTATCCGCGACGTAGAGGCAATCGCCAAGCCATACGGCAACTGCATCGTGAGACGTGCCGGCAGGAGCACCATCGTGATAGGGGAGAACAGCCAGTCCTCCGGTCACCGTCCTCCACTTCGTTCTCCGCAATCGCTCTGCAGAGACCTGCACCTTGTCGCATGTGGTGTCTTCCTCCAACTGGATCCGTCCGATGAGTTCGCCGAGCGCATCTGTCCATGGCCTGTCACACGGTTCGCTGATCGCCGTTTCGGCGCCCTGCTCAACCCGAAGCTCAATGGCCTCCGACAACGACTCCAGTCCAGCGAACGCGGCTGCCTCTCGGGACTCTCTCGACAGGAAGCGCAGATCCGCGGTCCGCATACGGATGACAGGGAACAGGTCGAGATCAATCGCGTACGTAGGATCCGAAAGCTCGAACTCGAATTCGGACGTTTGTACCCATCGTCCGAAGAGGTCGACCCATCGCTGACAGGTCGTCCAAACGGGCTCCGCAATCGGTTCAATGATCTTGTGGATTCCTCTCCCCAGGTTTCCGGGAAGCTGTTCGCCAACGGGGAGATCCTTGAGCCAGCGAAGAACGCGATCGAGCGTCGGCCTCTCCTCAACGCCGATGCGCCTCCAAAGCTGAAGCTTCCGAGTCATCGGATGCACCAACGGGATGCCGAGAAGATCGTCCGCCGTCGACGCAAGGTATATGCCAATCGATGTGAAGAAGTCGCCGTCCTCTGAGAGGATGAGACGGTCCGAGGCAAACGCTCCGCGGAGTTCCTCCATCTGCTCCGTTGGCAGCGTCTCAGTCAGCCGGTCGATGTGCTCGTAGATTCTGGCGAGATCCGTGCCTCTGACTTCAGTCGCTGCGGCAAGGGCCCGCAAGCGATTGAGGATTCCTGACATGTCCGTCGATCTCTGGCGTACACCAAGTGCGATCAACAACGGCTGCGTCAGCGGCGTATCGAGGTCGGCACGAACGAAGAGCTCGATGTCGTGGAGGGCATCCGTTTCGGCAGTTCGCAACAGCAACTCACTAGGCCGATGGAGTACACCCTGCGTATCCGGAAGGCACGGAAGTTCTCGAAGCTGAATGACCCAAGAGGCTGATAGCTCAATCTCCTCGAGTTTCCTCCTGCCACTACCCATTTTCGCGCGGAATGCCGCTGTGGCTCTGGCGTGTGGCTCCCAGTACCAGCCCGGGGCTTCGAGAATGTGTGAGACGAGGCGAGCCCAGTAGGCCGGGTCGGATTGGGCCTGATCGTGCCAGTAGGTCCAAAGCTCCTCTGGGAAGTCCCAGTCCTCGATCTCGTATTCTTCGCTGCGAACGTACGAATTCTCCGGCACCTCTCCATCGAAGCCACGACTGCGCAGCGCTTCCTCGAACTTCGCGTGTCCGTAGAGTGATATCGTGCGCTCCGAGAGCGGGACGAACGGTAGCAGATCACTACCCTCCCTCGTCACCCACGCGGACCAAGCGCCCTGAGTGCATGACGCTGACGGCTTCATGTAGTCAGGGTGAAGGACATGCGACGCCATCCACTCTTGTGGAGCGAACAGGTCGAGGTCGCCTGAGAGATCTACCACAAGGATCTCGTTGCCAGTCCGGAGCTGGCCATCGCACGACAGGTAGCGCATGCTATCTCCGACCGAGGCCTCTAGCTGGGCGGCGATCTGCGCAATGCGAACCACCTCAGTGCAAGGCGGATCCTCCGCAGAGAAGATGGCTTTTGCCGCCAACCGCACGATTCGGCTCGTTTCGGTTGCACGGGCCAAGCCAAGGACATTCAAGATGGCGACGCAGTCTCGCATGGATTCGTCAGCTCGGTCCAGTTGCTCAAGCCAAACTGGATCTAGTGTGAGCACCCGGTCTGAAAGGAAACTCCAATACGCGCCGAGCCGAGCGCTGAGCTGGCGACTTGGGCGAACTAGATCCTCCGCGCGGTGAAGAACTGCTGAGTCCTTCGCAGGGACGATTCGAGCGGCCGTCCGCCTCACGTAGTCCTTGGGATCCAAGAGGTTGGCGGAACACAACTTCCATAGATCGATCAGTTGTGTCCAGGTACTGGGCCGCGGGGGCTGCTCCTCTTCGAGCGTAATCGGGATCGACTCGGCGTCGAGTCGGTCAATGCATCCGCACATCTCAAGCGTCTCAAGCTCTGTTTCGGCAACGTGTCGATTGAGCACTTCTCGGTCGGCTTCAACAAAGATGCGCTTGACTGTAGCGTAGTTCCACACGCCAAGAAGCTCTGTGGGGACTGCCGTAGCCTGTTTGCCCTCTACGAATTCCTTCTCGTCAGTCAGAAGGAAGGGCTCTTCCTCGAGTTCCTCCCAGAATGCCGTGTAGATCATCCTGTGGCAACGAGACTCGAGTGTCCCGTCTTCATCCGGCTCTCTCGGAATGAGTGCGTATCCCTCACAGCGCGATTCCTCGGGGAGGTCCTCGCGGTGCAACCAGGCCTTCAGTGAGTCTGCAGCCAGCCGGCCGATTCGCTGGAGCAGCCAACGATTGGTATGCGACAGCTCTGGTTCCTTGAGTTTCGAACGTCCGGGGTCCTGGATGAACGGAGCGTTAACGGCAAACGGCAGCTCTGTGCGCACTGTCGTCGGCAGGATGACATAGAAATCCCCGGGCATCCCGAGGAGAAGCTCCACACTACACGGGGGATAGTCTAGTTCCTCGTCACCCACGATTCGCTCCTCTGCGATTTCAGCCAAAGCCTCTCTCGGGAAGGGCTCCTCCGCGGAGCGGATGTGTAGGTAGCTTCGGCCAGGAGCCGTCGAGATCTCTACCCACTCTGAGTTCTCTATGGGGCCGGGTCCCACCACCTCCCAATGGATGGTGACCTCGTTGATCTTGAGATGCCGCACAGATCGAAGAAACAGAAGCGATGCGGGGCTAGTCACCCACTCCTCGAGATTGCGCGAGAGATCCTGTAGCACAAGGTCATTCTGGATCTGAACATAAACCCCCGTCGTGCCATCCGCGCCGCTTCTTGGCTCTTCCCAGACCGGTTCGGTGAAACGGGCCTTGTCGAACCGAAAAGACAGGGTAGGAGTCTGCACGTGGACGGGGTTCCCAAGACTGAATGTGCTCTTGAAACCGATTCCGCGGAAGCCGATTGTGTGAAGTGCCCGCTTGTTCGAGTACCCGAAGCGGCACAGCGAGGCGAAGTCAGACGCGTCGAAGTCCCTGCCGTCATGCCGAAAGCGGAAGACCTGCCCGTCAGTTGACGTCTCTGCCTTACTCGCCCCCGCATCGTCAGCGTTCTGAAGGAGCTCGCTCACTACGTGCCGCGGAATCTGGATCTGCCTGAACAGCTGATGCCAAGGGCCTGCTAGTTCAGGCGTTTCTTCAAGGTTGCGCCAGATGGTGCGTGCGTTCTCTCGGACCTTGTCGAAATAGGGGGGGCGGGTCATCCAGGATGTTCACCCCGTTCCCAGAGGGATCTGAGCTTGTAGTTGATGCTTGTGACACTGAACTCGGGCTCCTCCTCAAAGGGGTGCCGTACGTAGCGGCAGTCCGTCCGGTCCCCATCGACCTCGACCAGTGCGAGGATGAAGGCATCGGGCTTGTTGAACGCCGTCATGATTTCGTTTCGGGTTACCGTGACGGTGGTTGCCCCCTTCGCCCTTCCCTTCACTTCGATAAATCGGAGCGACCCGGATCGAGGATCACGCGACTCCACGTCATAGCCCAGGTTCTGAGACCCGACGGCCACGGGCTCGAACCCCAGGCTGCGCTCGGCTTCCTGTACGGTCTCCATGGCGATCCGCTCTACAGCTAGGCGCTCATCAGCGCTTGAATCCTGCCAAGGGCCACCCCCTTTCTCGAGTAGCCATATGGGGATCACCAGAGCCCCACCGCGAACGACGGGCAAGGCCGAACTGATCTCAAGTTGCCGATCCAGTAGTGCTAGCCGGCGGCGCAATCTAGCAGTCAGCTCATCGGCTCGCTCTTTTGCCTTCTGCCAATTCATTCGCGGCTGCTTGCCGGCTTGCTCTTGCTCCTTGAAGCGCTGCGCACGCAAGTCCCAGTAGCGGATCTCCTTCTCAAGCCGATCCTTGACCGCGGCACGTGTTCTAGTTACGAGGGACTCCTGGCGTTCCCGGACCTCTTGCAGATGCCTGGGCACAAGCTCCTCCACGGCGTGTCTGAGCACGGTGTTCTCAAGTTGCGTTCCTGCAAGCCAGTCTGCATTGAGCTCCTCAGTGATGAGCTTCATTTCCTCTTCTGTGATGGGGCGAAGATCCAGATGCGGAGCGTACCCGGCTGATCTTGTCTTTCCGGTTTCGTCGATCTCCACGAACTGGAACTGCTTGGAGAGAGCCCTGTCGTGTCCGCTATCGCTGAGGGTCGTATCCATGACTGCATGCTCAAGGACGTAGAGCGCACGAATTGACGTGCCAAGATCCTCTGGATCGACAAGAAGAGCCCCCTGCTTGAGCAATCCGGAATGCTCCTCCATGAGAATCTCCGCGGTGCTCTCGAGCAATGGATGGCCAGGGCAGACGAAGTCGGCAACCGGCTTGCCTTGGACTGTGACCTCTTCTCGGGCAAACGTAATCCGCTCGTAGCGAGGCTGTACCCGATCGCGCGTGCCCGCCGATCTCATGTGGGTGCGAATCAGCGCGGGCACATGAGTCACTTCGAATCGCTTGGGCTCGCGGCGATGGAACGAACCGCTCAAGTACCGGAACGCCTCGAGGAAGAACGCTTGGATGAAGTGGGGTTGCAGTCTTCGCGCTTCTGCTCGCTCCATTTCCTCTCGAATGCGATGCACCGTATCGGCATCCATGACGTCGCTCGTGAGGGCGCGCGCCTTGACCAGTGCTCGGATTCTCTCTGGATCGAAAGCTTCGTTGACAGCCCGCTTCAGCCTCTCTTGTACTTCCGGCGACTCACCGTGCCGAACCGCTTCCAACAGGAGCTCGCGCAAAGGTTTGCCGTCAATGGGCTCTCCGAGAATGTTGAACACATCGCCAGGGAGATCCCGCTGTTCAGCTTCTAGTTTCTTCAGGAGCCTGGCGTACACGTCCCCTTCGCGTGTCTCGCTGGCACACAGATTCCAGACCGTACAGACTTCGTTCTGCCCTATCCGATGAATGCGGCCAAATCGCTGCTCGAGCCGGTTGGGGTTCCAGGGAAGGTCGTAGTTGATCATCAGATGTGCTCGCTGCAGGTTGATCCCTTCGCCAGCCGCATCCGTCGCAAGGAGAATCGCGACGCCCTTGTCCTGTGTAAACCGATTCTGAACATCCCTTCGCTCATCACGATGCATGCTGCCGTGAATGGTCGCAATCGTCTCTGGCTGCCCAAGGAGTGTCTCGATTCGCTCGTTTAGGTATCGCAATGTGTCGCGATGCTCTGTGAAGATGACCAGTTTGCGGCGGTGACCATCGCCATCAATCATGTTGGCATCATCGATGAGCAGTTCGCGCAGCTCACTCCACTTGGCGTCAGTCCTGCTGTTTCGCAGTTGCCGAGCTTGCTCCTCTAGGTCGCGAAGTAGCCCGATCTCTATCTGAAGTTCCTCAATGGATGCGCTGGCGGTCGCGCCGTCTACGATCTTCTCTTCCAGCTCTTCGTATTCAATGGATGGTGTCTCGTCCCAGAGATTGTCCGTGTCGTCGGTGACATCCGGCATCTCGTCTGTCAGCCCATGCCGCGAGTCGAAACCTCGCTTGAGAAGCCTGAATTCCTCAAGGCGACGCTCCAGCTTCTCACGGCGCCGGCGGAGCGACTGATAGATGGCTTCGGGAGAGGATGCGAGGCGTCGTTGCAGGGCAGTCAGCGCGAACCCGACAGTGCCACGCTGGCGTGCATTCTCGATTCGCTCTGCCCGGTCGAACTCGTTGCGAACGTAGTTAGTCACGAGCTCATACAGCTCGGCTTCCGCAGTGGAGAGCTTGTACTCGACGGTAATGGCTCGTCGTTCGGGGAAGAGAGGCGTTCCATCGAACCGGAGCAGTCTCTCCTTGCTGAGGCGGCGCATGAGATCAGAGGCGTTTCTGCTGTGGACCCCGTCTCGGAACCGCCCTTCGAATCGATCCTCATCGAGCAGTGACAGAAAGAGGTGGAAATCTCCTTCTTTCCCGTTGTGCGGAGTGGCTGTCAGAAGCAGGAAGTGCCGTGTGAGGTGGGAGAGCTTCTGCCCGAGCTGATGCCGTTTGGTGTATCGGACGTCGTGGCCGTACACCGAGGCCGACATCTTGTGTGCTTCATCCACGACCACGAGATCCCAATCTGTCGCTGACAGCTTCTGCTGGACGTCCTCATTTCGACTGAGCTTGTCAAGCCGGGCAACGACGAGATTGTTCTCCTGGAACCAGTTCCCAGTTCTCGCCGATTCGTACTTGTCATTGGTCAGGATTTCGAACGGGAGACGGAACTTCTCCCAGAGTTCATCCTGCCACTGCTCTGCCAGCATCCCGGGGCAGACAACAAGGCACCTCTCTAGATCGCCCCTTGCGATGAGCTCCTTGATGAGAAGCCCGCTCATGATGGTCTTCCCAGCACCGGGATCGTCCGCGAGCAGGAATCTCAGTGGCTGGCGAGGGAGCATGGATTCGTAGACAGCAGTCAGCTGATGTGGCAGCGGCTCGATTAGGGATGTATGAACCGCAAGCAGTGGATCGAACAGATGGGCCAGGCGAATCCGGTAGGCTTCGAGCACCAGCTTGAAGAGAGCCCCGTCGGCACTGAATGCCCATTGCTTGCCGGCCTCGACAATCTCTAGTCGGGGTTCCTGATCCCTGTAGACGAGCTGCTGCCCAAGCTGCCCCCCTGAGGCCCGATAGGTCAGGTCGAGAACGTCGTCGCCAATCCACTTGACAGCAACGACTGTAACAGCTTCGTCTCTTCGAATGCCCTTGACTAGGGCATCGCTCTTGAGATCTTCAAGACGCAATCGGACGCCTCCCCTTCGACCAGTTGATGCAAACTCACTCTACCATGAAGCGCGAAACGCTCCAATCGGCGCCCAGATGATTGGGGAAGCTGCGCACTCCTCAGGTGGAAGTCAATGCGGTGCAGCGTGGAGGGAGCAACGAGGTGACCCTGCCCCCGTCTTAGGTCCAGTCGTAATGTCAGAAACCGCGCTTCCTGGTAGCTAGCTCCTGCTCTTTCGCCCAACAGCTCTGCAACGTAGACTGCCGGCGCCCGGTCTCCTAGACTGGAATGGGGTCGCACTTCATTGTACTCGACCCTCCAGCGCTCGATGATCCTGCTCGCCTCCGCCAGGCTCTCGAACCAGTGCATGTTCAGGCACTCGTCCCGTAGCTTGCCGTTGAAGCTCTCGATCAGCCCGTTGTCCATCGGTCGACCCGGCGCAATGAAGTCGAGCTCGATTCCACGTCCATACGCCCATTGATCGAAGTGGTTGCTCGTGAACTCTGTCCCGTTGTCCGAGGTGATCACCTTGGGCTGTCCGTAGATCTCCATCGCTCGGTCAAGCGCACGAGTGACGGCTTCCGCTGGAAGCCGTTGCGCCGCTTCCAGACACACGCACTCCCGGCTCACCTGATCGATTGCCGTGAGGACCCGGAAGCGTCGTCCATCTGCCAGCTGATCGCTCATGAAGTCGATGCTCCACTGCTCCCTAGGCTCCGTCGCCGGAAGTAGCGGTAACCGCCTCTGAGCGGCTCGCTTCTTGCGCCGTTTCGTCCGCACAAGAAGCCCTTCCTCTCCGTAGATGCGGTACACCCGCTTGTGGTTCACCTCCCAGCCGTTCCTCTGCAGCAGCACCGTCAGCCGTCGGTAGCCGTAACGGGGACGGGCGTAGGCCAGTTCTTTCAGCCGCATCCGTAGGGCTCTGTCGTCCTTCCTGCGGGACTCGTAGCGGCACACCGACCGGTGCAGTACGAGCAGCCTGCACGCCCTGCGCTCCGAGATCTCGTAGTCCTCGCGAAGCTCGAAGAGCAGTTCCCGCTTGCGTGCAGGCTTCAGAGTTTTCGCTGCAGCACGTCTTGGAGGATCTGCTTGTCCAAGCTCAGTTCAGCCACGAGCTTCTTCAGCTGACTGTTCTCCCGCTCTAGCTCCTTGAGACGCCTCAGCTCGCTGGGACTCAACCCGTCGTACTTCCTGCGCCACCTGTAGACGGTGTTCTCACACACTCCGTACTTGCGGGCGATCTCCTTGACCGAGATGCCCATCTCCAGCTGTTTGACGGCGTAGACGATCTCAGTCTCAGAGAACCTCGATGTCCGCATGCTCTTCGTCCTCCCCTAAACGCTAGTCCATGTCGATTTCGACATTATGTTTGGACCGGATTCTGGGGTGAAGGTCTGTCGATGACAAGGGAATCCGTCAGTAGCTAACTGTCAAGGGAAAATGTCAGTCCCATGGGAGGACTGACGTTGAGCCAGAAGGAGCAGGCAAGACTGGGAACGCTCAATCGCGTGTTGGATGGCCAGCTACGAGCGAGCGAAGCGGCGATCGTTCTTGGGGTGAGCGAGCGTCACAAATGGCGGATGCTCGCGGCGTACCGGAGGCAGGGAGCGGCTGCTGTCGCTCATCGAAACCGCGGTCGACGTCCAGCAGATGCGACGGCTGCGGCCGTCACCCAACAGGTGATTGAGCTCGCCCGAACACGGTATGCGGGCGTGAACTACACCCATCTCACAGAGCTACTCGGGGAACGGGAGAGCATCGATCTCTCTCGATCGACGGTACGAAGCATCCTGTTGAGTGTCGGGCTGCCAAGTCCGCGACGGCGCCGCCCTCCACGGCATCGCGCACGCCGAAGGCGGTTCCCGCAAGAGGGGATGCTTCTTCAGGTTGACGGCAGCATCCACCACTGGCTAGAGGAACGAGGGCCGCAAATGGCGTTGCTGTTAGCGGTCGATGACGCGACGGGGACGGTCGCTGGAGCGCTATTCAAGGCGAGGGAGGATGGCCACGGCTACTTCCGGCTGCTGTGGCAGATCATCAAGAGCAAAGGGATTCCTCTGTCGCTGTACACCGATCACCACGGTGTCTTCTGGTACACCCACCAGCGCCGGGAGAACAGAGATGGGGAGCCTGCTGCAGACAAGCGGAAGCCGACACAGTTTGGCCGAGCGATGCGCGAACTTGGGATTGAGCAGGTGTTTGCGTGGAGCCCACAAGCCAAGTGAAGGGTGGAACGCGTGGCGGGAACACTCCAAGATCGACTCG
>Ga0272441_10011995_pt1 | contig 12748 bp, 13 predicted proteins | sample SSMProp6N_FD_193582 | JGI IMG/M metagenome (GOLD analysis project Ga0272441, IMG submission 193582) | Marine sediment archaeal communities from Little Sippewissett salt marsh, Falmouth, MA, United States - SSM-Prop-6N | ecosystem: Environmental > Aquatic > Marine > Wetlands > Sediment ...
GCTATAATGCTTTTATTTTGTCACATACATCAATGCCTGTTGATATACCAGAGCAAAAAGAAATAGACGATTTCTTGCCCAAATATAAACCTATGTGGAAATTGGATGTTAAAAATCCAATCACTTTTGGAAATATCATCCTTCCAGCAGAATACGAAAAAATCAGAAAAGACATGCAAAACTCTCAGGAAAATGCTAAAAAATTAATACCTAAAATTGCACAAGACTGGCAGAAAAAATTTGATAGATATCATGGAGATTTAATTGAGAAATATAAGTGCGATGAAGCTGATTATATTCTTCTTTCCATGGGCGCAATTGGTGCAGAAAGCAAAGTTGCTATTGACAATCTCAGAAAAAATGGATTAAAAGTTGGACTTGCCCGAGTTCGCACATTTAGACCATTTCCAGCCGAAGAAATATTAAAAATTAGTAAACAGGCAGATCTTATCGTAATTGATAGGAACATATCAGTGGGATTCGAAGGTGCAGTATTTAGTGAGGTAAAAGCTTCATTATATGGTAAATCAGATGCAAAAGTATATGGTTTTATCGCAGGACTTGGTGGAAAAGACGTTACATATGGTGACATTGAAACAATTTGTAAAAAAGTTTTTAATGGTAAGGCAAAAGATTGTGAATGGTATGGTTTTGAGGAGGTATAAAATTGGCAATTAAAGACTTACCTGAACTAGAATGTATCATTCCTGGCAGTGCTGCATGTCCGGGCTGTCCTGCAACAATGGGTCTTCGTATGGTTTTTAAGGCACTTGGTAAAAATTCAATAATGGTTGTTCCAGCTTGTTGTACTGCAGTAATTGAAAGTATACATCCAAATACATCGTTCGATATACCAACAATGAATATTGCCTTTGAAGGCGCTGCAGCAGGAGCTAGTGGCGTTGAGGCAGCATTAAGACATCAGGGAAAAGGTGATACGACAGTTGTAGCATGGGCCGGCGATGGAGGTACCTATGATATCGGTATTCAGGCTCTATCTGGTGCTCTTGAGAGAAGGACTAATTTTATTTATATATGCTACAACAACCAAATATATTCTAATACTGGAATTCAAAGAAGCGGAGCCACTCCTTATGCTGCTTGGACTACAACAACAGTTGGTGGTAAAACAGAATTTAGAAAGGAAATGGGAGAAATCATTCGGGCACATCATATACCATATTCAGCCCAAGCGTGCATCAGCTATCCGGAAGATTTATATAAGAAAATAAAAAAGGCAAAAAGTATCAAGGGACCCAAATATGTAGAAATATTCTGCCCTTGTCCACCAGGTTGGAGATTTGCCATGGAGAGAACCGTTGAAATGGGAACATTGGCTGTTGAAACAGGAGCATGGGCATTGTATGAATGTGAAAACGATGTTTTAACATTTAATGGAAAAAGTAAATTATTACTTGAAAAAAAAATTGAACCCAAACCAATTGAGGATTGGCTCAAATTACAAGGCCGCTTTAGACATCTTTTTAAACCAAAGAAGGATTTTAAAAGGTTAAAGGCAATTCAGGAACATACTGATTTGGTGTGGGAAAGATATAGAGAATGCTACCAATAAAAAAGGATTGTGAAAATAAAATGGAGGCGATAGTTAATGTTTGCAAAGGAACTACTGAAACAGAGCCTCCCCCTGCTAATATTATGTGGACTCGGTGGTTTAGTAGCAGGTAGCACTCTTGGAGTGATGACCGATCTTCTTGTAGATATTCCCGGACTTATTGTAATAATTCCAGCAATAATTGCAATGCGTGGAAATATTAGTACAACATTGGGTTCCAGATTAGGATCAGCATATCATCTTGGTGTTATTAATGCTGAAAATATATGGAATGAGGAACTTAAACAGAATGTCATAGGTTCTCTTGTTCTTAGCTTTCTTGTTTCAATCACCATTGGAATACTAGCATATGTGACCACAATTATTTTCTTTGATATTAGTCCCAATCCAGTAAAACTTATTATCATAGTATTAATTGCAGGAGTTGTTTCTGGTGCAATTTTAACTATGTTGACCATTGTAATAATATTTGCTGTTTTTAAAAGAGGATATGATCCAGATAATATAACTGGACCTGCCTTAGCTACTTTTGGAGATATTATAACCATGCTCTCCATTTTTGGCAGTGCAATTATTGTGGAGGTAATACTGTGATATATAGCTGGAAGAAAATAGTTAGGTATGGATTGCCTCTACTTACTTTATGTATTCTAATTGAGTTGTTTGCCGGTCAGATACTGCAAAGTGGACAGAATACTTTATTGAAAATACCAATTTATCTTATTTCTATCCCAGTTATCAACGGAGTCGGAGGAAATATAGGTAGTATCTTGGGTGCTCGTTTAGCATCTGGTCTTCATGTTGGATATATTAATCTTGATATTAAAGATAAAAAGATGCATGAGAATCTTATTACTTCACTATTGATGGGGATTATCACCTATACAGTACTTGCGATACTTATTTATTATATTGCATCATTTAGTAGGATAACAATGGGCATTAGCTTGATAGAATTTGTATTTGTTTTGTTAGCTGTGGGGGCACTACTTATTTGTGTTGTCTCAGTGGTTAGCATTTTTACAGCTTTTTTATCTTTTAAGAAAGGGATGGATCCAGATGACTTTATTGCACCAGTAGTAACTACCATTGGAGATACCATGGGAATAATATTTTTGTTTTTGATAATTGGAGTAGCATAAGTATGATCGAAAAGAAAAGAAGAAACATAATTAAAAGATTGCAAAGAACGCCTAAGTGGAAAAAAGAAGAATTCAGTGAAATTGAATATGAACCTACGCCAGTAAAAGATCTACTGACTGAAATGAAAGATATTTCAGAACTTATAATTGACCTGGCATACTCGGCAGTTCTTTTTGATAACGAGGAAATAGCTGAAGAGGTAAAATATCTTGAGGTGCGTATGGACAAACTAAACTACGATATTAGAATAATGGCAATGATGGCTGCTAGAACTAAAGAGGACGCAGAACAACTAGCTGGTATTCTTCAGGTTGCTCAATCAGCTGAGAAAATATCTAACACTGCAGGAGATATTGTGCTAATTTTAAAAGATAAAAATAGACCAACTTTATCTAGAATATTGAGTAAGGCAGATGAAAAAATCTTTCGAATTAAAGTATTTTCAAATTCTAAAGCATGCAAACAAAAAATTGGCAACTTAAAGATTGAAACTGAGACGGGAATGAGAATCATAGCTATAAGAAGGGAGAATATCTGGATTTTTAATCCACAATCTGATGCGATTTTAATGGCTAATGACTGGCTCATTGCTCGCGGTACTGATGAAGGTTTTGAAGATCTCGATAAATTTCTAAAAGGAAAATTGAGGGTTTTGGAATGAAAAAGAAAACATCAGAAGATATCGTATTAGAAATAAAAGACAAATCTGAACTAATGGTAGATTTAGCATATTCATCATTGTTATACGATAATAAAATCATTGCAAAAGAGGTTTATGATCTAGAAGATCTAATAGACAATCTATTTGGAAAATTACAAAAGGGATCTTTAGAGGATGTACAAAAAGGGAAACTTACTGTTAATGCTGCACTTACGTTGATGAGATTAGCCAAAGCCGGTGAAGAAATCGCTGATGCAGCAAGGGAGATAGCTGATGTTGAATTAAGGGATGTTGAACTTCATCCTATTCTAAAAATGAGTGTACAGGAATCTGATGTGGTATTGACTAAAACACAAGTCGACTCTCGATCGATTTTATGTGGAAAAACTTTAGGTGAACTCAAACTTGGCAGTGAAACAGGAATGATGATTATCGCAATGAGACACAAAAATAGGTGGTTGTACGGTCCAAATAAAAACACAAAAATTGATCGAGGTGATATTCTTTTTGCAAAAGGTCCAGAGGACGGGGAAAAACATCTGATAAATCTAGCAAAAGCAGAAACTGATGAAATATAAAATTTTGATATAATTTATTTTGCTTGTATAAATATTCTGTTTTAATCATTAACAATTCGTGCGCCTTTTTTATCAGTGCTACAAAGAAAAACTTTGCCAAACGATTTAAGTTTCGTACAAAGTTTGTTAGTTTGACCCATAGCAAAAATAGAATTACCCAACATACACATACTTGCCATACCAAATTCATTGGCAACATCAATTGCCTCAATAACTCGTTTGGAAGCAAGATTTGTCTTTTTGGTAAAAAACTGAGATATTGTGAAAAGATTTTCGACTGTTGGAAATTTCAATAACGTTCTAGTGCAATCTCTACCGCAATTAATCACAGTTTTAATACTTTCAGTATCTGAAAGAATTTTTTTTGTATCCATTTTTTTATCTACAACACACAAAACTAAATCATACATTCCAGGAATATGCTCAATAACTCCCCATGGCGGAATACCTGGTTGTCTACGTATTTCGATACCTCCAAAACAACATGCAATTACATCTCCAAGGCCTGTCTTAAGTTGTACTTCTGCATAATGTGATGCTTTCATTGCGTCTGCATATGAGACCTTAATAATTTTTGCAAGAGCGTAAGTTGCGCTAACCGCAATTGCTGCACTCATCCCAAACCCTTGCCCTAATGGTAGGTCCAGATGTGTCTTTACTTGAACGTTTACTGGGTTTTTACCTAGCATGTTTTTCATTGCAAGATATAATACAGGAAAATCTAATTTCTTATTGTTTAAATAAAATTCAAAAACCTGATTTTTTGAATCGTTGATTCTAACATCAGATATTGCTCCTAAATTAACGTTTATACCTGCACCGCGAGAACCCGTTTTTTCAATATCTGCATTATAAACAGGTTCAAAAAATCCTGATATGTGCCCAGGTGCAAATGCAATAGCCTTCATTTGGTATCCTCTTATTTTACTGTATTTAAAATATAATCTGTTAGATTTTTCTTGCTTCCTTCTTTAAATGAGCAATTTCCAACATTATCAACTATACAAACTTTGTTATTCTCCATTCCAATACCAGTAATCGTGTTGGCTATTACATAATCGAGTTTGTTTTTCTTAAGAAATTCATATGCCTTTTTAGCTAACCCTTCTTTCTTTTCTTCAAGTTTAAAACCAACAATTTTTGAATTTTTTGCTTTTTCTCTTAACTTGGTTATAACTTTTGGTGCTCGGGACATTTCAAAAAAAAGTTTTTTTTCATCTGATGAAATTTTACCTTTTATTTTTTTGGGAATATAATCAGATATTGCAGCACAGATGATAATAATATCAAATTTATTTAGGTCATTATTTCTCAACAATTTCATAATATCTTTAACAGATTCAAATTTATAAGTTTCTATATATCTTGGATGTGGTTCCTTACTACGCCCATACCAAAACTCAACACTTGCACCCCTTATAAATGCATTCTTGACAAGAAATACGGCTGTTTTACCAGAGCTACGATTTGAAATTGTTCTAACATCATCAATCGACTCTGCAGTTGATCCGCCTATTATAAGAATTTTTTTATTTATCATATCCTTTTTTCCGATATTTCTAATTGAACGTGCTACAATTTCATCAATATCAGCCATTTTTGCTTTATTTCCATTTATGTAAGGTTCAATAAATTTAATACCGATTTTTTTGCATTTCTCAATATTATCCTGAACTATCTTATGATCGTACATGGAAATATGCATTGCAGGAACAATCAAGATTGGTATTCCTGAACCAATTGCTGTACTTGCAAAAGTTGTTACAGTTGTATCATCAATACCATGTGCAATTTTAGAAATAGTATTAGCAGTACATGCAGAAATAATCAATAGATCTATAGGCTTTTTGACCCTTCCACAGAATAAAACATGTTCTGTAATTCCTGTCAATTCAATAATGGGTTTATGTCCTGTTGCAAATTCGAGTGAATTTGGATGAATAATTTTTTTTGCAGAAGGAGTCATAACCGGGATTACATCAGCACCATGCCTAATTAGTTCTCTAGATAACCGAACACACTCTATAGATGCAATACTGCCAGTGATCCCGAGAACAATTCTCTTTTTATTAAGTATTTTACTTTTTACTCCCCGTATTTCATCCGAAGGATGCATTAATATCACTAAATATTTTATCTTACAACTAAAACTGAAACTCCTGCGTAACGAACCACCTTATCAGTAACGCTACCAAGTAAAAATCTACCCTCTTTTCCATAGCCTTTGTAGCCTAAAACAATAATGTCTGCTTCATGTTTTTTTGCTGACAAGAGAATCTCATCAGCAGGATCGCCGGATTCTACAGCAACCTCTATCCTTTTCACATTTGATTCAATATTTTTAGCAATTGTGGATAAAGACTCCATGGCTTTTTCTTTAAAGCTACCTGATTTTACCATTGAGCTCAAATCAATAGTAGGTAACAACATCTTTGTAAATGAGGATGATGCTAATTCTGCTGGTATAACAGTTAGAAGAACGATTTCATCATCTATACTTGAACAATTTAGAGCTACTTCCACTGCCTTTTTTGATGCATCGGAACCATCGTATGCAATAATCATCTTTTTCATAGCGATCAAAAATGCCATAATACAATACAGTTCTAAAACGTTTCGAATTATATTATCTACTTATATTGTAAGATATTTATATATAAGAAGGAAAAATGAATAATATAAATCTTTATTTAATCTTTTAATCGCTCTATTTTTATTGATGTTCTTGATTGACTATATCCCTCACAATATCTTTTTTGAATATGCAACATCGCAATTTGACCATCATCCCGAAATGCAATGTTATTAAGACCGTCTATAACCGATTTTGCCAGATTATCAATGTCAGGACGTTTATCAGTATATATTGCTGGCATATTTTTTGTTTTCCAAATCAACCTTTTTGGTCGCGGTAGATAAAAATGAATATAGAGACCAACTGGGCCGCCTATCGGTTTTGTGATATGTTTTTGTGCTTCTAGTTTTACAAGGTTTGCATATGTTGCTGATTTTTTTGGTGTATATGCTCTAACTTTACCATTTATCGATGTAAATCTTGGACGTTCCTTTGCTGTAGGAGCTCCTTTAATAGTAAAACTAACCATCTTTTTTATGTATGTATTTACTACTAAAATGTGTTTTGATAACGGTTATTTGTTCATTTTTAAAGGAATTTAATTAATAAATACACAAGAACATGCTTTAATAATCGTTGTTAAAGCAATAAAAATATTGTATGTTAAAAAAAATAAATACTATTCTTAGAAAAACTTTTGTTAAATATTGTTATATTTGATTCAGTAATAATGAAAATTATATCAAATAATCGTTTATTATTAAATCAATAATTAACAATTATTTTATTTGATTCTCTCCTTAAAAAAGAGTAATGAAATTTATTAAAACATAAATCATTAATACTATTTCGATACATATTTATATTGAGAGGTAAATTGGTGATTTGTGGAGAAATTAGAAAGAAAAAAAGTAAGATGAAAACTAAATCATGTTTATGAAGTATTATTATGTAATTTAATATTAAAATATAATTAATAATCACTTCGGAAGGTTTTAATATCCGAGACAAATGCCCACCATATATTCCCAATGAAAGGAAGGTTGTAAAATGAATAAAGGAAACGTTCTTGTCAGAGAGGCAATGAAGGCTAATCCATTTACAGTTAAACCAAAAACCTCTGTTAAAGAGGTTGCAATTATAATGAAAGATAAGGGCATTGGGAATTGCATTGTTGTAAGTGATAAACCATTGGGAATTATCACTGAAAGTGACATAATAAAGAAGGTAGTTGCAGAAAATCTAAAAGCCAGTGAGGTAAATGTTGAAGATATTATGAGTTCACCTATAATAGTTATCGATCCATATGTACCACTTGAAGAAGCAATGAAAATGATGGGGAAATGCAATATTAGAAGATTACCGGTTGTAGAGAAGGGAAAATTGATTGGTATAATAACTAATAAGGATATCTCAAAAATATCACCCATATTACATGAAATATCTCGTGAGTGGTATGATATAAGTAAGAGAGATGAATTATATATTAGGAGACAAGTATTTTCTGGTAAATGTGAGGATTGCGGTACACTCTCAACTAATTTGAAAAATATAGATGGGCGCTTACTTTGTGAGGATTGCGTAGACGCCTTGGAATACGAATGAAAAAAAGGTTTATACAAAAGAAACAAGGGGACGATAAAAATGAAAGTAAAAGATGTAATGACTGAAAATGTTATTTTTGTAGATAAAGATGTGGATTTGAATTATGTTTTAAAACTCATGAAGAAACATGAAATTACAAAGATACCTGTTGTTGAAGAAAAAAAACTAATAGGAATTATAACTGATAATAAAATCGCAGTGAAACTTGGTTCAATTAGAAATCGAGGCATACCTGCATCAAGACTTCACGCATCATCAGTCACAGAAAAAAATATTGAAATTATATCCCCAGATACAGAATTGAAGACAATTCTAAAGACAGTTGGTGAGCCTGGTCCTACAATGTTAAGTGTAATAGAAGATGGGAAACTAGTTGGAGTTATTACAAAAGCTGATCTGCTACCACTAGTAGAGAGTGAAAAGAAAGTAAAGGAAATTATGCATGAAAATATACATTCTGTTTCTCCTGATGATCGGATTATCCATGCTCGAAGAAGAATGATAGATGAGAATGTTGCAAGATTACCAGTTATGAATAATGGAAATCTCATTGGGATAATTTCTGATAATGAAATAGTCTTTGCATTAGCAGAATTAAAAAAATCTTTTCCACTAGGTAAACAGAAACACAGACTGGAAGAATTACTAGTTAATGATGCAATGAAAACAACTGTAATTTGGGCTGATGTGAATATAACAGTTTCAGATGCGGCAAAAATTATGATAAAAAACAATATTGGATTTTTGCCATTGATGGAAAACAATAAAGTTGTTGGGATTATTACTAGAACAGATCTGCTTAAAACTATAAACCATTAAAAGATTTTAAGTAATCAAACTTAGATTATGTATTGCTATGACCTATCACATTCCTTCTGATAAACAGATTCAAACTGCTTTAAGGAAGGTTTTTAGGAAATTTAGAACAGTACAATCACAACACAGATTAAAAAAATTAGTCACTAATGAATTGAACGCGAAAAAAAAAACATTTGGTGTAAGTGAGAAAAGACTTCGCAATATCGCCTTAGAAAGCGATTTTGTAAAACTTGAAATTCATTCTAGAGAAGGAGATCCAAAAAAGATACTCTCAAAATGTCCTGTTTGTGGAAATGCATTAGGCAGAGTAAAAAATCTTACAATATGGGGCGGTGAAGTGACTATACATTTCAGATGTTCTAATTGCAATTATTGGACTGGAAAGAAAAAAAGAATTCCTACAAGATATGCCTTTTATCTAAAGAAAAAATAGAATTTAAGCATTTCAAATAATAATAAATTCGAGTAACTAATCTTAATAAAGAAAGACTAATTATTAATTACAAAATTATCAATATAATTAATATTTTAGAAGTTTTGAGTAAGATTGATGTACCACAACATAAATATTTATATAATTACTTTTACATATATTATGGGTTGGTATGAATAGGTTTATAAGTTCATCTTTGGCAATATTAATAATTCTTTGTATCTCTTTTCTACCAAATATTTGTGGAGAAGTAAACATATTAGAGGATATTAATCAAAATATTGAAAAATCTTCAATAAATAAATATGAAAATGGTTATAGATACAACATAAAAGGGTGGATCTACGCACATATTGAAGGAGATGCCTATGAACGAGGTTATCAATATGGTTATCTATTGTCGGATGAAATCATTGATATGATGAATCGTTGGAGTAATATGATTCATAATCATCCACTTATAAAACCACTTAACGGTAAATTTTCTAAACAAAATTATGAAAAAGTATCAAAAATTTGGTGGGAATTTTGCAAATCTCAAGCTGTTCGAATGTACTGGAATGAATACCCAACTGAGTATCGTGAAGAAATAAAGGGAATCGCTACAGGCGTGACAAGTAAAGGGGGTTTGATTCATGGTGATCCCGTATCTTATGAAGACGTTCTTACATCAAATCAGATGTACGAAATAATGTCAAAACTTACAGATCATAAAATTAGGAAAGGATTTCATCCATTACTTAGCTTATTTAATAGCCTGAAACCAGAATTATCATCCTACGCGACACTTTCTACAGATCAGTTCATCGAAGAATTTTACGATCAATCAATACATCATCATTGTAGTTCATTTATTGCAACAGGTAACGCAACTACTGACGGTCAGATCATTATTTCGAATTCCATGTGGAGTAGCAGAGATGGTTCTGGAATGTTTTGGTGGTCAAATTACATAGCTATAAGATGGAATGTTATTTTAGATGTTACACCAACACAGGGTAATCGATTTTTAATGACATGTGCACCTGGATATATCTGGAGTGACCATGATTTTTATCAAAATGAAGCTGGAATAGTTTTCATAGAAACAACTCTTCCTCAAGGTATTTGGTCTGAGCGTGGTTTGCCACTTGCTGTTAGAGCTCGAACCGCTGTTCAATATGCAGAAAGCATTGATGATGTCATTTATTTTCTAAGTAATAAAAATGATGGTGTTATGAATGCTGTTTGGCTAATCGGTGACACAAAAACTGGTGAGATTGCACGGTATGAACTTGGGTTATATCATGATGCTGTTGTAGACCGAAAGTACGATGGATTTCAATGGTCTGCAAACAATGCAATGAATTTTTGGGTAAGATTAGAAAAAATTAATTTTAAAGATCTTGTACAACGAATTTTATACTATATTGTTCTTGGTATCGAAGGATATCAATACTCCACTCCTTTCTATCGACCAACAGACAGAGATATTAAATTTCAAGAACTTGGTGAAAAATATTATGGAGAAATAGATATTGATGTTGTTAAAAAAATTATGGCTAATGAATCTATTGGTAAATATTCGCCTGATTGTAAAATTACAAGTTCAAAACTCTTAGAAAACAATGGTATATGGGTATTTACTGGAAATCCTATGGAAAAGATATTAGAATTGGAAAATCTCGATCAGCCAAGTTTAATTATTGAGGATATTAAACCTGTTGGTTGGCTTAGAATCTATGGACTCCCAGATAAGAATGGTTATAAAACAATAAAACAACCTCATGTATTAACAAATGAGCCAAATATTTTATGGTCATATAAAACAGGTAATGAATCAAATGATTTCTATTCATCAGGTTTACTAGTCGACGACGTTCTATTCACAACTACATCATCAGATAAACTATATGCAATAGATAAAAACGATGGATCTATTTTATGGAGTGAAGTAATTGGTGATCAACCAACCGCTCCAACAAAATTTGGGAACAAATTATTCATTGGAACTACTGAGGGACTAAAAATAATAGACATTGGATGGATGATAAAAGGCGAGAAAGATATAGGAAAAATTGTATCTTACCCCATTGTTTTTGATGATATAGTATTTGTCGGCAACGAAGATGGAAACATTTTTGCCTTTGATGTTGAATCAGGTGTGGAACTGTGGAATCAAGATTTGCCCGGTGAAATATACATTTCCCAATCATGGGATGATTTATTATTTATTAGTTCAGGCAAAAATTGTTATGCAATACATATTGAAACAGGGGAAGTAGAATGGATCTTTGAAACAGATGGTCTTATAACATCTAGACCTTATGTAAATGAGGGGATAGTTTACTTTGGTTCTTGGGACACTTACATATATGCTTTAAATGCTAACAACGGAAATCTAAAATGGAGATTTGAAACAGGTTGGGGAATCGAGACAACGCCAATTGTCTCAGAGGATCTAGTGTTTTTTGGATCAAATGATAATAACTTTTATTCTTTGAATAAACTCGATGGAACGTTGAATTGGGTTTTTACTTGTAATTCTGGGATACATTCATCACCTGTTGTCAATGAAGAAAATGTAATTTTTGGATCAGACGATGGAAGATTGTATATGTTAGATAAATATTCAGGTGAGATTCAATGGAATTTCTCTCCCGGTGATACTATTGATGATAAAATCAACTATCGTACAACAGCAATTATTTCAAATCCTGTTTTAGATGTTGGAGCTGTATTGATAGGGATAAATGGAAATATCTATTCCTTATTAACATAAATATCAAAGTTATTAATACCTCATTATAATTTATCTGAGATTGCTAAAAACTTTTTTATAATAATTGTCCTATGAATCCCGTTTATTTGAATTAAACGTACAATTATAATCTAAAATATATATTTCTAATGTCATTTGTTTATATTTTATGCGATTTTTTAGAAACATTTATATCTATTTAGTATATTTATTATTGAAAGTTGGTGAAGTGAGGGAAAGAATTTACGTATAAGTAAATTAATTTAAAAAAATGAATGACTTTAACATTTTCATTATATTTCCTCCGTCTTTTCTTCATTTCACCCCTCCTTTATAGAATTAAATGGTAACTCTCAAGAAAAAAAATTATTCCTTTATCATATAAATCATCATTTTAAATTTATTAACTGCATTAACAGCGTGTGACACATTTGCAGGCATTATTATAATTTCACCTTGTGTTAAATGATGTTTTTTACCAGAAATTGTAACCTATACTTCGCCATCGAGAACCTGTAACAAAGCATCAAAAGGAGCGATATGCTCACTAAGAGCCTGATCTTTATCAAATGCAAAAATAGTAATAGTTCCATTATCTTTATTTATAATTGTCTTACTTAC
>Ga0272441_10011998_pt1 | contig 12747 bp, 9 predicted proteins | sample SSMProp6N_FD_193582 | JGI IMG/M metagenome (GOLD analysis project Ga0272441, IMG submission 193582) | Marine sediment archaeal communities from Little Sippewissett salt marsh, Falmouth, MA, United States - SSM-Prop-6N | ecosystem: Environmental > Aquatic > Marine > Wetlands > Sediment ...
CCGCCGGAGGCGGCGGGGGTGCATTGCCAGTTAAAAAATGCTTTGACCTTCCGCCGCCGGAGGCGGCGGGGGTGTAACTGTTAAATATTAAAATAAAATAAATGATCAGGAATTTTGTTAAGACCCTTTTTGGGCCTCGTACTGCCTGCATTGAGCCTGTAGAAATGCGGTATGGGGTGGGCAAATGCCAATATTACAGAATGAGCCAATATATTTAATGCCGGAATCAGGGGACTTTAACAATATAAATATAATATTACACTGGTAATTATTAAAAAATAAATATAATTTCCTTGCACTTAATATTACAATTCCGGTATAAACTGTTATAGAACAGGTTGTTGTGAATTATTAATATATTTATTGTTATTCACATACAAATTCCGGAGAGGTGTGTTATGAAGAAGTCAGCGGTTACTATCCTGTGCATGTCAATCGCAATTGTGATGAGCTGCTCAACAGCAGACGTTCAGGAATATGCGGTCATCAGTTTTATGATAGGCGGTGTTACAAAAAACAAAATGCCTGTTGAGATTGGCGAGATAGTCAAGGAAAAGGATGAGATTAAAACAGCAGAAGACTCCTTCTGTGATATAAAGATTGGAAGCTCAATAATCAGGATAAAGGAGAAGTCGGATGTTATCGTGTCCAGCCTGCTTCGAAAGGGTAACCTTGAAAACACCCAGCTGGGACTTGATAGGGGAAGGATGCTCTGCAAACCGAAAAAACTTCTTAAATCAGAGAGCTTTATTGTTAAGACCCCGACTGCAGTTGCTGGGGTACGGGGGACAAAATTTATTGTTGAGGCAGACAGCATAAAAACCACCCGTATAAAAGTGTTTGACGGTAAAGTTAAAATTGCAAAAAGGGTCAAGCAATTTGAGGGTAGTATTGACAAGGTCCTTGAGGTGGCGCCGGTAATATCGAAAGAGGAGAAGGTCGTAATCACCCAAAAAGAAGTTGATAAGGCTGAGAAGATCGTAGAAAAAATAATGAAAAAGGAGACTGCAGGCGCAAAAGAGGTCGCAATTTCCACTGTGATCCAGAAAACAAAAGAGACGGTTGCCGTAAGCAAGAATGATATTGAAAAATTCAGGGTGCAGGATTTCGTAAAAGAACAGAAGGAAATGATCGAGGTCAAGGAGAAGCCGAAAAAGGTAATACGTAAGATTGCCAGGGTGCTGAAAAAGGACAGGGAAACTCCGAAACCACAGGGTCGGCTCCTTATAACCCGTTACGAAGTCTATTATATAAAGAATGGCCGTGTAATGTGGGAAGGGCAGGTCATTACCCCGCCAGCGAAGCAGGATGAAAGGCTTTACATTGCTTCAGGCAAATATGTGTTCTGCGCATCTTCTGACGGGCAGATAATCTGGAAGACATTAATTGAGAATGACGGTAAGTTTGAAATCAGGGAAAACCGTCTTGTTGTTTTTGTCAAGGGAGAAGAAAAATATTTCAATCTTGAAACCGGCAAAGACACTGTTGACCAGCTTTAGATTCCGGGTACATGAAAATATTGACTGACAGGGGCTGCCGGAGATTCCGGCAGCCTTTTTTGATAGTTCACCCATGACGGGGATCCCGGGTAATTCCGGTGTAAAATATTTAATTAATTGACAAGCAGCTGTAGATAAGCTACGTAACTTTAAGTGCCTGTGGGAACCGGGTCTGAACAGGTCAACATTTCAGGCCTGTCGCTTCAGAGTTACGGGGCATTCACTATCCTGTTTATTATGGGTGAAACAGGTGACCGGGGAGACAAAACCCTTTTCATGCATCGTGCTGAACAGGGGCAGAGCCTGCTGGGAAATTGTCATAGAGAACAATCAGAGGGACGGGGTATGATAATTGTTCATATCCCGGCAAGGTATTTCTGATCTGTTACAGGTCGTTATCAGGGCATGGTTTCTGACGTATAGATTATTGAATAAATCAGTGTGTTTTCAGTGAAATGAATGCTGTCTTTACAATAGTATTAATCCTTTTCCTCCAGCTTTCCATTTTTGTTCATATCCAGAACATGATTGGCTACATTGCGAAAAAGGAGGTTAAGTATTTCAGGGGTTTCATGATTACGGCAGTAAGCAATATCGTGATCGCGACCCTTCTTGCAATAAGTATTAAAGTATATCCCGCGGTCCTGAAAAAAATGCAGATGGAACTTATGCTGCTGCTTGAATCCGGGCTGATCTTTTTTTACCTCCTGATTGTAAAAATCAGGATAACCATCAGAATATTCAAGCGCCTGAAAGATCCGTCAAACTATCATTTTTCCTATTTCGGGAAAAAGGTATATGATACAACGATTGTAACCTATGGTGAGCTCATTACCTATTTTGTGACAATGCCCTTTACGATTTTCGCGGGTGCCTATTTTATTGCCAAGGTATTTATTTAGCTTTCCCTCCTGCATGAGAGACCATAGTACTCGCGATTGCTATCACAAGCCTTGTCCCGTCAACAAGGTCCTTTATCCGTATGTACTCCTTTGTTGTATGGACCTTTTCCATGCCGCATGAAAGGTTGATCGCCTTGATCCTGCCCCTGTTGATAATGTTCGTGTCGCTCCCTCCGCCTGATATAAGGAACTCGTGCTTGATGTGAATTTTTGAAAGGGCCTCAACAGCTACTGCTACAATTTCGTCCTTTTTGCTGATTGAAAAACCGGAATATTCAAGGTTGATACTGATCTTCGTGCCGGCACCATGCTTATAAGCTGTTTTTTTTGCTATGTCGCGTATGATTGTTTCATATTTTTTTAATTTCTTTTTATCTATTGAACGTATTTCCATCATGCATGAGGCTTCATCAGCTACGATGTTCGTGGCCCTTCCTCCTGATACTGTGCCGATATTGCATGTGGTTTCACTGTCAATTCTGCCTGAAGGGAGCCGTGTAATTATTTCAGAGAGAACATTTATCGCGTTGATGCCTTTTTCCGGCTCCATGCCCGCGTGCGCTGATTTTCCCCTCACGGAAATGGATATCTTTGAATGATAAGGGGCCTTGAGGATTATATTTCCGATTCTCCCGTTGCTGTCGAATACGAAGGCGTGTTTCGAATCAACCTTTGACAGGTCAAAGCCCTTAATCCCCTGCAGGCTCTGTTCTTCAGCACATGTGAGCAGGACCTCTATGGGCCCGTGTTCAATGTTATTTTCCAGGATGCAGGTAATCCCCTCAATGAACATTGCAATCGCCGCCTTATCATCACTGCCCAGAATCGTTGTTCCGTCAGAGGTTATCCTTGTATTGCTTATAACAGGTTTGACATTTTCACACGGAATGACTGTGTCTGTATGGCCGGAAAAAAGCACTGGCTTTACCCCGCTGGTGCCCGGGAGTTTCAGTAACAGGTTGTGCGATTCGCCGCATGGATATTTCTTCCATGTCATGTTGAGGGATTCCGCCCTGCGGATAATATATTCGATCACCCCGGCCTCATGCCATGAGGGTGAAGGTATGGTGACCAGGTCAATAAATGTCTGGATGAGGCGCTTTCTGTTAACGATATTCATTTGATTTTCTCCGGGAGGGTTATGGATTGTCAGAGTGTGCTTTTATACTTTTTTATTTTTACTGTATATTCATTGATTATCCGGTCCCTGCTCTCAATTGTTTTGCCCTCGCCATAAAGGTGTATAAGCGGCTGTGTCGCGTCCGGAAGAATGAGTACCCATGCGTCATTTTCATTTATACGTATGCCGTCGATGAGTTCCATTTTGCCATGATCAATGCTGGAAGAGAGCATCCGCATGATCGAGGCCTTCTCCTCTGTGTTGCAGTTGATGGATATGTTCATCAGGTTGTTTTTAGGCAGCCTTTCTTTAACCTCATAGAGGTTTGTTTTTTCCAGGGAAAGGAATTTCAGTATTCTCAGAAGCGTGATCATTGGATCGTACATCAGTTCCAGGTAGGGGTAATACCCGGAGGGCCCGCCAATGAAGAGGTCTGTCGTGTCTTCAGGGTACCTGAGCTTGGAACTTGTCCTGATAACCTCACCGCCGAGTTCGTGGATCATCTCTTCCAGTGTAATTGATGTTGTCACAGGTATATTGATTTTCTTAACATCCTTGTACCTGAGATAATAGAGACACAGGATTGATACAATATCATCATCCCTGAGTATGTTCCCCATTTCATCTACAATGGTTATCTGGGTTGCATGTGGCCCGATTATGACACCGATTTTTCTGTTTATCCTGGCCATCTGTACGATGTTCCCGAGCGCCTTTCTTGTTTCAGTGGTGATGTCTTCCTCGCTTATGAATTCCTTGACCTGTCCGCGGAGGACCGTTGTTTCGCAGCCGAACGCGTTCAGGAGTTCAGGGAAGGTATAGGACGCGGTGCCGTTGAAACAGTCTGCGATGATTTCCCAGTTGTTTTCAATCAGAACATCGGCATTTATGTAATTATGAACGTTGGAAATATATGATTCAATGTTATGGGAGGGATAGTACAGCCTGCCTGTTTCAAAGGCCTCCTTGCGCGGGTAGTCCCCCCTGAAGAAAATATTTTCTATTTTTTTCTCTTCATTCAATGATATACGGAACCCGTGCTTGTTAAATATTTTTATGTTTATGAGCTGGAGTCCTGTTAGCGGGGATATCTGTATGTAGAAGCCCATGTCAGCGTTCAGGTAGCGTATGGAATAACGGTTGATCGGCACTGATCCGATCTCCATGTCAAAGACATTGACGCCCATGGAGAGGAGCCCGGCTGTAAATGCCCTTTTGATCAGACGGGCCGCAGAGGTTGTGTCTCTGCTGATAACCGCGCTGGAATTCTTACCCAGGTACGCGCCCAGCGCAGACCCCAGCTTGGACGCGAATTCTGGCGTAATTTTTACGTTAAAGGTCCCTTCAATACCCTGTGAACCGAAAAGGGACCTCTGCGCTATCTGTCCCCATATAAGGTCAGAAGATATACGGGCCCCCTGTTCAATAATCTTATCAGGCCATACCCGTGTGCCCGCGGTTATTTCAACACCGGTTCCCAGCCGGCAGTCATCGCTTACGACCGCACCCTCATATATGGAAACCCCCTCTTCGAGCACACATCGTTTGCCCACAATTGAGCCGCGCAGTTCGCACTTTGGGCCGATAATCGTGCTGTGCAGGACAATACTTTTTTTTACAGAGGCTGATTCTTCAATCACGCAGTTGTCCCCGATGACTGAAAAATCAGATATTTCCGCACCCTTTTTTATCTTAACAAAATCCCCGAGAAGTATAGGGCCCTTTATAACAGCGTCAGGATGGATTTCAACATCCCGCCCCCCCCAGATATTGGGCGCGAGTTTCAGGCCGGGCACGTCCAGCTTTACCAGTCCTTCGAGTATGTCCTTGCCCACTTCCAGATAGGTTGTGAGGTTTCCCACATCGCACCAGTAGCCGTCAGCAATATATCCGTACATGGGTATTTTGTTTTCCTGGAGAATGGGGAAAAGGTCCAGGGAGAAGTCAAACTTTTTTCCGGCAGGGATGAATTTATTGATAACGGAAGGCTCAATAAGATACATTCCTGTGTTGGCAGTGTCGCTGAATACCTCGCTCCAGGAGGGCTTTTCAAGAAATTTCTCTATTGTGCCGTCTTCATTTGTTATTACAATGCCGTACTCGGTGGGCTTGTTGACCCTGTTGAGTACAATAGTGAAGGGGGATTTTTTCTCCCTGTGAAATTCGAGTATTTTACTTATATCAAAATCAATAATCCCGTCACCGCTCAGAACGATAAAGGTACATGTGTCCCTGCCCATGGCCTGCTTTACGCCGCCTGCCGTGCCAAGGGGGGTCTCTTCAACTGAATATTTTATTGAAACGTCCCATTCCTGTCCGTCAGCGAAATAATTCTGAATATTTTCAGGAAGATAAAAGAGGCTGATGATAATGTCGGTAATCCCGTGTCTTTTCAGCAGGCTGACCGTATGATCAATTACAGGTTTGTTCAGTACAGGCACCATTGGTTTTGCCCTGTTGCAGGTCAACGGTCTCAGCCTTGTCCCCTCTCCCCCTGCCATAATAATCGCCTTGACCATAAGTCCTCCTGAAACATGTCACGCACTGTTTTGATACAGCATAGCAGTGTAATTGTTATAAATCGCTGAATCCGATAATGTCAACAAAAAACTTTGGGCCGCTGCCTGCGGCCCTGCCTGATTATGCATGATATGGCAGTTGATCGGATTTTATCGGGTGTGAATATTCCGGTAAAGTGTTATACCGGGGCCTGGAGGGGAGAAATGAATGTCAGAAACCATATACAGCCTTTCCGATCAGTGCGTTTTCATGTACCACTCCGAAAATCCTGCTGTCAAAGGCGTGGTCAGGATTGTCACCCAGGACAAAAAATTCCCCCCGTTTTACCCTGATGACCGGCATGTTGTCCCTTAAGGAGAAGTACATTGGGAATACACGTTTGTCTTTCTGTGCGACTTTCCATGACGGCCTGAGAATAGTGTCATTCACGTAGATAATTCCGTTTTTTACTTCCACGCTGTCTCCGTCAGCAGCAATTATTCTTCTCAGGAGAACCCTGTCCGGCTCAGCCGGGCTGCGCAGGAGCACGATGTCCCCCCTGGCCGGTGAAAGGTATTTCATGATTATCACCCGGTCTCCGGGCACGAGTCCCGGTCCCATTGACGCGTTGACCACGGAAAAGCTGAGAAAAAAAATACGGGAAATCAGGAATCCCGCTGCTATCCCGCCGGCAGCAATCAGGATGCCCTTAAAGGATTTGCGTGACCGCTTTTGATTGTTGTCCGGGTAAATCATGATGCTGCTATATTACATGCTCCGCGATTTTAAGTGCAGCGCGCGCCCTGTTCAGTGTATAGAGATGGATGCCGGGCACCCCCCAGTCTCTGAGTTCACTGCATTGCCTCATTGAAAATTCTATGCCTGCCTCGCTCTGCTGATCTTCTGTGTCACAGCAGCGCAGCTTTTCCATGAGTTCCGGGGGGATATCAGCCCCGCTCAGGTCATTTATCCTGGTGATCTGTTTAAGGCCTGTAATAGGCATTATGCCCGGGACAACAGGTATGGAAATACCGGCTTTCTCTATCCTGTCCATGAAGTCGTAAAAATGGTTGTTATTAAAGAAAAGCTGGGTAAGAATCAGGTCCGCTCCTGCATCAACCTTTTTTTTGAGGTTTACAATATCAGTTTCCAGGTCAGGGGCCTCTGTGTGGCCTTCCGGGTATCCTGCAACCGCTATAGTGAAACCGTTTACCGATCGTATGAATTCAACAAGTTCATTCGCGTATGCGAAACCCTCAGGGTGAGGTTTGAAAGTGTCATGTCCTGCAGGAGGGTCTCCGCGGAGGGCCATTATATTGTTTATTTTATTATCCTTTACCATGTTCAGGAATGACTCTATCTCTTTTCTGGGTGAACCAACGCAGGTAAAGTGTACAAGCGGGGTAATTCCCATATTATTTTTTACTTCTAGAGCGATATCAAGGGTTTTCTCCCGTGTCGATCCACCTGCGCCATAGGTCACAGAGATAAAACCGGGATCAATCTTTTTAATCCGGCTGAGCTCTCTCCACAGGTTTTTTTCGCCTTCCTCTGTTTTAGGCGGGAAAATTTCTATTGATACTGTAAATCTTTTTCTGTAAAGATCTACGATATTTACATTATTCATTATTGTGTTCCGTTCAGTGATTTTCAATCATTACGGTCAAAGGCTTCAAATATTTCAATATAATTTTTTTCTGCACAATTTTTCTTTTATTAGAGTTTTGCCGGGTCCTGCAATGTGAAATTTGAATCCATGCTGTATGGTCCAGCAGGATTAATTTCTTGACAAGGATATCAGCGTATATATTATTATTAAATTGAGTGTATGCTTATTTTAATGCTTAATTTTTACTGTTTTTTTGCCGAAGAATAAAATAGTGAATTGTATTGCACGGCATTTTTCATTACATTTTCAGCATTTATATCATTTTTAAAAGGAGTTAAAAATGAACAGGTTAGCCAAGATATTTACATTGTCTTTACTGATTGGGCTTATGGTTCTTTTTGTCGGCAATGTAGGTATAAATTTAAATGCTCAGGATAAACCTGGAACTGCAGATAAAGCCGGTAAAATCAAGAAACAGGATGGCATAATTATTGATTGGCTTAATGATTTTGAGGCATGCGAGGACTGGCGGGCGGAGTCGACCTGTCCTCTTGGAGATACAAAAATCAGGAAAATTCCCGGTAAACCGAGACCTGTAAATGAAGAGGGAAAGCTCGTTAATGAGAGCGGTGAACCTGGTGAGTTTGTAAATGAATTTACTGATGAAAACGGCATATCCCATAAGAATGAATATGTCCTCGGAGTTAAATCATATTTTTACGACAGGGGATTCGACAGGGTTGAAGTATTCCCGCCCAATGAATATATAATCCGCGGCAAGGCCAGGGAAATAAAACTCTGGGTCCTTGGAAGAAAATTCAGGCACACCCTTTATGTGAAGTTACGGGATTACAGGGGAAGGCTCCACAAGCTTAAAATCGGCCGTCTTGATTTCTGGGGCTGGAAAGAGATGATGGTAATTGTACCCGGATGGCTTCCGCAGTCTGCGAGTTATGCGATGCTTGACATGAATCTGCATTTCGTCTCTTTCTATGTTGTGAGCGACAGATATGAAATTCCCGGTACCTTCTATTTCTACCTTGATCAGTTCAGGGTCATAACTGATCTGTCAGAATTTACCGGCGATGAAACGATTATGGATACATGGTAAAACGGGACAGACAGGAGAAGGGAGGCTAATAATGGTGAAATCATATAAGAAAATGTTGATAATATCAATGGCTGTTGCAGCAGGGCTGGTTTTAGGAATGGCCCTGCCTCAAGAGGCGGATTCAAAGATTATAACAAACGTACCCGCGGATATCAGCGGAGATGCATTAAAGGCAGTCGTTATTGATGATTTTGAGTCAGCTGTAGCAGGCGACAAGGGATGGGCAGTTCAAAGTACACCCAAGAAATATACAAATCCGGCTCTTTCGGAGAAGAAGCTCAAGAGAAAGAATCCCGTGCCTGAACTCGAGGCGAAGATTGTAAACGGTTCCCCGAATGATCTTTCGGTTGAAGAATGGTCATTAACAGGCCTTGGCAAGAAAAAAGAGAAGATACTGGGCGTCCGGTTCAAGTTCAGGTATCCGGGAATAAACACAATTCATATCCTGCCTCCTCCAGAGGTTGACTGGAAAGAGAAGAAACCGGTTTATACATATAATCCAAGCACAGGCAAGGATGAGCAGGAACGCGGGCTTCAGCTCCCGGGACGGGCAAAAGCAATTTCATTATGGGTGCATGGACGGGGGAATCCCTACTTCCTGGACATCTGGGTAAAGGATTACACGGGAAACACTCATGTGCTGAAATGCGGAGATGTTAATTTTATCGGCTGGAGACCGGTAAAGGTAAAAATTCCGTCTTTTATCCCGCAGTCTGTTGAATCCTATCCTCAGACACGGGTATCCAAGATAACCCGTATTGTTCTGCGGGCAAATCCGAATTCAACAGCCTCAGCCATGACTGAGCGCACCTTTTTCTTTTTCGACCAGATCAAGGTTCTCACGGACACCTATGAGGTAAATTATGACGGTCAGGAACTTCATAAGGCATTTACCGGCGATAAAAAGACAAGTGGTGGGGCGACCAAGTAGAAATTAAGAGTAATTTTATTGTAGTAGACTGTATTATAATTACGAAGAAAATACCCATCATGTTTTCAGGTGGGTATTTTCTATTTTATAATATATATTTTATCTGGGGACTCGTTAAACGGTGAAAATTCCTGGTGACTGGCAAGCAGGAATTTTTAAGTAAAGGATAAAATCTTATTACATGAAAAATCCGGATAACGATTATATAATTAATACAGGATAGAACAATGGCAAAAGAAAAGGTTATTGAGAAAATTGATTCCATTTTCAAGGAAGAGCTCTGGGGACGTATTGAGCCCAAGGATACCGGCATCTCAAAATTTAAGATACTCGATGACATATTCAATTCCGTTGTGTCCGATGGGATAATCCCTGATACTCTGGAGATCTGCAGAAATCATCTTAACGGACATCCTGAATCAATTTCAGCGGCCTATCTCACCGGCCTGATCGGGTATCATACCGGAACGATTGAGGACATGGTATATCTCAGAAAGATGATGGATGTATTTACAGACAGCCACAAATGGGCCATTGTGGAGATAATTGCTGAAAAGATACTCGAATACGGGGAGAGCAGCGTGGCTCTACGGTTTCTCGCTACCAGCCTTGAGAGGCTCGGAAGGAACAGGGAAGCGATTCCGGTATGGGATAACCTGCTGAAAATTGACAGGTTTGATGCGAATGTATCAAAAAAGCTCGCGTTCGCCATTATTGATACTGATCCTGAAAAAAGCATATACTACATGAAAATTGCTATTGAGGGATTCATAAAAAATCAGAAATATGATGAAGTGACAAGCCTCTGGAACAAGCTTATCAATGTATCAGTTGATGATATAACTTTTTTTGAAAGAATAGAAAGGATGCTGATAGACGTAAAGCAGGAGGAACTCACAGCAAGTCTCCTTAAGGCCCTTCTGCTCAAGTACCGGGATGAAGATAATCCCGAGCAGGCGATTGAGATCCTGAAAAAGATCCTCGGTTATCGTCCTGATGACGCCCAGGCAAGGCGTGAACTAATAAAGCTTTATGAAAGCAAGTATGGCGACCATTCCCAGTTTGAACAGTTTATGAAACTGTCAAAACTTGCTAATTTTAAGACCCCGGTAAAATATGCGATCCTGGATTTTGAAAAGAACATAGTTTTTGACAAGGGGAACTATGTGTTCCATATCTCGTGGAAGACAGGTAAGATAATTGATATAAACAGTGAACATATAATTATTAACTTCAAGGACAAACCTGAGCATAAAATGTCTATACAGATGGCACTCCAGTCTCTGACCCCGCTCAGTAATGACCATCTTTATGTTATGGAATATGAAGACCCGGAAATCCTGAAGGAGCTTTTCAGGGATGACTTCATGAAGTTTTTTGAAATACTGATAAAATCATATAACAGCAGCATCCTGCTGTCGGATATCAAGAATGAACTGATCCCCGACTATATTGAAAGCAAGGACTGGGCCAAGTGGTGGAGCAAAGCTCGTACCAAGATTAAAAAGGACCCTCTTTTTGGTGTCTCGGACAAGAAAAAGGACCTTTTCTTCATGAGGGACAAACCGGTCACATTCGCGGATGAATTGCTCGGGAATTTCATCCAGTCGGAATCATTCAGCGGGAAGCTTGATATTGCCATTGAATTCATCAATAATATTGAAAAGAGGGAGGGCGAAGCAGTCAGCCGTTACCTGATAGATTATTTTACTGATGAGGCAAAGGGGAAATCAACAACACGCCAGTTACTATCCTATTTTATTCTGAAAGACCTGGCGAAGTTTTCTGAATCTTCCAAGATCAAACTCGACTCGATAGAATCAAGGGTCGTTGATTTCATTAAAAGCAGCCAGGAACTGCAGCTGGTCTCAATGAAAATAAGTTCCTATGATTACAAGAAGGATTTTGTGAACATTATTTCTGAATCGCGTGATGACTGGCCGGAGATTCTCGCGGAACTTCTTTTTGAAACACCGGTACGTATTCATAAGTATATTATCAACAGGCTTATCAGGGCCCACGCATACAATATCATAAATTCATTTATTGATAAGGTAATAACCGGTGCAAAGCAGTACCCTGAAATATTTCTATGGGTTTCGAAAAATCTTCTGATGAAAACATGGGATTATGACTGGCTGGATTATTCACGGGAAGCCCTGAATATTGCATATTTCAGACTGATGAATGAGCTGAAGAAGATTGAGATTGAAGGAAACAGGCTGAAAAATATGTCAGTTGATCTGCTGTTTGATAATGATTACGCTGTACTGAAAAATATCGTGAGCAGCTATAATCCGCCAATTTTGGCAAAGATATATGACCTTTTCAGTAATGTGGCATTCATTGAAGACAGCAAGAGCGAAACACTGCTTACCCTGATAAAAGAAAAATTCCCTGACTTCAAACCTGCACAGGAAATTGCTGATGAAGTCTGGACCGAAAATATTGAAAAGCTCATTGTAACCCAGGAGGGTTTTGACAGGAAAAAGGCAGAACTGGAAAAACTTGTAAACGATGATATGGTATCGATATCAAGGGAACTTTCAAAGGTTTCCGAGGCTTCAGCGGATCCGAAGGAGAACGTTGAATACAATGCCCTGATGGAAAAGCAGTCAATATTGAAACTCTCCATATCCAAGCTTGATGATGAAATTAAAAGGGCGGATATCCTTGACGCAAATTCGATAAGCACGGAAAAGGTCGGAATTGGAGCTTCGGTAGTACTGAAGGAGACTGATTCAGGTGAAAAGCTGGGTTATATCATACTGGGACCATGGGATGCTGATTTTGAAAAATTCATACTTTCATACCGTTCTCCGATTGCCAGGTCAATAATGGGCAAGAAGGTAGGAGAAAAGGTAGACCTGAAAATTGATGACGCGGTTAAAACCTATTCCGTGGAATCCATCAAAAGGTATGACGCTGTTTGAGGCATTATCAGGTCGGGGTATAAATAAAACCAAAAATATATTTGACAAAAAACGTGCCTGATTTATGAAGATTTTATTCATCGGCCGCGATGGCGGAACTGGTAGACGCGCTAGGTTCAGGGTCTAGTGGGCAATAGCCTGTG
>Ga0272441_10011999_pt1 | contig 12747 bp, 10 predicted proteins | sample SSMProp6N_FD_193582 | JGI IMG/M metagenome (GOLD analysis project Ga0272441, IMG submission 193582) | Marine sediment archaeal communities from Little Sippewissett salt marsh, Falmouth, MA, United States - SSM-Prop-6N | ecosystem: Environmental > Aquatic > Marine > Wetlands > Sediment ...
ATCTGGGCCGGCTGTTCGAATATCGTCTGGAGTTAGTCAGCGAAAATGCTCAGATTAAAGCTGAGGACATCGTCGGACAGAACGTGACCATCCGCCTTAGGCTTGGCGGCGGCAAGACTCGCTACTTCAACGGCTATATCAACCACTTCACACAGGTAACAGCTTACGGCCGTCTGGCCCGATACCAGGCCACGATGGTGCCCTGGCTGTGGTTTTTGACCCGAACCGCAGACTGCCGTATCTACCAGGACCAGAAAATCCCGGATATTATCAAGGAAGTCTTCAAAAAACACGAACTTAAGGATTTCGAAGATGCCCTGAGCGACAGCTATTCCAAGAAGGAGTACTGCGTCCAATACCGCGAGACCGACTTTGACTTTGTGAGCCGACTCATGGAGCAGGAGGGGATTTATTATTTCTTTAAGCATGAGAACGGCAAACACAACTTGGTTTTGGCCGATTCGCCCAGTGCCCATGAGCCCTATCCTGAGTTTGATGAAATCGAATACCATGCTGCCGACAAGGGAACTAAAGCCGAAGGGTGTATTTCGGACTGGTTAGTCGAGACACATTTGCAACCCGTATTATACGCTCTTAACGATTTTGATTTCAAAGATACCAAGAAGGCTTTGGAGGTAAGGGCCAAAGTGAGTCGTAAACACGCGGCGGCGGATTTCGAGATTTACGATTATCCCGGCAAATATACCGAGAGCGGCGACGGGGATGGCTATGCAAGGAAACGCATCGAAGAGATTCAAGCCCAGTTTGAGGTGGCAACTGCTAACAGCGACTGCCGTGGTATCTGCCCCGGTTTTACCTTTAACCTTACTGAACATCCGCGCGACGACCGGAACGGCAACTACTTGATTACCTCCACGAGTTATAAGATCGAGGGCAACGAATACTTTTCTCCCACTGAGGAAAGTGGTGAGTGCGTCTATGCGTGTAAGTTTACAGCAATCGCCGCAGATCAGGCATTTCGCGCGGCGCGCACTACGCCGAAGCCAACTGTTTCCGGCCCTCAGACAGCGATAGTGGTTGGTCCTTCAGGCGAAGAGATTTACACAGACGAGTACGGCCGGGTCAAAGTAAAATTCCACTGGGACCGTTACAGCAAGGCAGACGAAAACAGTTCATGCTGGATTAGGGTGGCCCAGGTTTGGGCAGGTAAGAACTGGGGGGCGATTTATACCCCCCGTATTGGCCAGGAGGTTATTGTCGATTTTCTGGAAGGCGACCCGGACCAGCCCATCATTACCGGCCGGGTGTACAACGCCCAGGTGATGCCGCCATACGAACTGCCTACCAACAAGACCATGTCCACGCTAAAATCGAACTCCAGCAAGGGAGGGAGCGGCTTCAACGAAATTCGACTCGAAGACAAGAAAGGCAAGGAGCAGATTTTTATCCACGCTGAGAAAGACAAGGATGTTCGGGTCAAGAATGATTGCAAAGAATATATCGGCAAAGAACGGCATCTGATTGTTAAGAGTGATCAATTCGAACAGGTCGACGGCGACAAACATTTAACGGTCAAGGGAGACCAAAACGAAAAAATAAATGGCTCTGTCTCTCTTGATGCGGGGATGGACTTGCAGCAAAAGGTGGGCATGAAACACGCGCTGGAAGCTGGCATGGACGTCCATATCAAGGGCGGAATGAAGGTGATAATCGAGGCCGGGATGCAGTTGAGCTTAAAAGCTGCGGGAGGCTTTGTGGATATTGGACCTGCTGGCGTGTCCATTTCCGGACCCATGGTAATGATAAATAGCGGCGGCTCAGCAGGTTCGGGAGCTGGCTGCTCACCCGATGCTGCCAAACTGCCTAAAGAGGCTGCCACTGCAGAACCGGGCAAGGTTTCCGAAGCACCCAAACCACCCAAACCGCCCACACCGACGACGTACAGCGCCCAAGCGAAGGTATTGCAGCAGGCAGGCAAAGATGGCACACCATTTTGTGAAGAGTGTGAAAAGGCAAAGAAACAACAGGCTGGATAGTGAATCGCCAGATTATGGGGAATTTGATGGATGAAAAGGTGATAACTCAATCACTTGTGGAACATTTGTTTTCAAAACCTGAGACCAACTTGTTTGCGGTCCTTGATGGTGCATCCGTACCTGAACTGCCTCAGCTACTCTGGGAACACGAACTTGAGCACGTATGCCTCTACCGCGGCGAGCTTGAGCCGGATATAGCTGCCGTCGCCCCGTATGTGATCAAACTGGAACATGGGTACCCTTTCACCAAACTGGTGTGCGAGCAAGGCTGGGGGAAACATTGGGGAATCTTCGTAATAACTCCGGCCGAAATCAATCTTCGTGACCTGCGTCAGCATTTTCGAAAGTTCTTAATGGCCTATGACCCGGATGGAAAACTTGTATATTTTCGCTATTATGACCCGCGCGTGCTCAGGGTATACCTGCCTACATGTAAGGCCGAAGAAATAAAGATTGTCTTCGGCCCGATAAATTCCTATTTGTTGGAAGATGAAGATCCCTCAACACTGCTGCGACTGTCGTCCGATGGCGAGAAGGTTCAAACCGAAAAAATATCTTTGCAAAAATAATAAGTGCCGGACTAAAGGATACGTTAAAAAATGCTACACATACGCCCGGAACAGATGGACGCATTGAGCGATTACATGCTTTGGCGTTTTAAGGGTCGCATGGTAACGCATCTTCGAAAGACGCATTCAAAAAAATTACAAAAGGTTCCTGACGGTGAGTTAAAAGCAATGGTTGAAACGGGCATAGAAAGAGCAAAAAAGTACGATGTTATCAACGAAGGCGACGTTCAGTTGTTTATTGAATGTATGGTGATCCTTGGCCCGGGGTTTGACTGTGACAAGAATTTTCCGTGGGCGGGAGATATTCTCAGTCGCAAGGATATCGACGGGCAAGTAAAAATGGCCCAGATAAGTGAATATCTGATCTTTAGTATTCCAGAGTAGCTGAAATGACAGTTTCCTAGGGCAAAAAGGCAATGAAAGAATATAAATGCCCGGTTTGCAAGAAGAAATGGACGGGTGTAACTAACCGCCGTGTGGATCAGCCTCTTAATCAGGACGCTGTACAGGCAGCGAATAAAGAAGTATGGGACAAGTGCAAGGAACGCCTCGGAACCGATCCCGCCACCGGCAAAGGCCGAAAGCTCACCATGAACTCGGATGACTATCTTTGTCGCAGAAGGTGGATGGACGCCTACTTGGCAGCTCTTGAACCTCAAAAAAGGGAAAAACCTCCGGACGATCCCGTTGGCAAGTGCCCGTATGCAACGACAGGTGACTTACTTGTAACTGTGAGAAATGCCTCAGATAAGAAACCTGTTGCAGGCGCTGATGTTCACGTTTCCGCGCCACCCGATGATTCAAGAACTGGAACAACCGATACTAACGGATTAGTATTGTTTAAGGACATTAAAGCCGGCGACTATACTGTCACTGCCATAAAAGGAAAACAAGAAGGAAACTGTAGCACAACCGTTGAGGCTGAAAAAACCAATAGTGCCGAGATTGCTCTTGGGAAAACCAAAAGAGTTCCTGTTCGGTGGATTGTAAAAACCTTCGAATACCACAGTGGTATGCATGGAAAAATAGTAACGAAGACAAAGATTATTATCCGTGAAAAATACAAAGTGATACCTGAAGATTGGGAGGAATATGGACAAGAATGGGATGAGCCGGAACGTGAACCTTTGCCCGGTGGAGATGTTTATTATATAAGGCGGTATACCGCAGTCTATCGTACTCCTGATGGACTATATTACAGTGAGAAGGTCGGAAAAATTGGCATTTTCGTTTTTAATTTAATTACATTTAATCTTGAGGGAGAGGTAAAGTTTGTCTACAAGAGTTGGGACGAATATCCTAAAAAGGGTGATGATCCCTTAGAAAAATATCGTCCATAGTAGAAACAGCAACAGATAAACTCTGGCTTATAGGAAATAAATGACAGATGTTAAGAATTCGCGGACAGCAATATGAGGAATTGGGCAAAATTGCCCTGAAGAGGTTCGAGGACAATATGGTCGAACATATAAAGGAGTTTTTCCCGAAGTACTACGAAATCCATAAGGAACCATTAATCCGTAAAGTCATCCTCTATGCCGTTGACCGCGCAGAAAGTTATGACATGGTTACCGAGCGAGATGTGTGTCTGTATATCAATTTGGTGTTTTTGTTGGGTAGTAGGTTCGATATTGATCCACAATTGCCATGGGCCGCAGCAATTCTCAACGATGAGACTATAACAGATTCAGTCACACGAATTGACAAGCTCCATGACAAAGGGATGGAGTATCTGGATCAGGCGGCAGGCGTTGAAAATGAATACTTGGGAAGAGCGCTTTTAAAGGTCAGTGAAATCCCTATCGAGGATTTCTCGCAGTCCCCAAAAGCAAATGCCGGGGATATAGCCGCCACGCAGCTTCAAAAGATCTGGCGAAGGAAATGTCAACAGATAGGTGAAACGACTTTGCACAAATTGATTAGAGACGCTATAGAATCTGCAAAAGGTTACAATATCACAACCGAGCGTGGCGTTGTATTATACACAACTCTGATGTTCCTGTTGGGTAGCGGCTTCGATAAAGACCCACAGTTTCCATGGGCTGAAAATGTGTTGAATGATAAATCTATACCGGACGAAGTTACCAGAGCTGACCAACTTTACAAAGAGGCAGTGGCCTTTATGGAAAAGTGGTTGATTTAAGACTTAAGCAAGACTTCTCAGCAAGGATTCATTATGCCAAAAGGTTGCAGCAATAAAACAGAAGCAACAAAGGCTGCAAAGAAAAAACCTCCAACTCCGGTTAAAAAGAAGAAGGCACAGTGCCCCTTTAAAGTTGTGGAGATTAAAGCAAAGGTTCCGGGGACTGAAGGTATTCGAGACAAAACAAATAAGAAAGCTGATAATGTCCTTAAATCAAGTAACACGGATATGGAGTCGCTCAAAAATAACAGTCCGGCCATTTTGGTTCGTGGTTGTAAGGACATCGAGTTAGAAGCGGTCACTGATCCGGCAGGAAAATCTGTAACATGGGAGGTCAAGCCGAACGAAAATAAATCCGCTACTCCTTCGATTACTACTAAAGATGGCGGAAAGAAAGCTGTTTTGAAAACTAATAAACCAGGAGCATTTTCAGTCATTGCCAAGTTGAATAAAACCAAGGTAGTATGGAATGTGATCTTCGTATGGGTGAAGGTGCTTCCCAAGACAACGGTCGTTAAGACAAGAAGTAAGTTGTACGCGGATAGTGGCTCGGATGCTACCTGGACTTGTTTTCGTTCCGGTGAGTTTGTGAAAAAGAAATATGCCTGGAGGGCGCTTTGCAAAACCGTGAAATTAATTGGCGGTGGGAAAAATAAGGATATAGGAATCAATAAAGTTGAACTTCATATACTGCAAAATGGAAGTGGGGACTCTCTTACTGGGCATTACAAAGATGGTGGGACTTGCCTAGAGCAACCAAAAGGAGGACTTCCTGTAGTAGATGCAACTGGCCCGGGTTCGCCATTTATAGTCAGTCCGAGTTGCTTTAAGGTAAAGCCCAATAACACAGCTGCAAAACGTTCAATATGGACCGCCGATAGTCCTGCTGGGGCCTTTCGGAAGGAACACAAAAACGCTGCAGGAAAGCTCATTCAAAGTATTACCGGATCGAATGATTTCATTACAGCAATTGCTTCTACGAGCAAAGAAGCACCGAATGCAATTGTTGTACATGCTAAAATTCAATGGTCTGCAAATTACAAGGGCAAGGTAAACTATGGTAAACCTCCCGGAGCGATAGGAAAGTATAAGCGAGATGGAGCAAAAACAACTTCAGGTAAGAGATACAAAATGATTTCCCCCAAGAAGGGTGGGATAGATGCCGGTGAAGCTGGATTTGAAACATTTGAGCCACGTTTTAATGGAGGTACTGATGAGGTTTGGAATCCGTAAAAACGCCAGAGCTGATGCTAGAACAAACGTCTAGACTTCTATTGAAGGTTTCTTGTTGTGAAACGAACATTGACAAATACTTTTATATGCGTTTTAGTATTGCTTATCGTGCTTATGGAAGGAATCAGTTGTACTTCCGGCAAAAATGAACGAAAAGGATGTTCACATATAGATAAAAAAAGAACTTTTAGTCCTAAAAGGCAGGATAGTATTTGGAGGTCCAAGCTAATGGATGATTTATCGAATGATCTTGTTCCACAATTCTCTGATGGCTCAGAAATGGCCGTAGTCAGAGTTCTTGGTGCGGAAAGCATGATTCATGCGGACGGTAATCAGGAAACCGGGACCGTGATTTTGCAAATCGTAGAAATTCTTGGGGGTAAAAACCTTTCTGTTAATCAAGAACTGAAAGTTCCGTTCGAAAAAGATGCAGATATGAAAATTCGCGTCCGAAAAGGTTTCAACTATTGGAATCAACTCTCTCTGACTGCAGATGAACTGTTGATCTTTGCTGGTAAAATAGAACAGCAACATAATATGTGGAAGGGCATTTCAGCTCAAAAGGTCGAAACGATTGAAGCACCTGAAGTCAGAGCTGCTCGGAAATGTTTTGAAATCGAAAACTTTTCCGGCCCACTTGAGGGCAAACGCAAAATGATGGAGGACGCTTTAGTAACCGAGCAAGATCTACTGCAAAATTACATTCTTGATTGTATCGGAAGAAGAAGGCTCGTGGATCGTAAAATTGGGTGTGAAATGATAAACAAAGCTATGATATTAAAAGGGACAGACTTTGACTATAGGATTGCATTAGGTGAAGAACTTGCAGATATACACTTCTTTGATCCTGAAAAAGGTGCTCTTGATCCAACTAATCGGATTGTTTTAACAGCTTTATCGAGGGAACTCAAAAGAGAGACAACACAAGAAGGCGTAGAGCAATGGTTAGATCTTTTAGCAAGCTGTGTAAATTCGGAGTTCTCCGAAGATGAGCAAAAAAACAACCAGATACGAGATGAGCTAATTCGCTCCATTCCAAATGCGAACCAAGTTGCATTGGCGGTGTCAAATTATGCGAAAAACGCAGAATCCGAAGAAAGGGAAATTGCTGACGAACTTCTTGCAATTTGGAAAAAGGCTATATCAGGTTTGTAGGTCACAAGCTACTAAGGTAAATTTAATTAGACCATGAATTCAGATGTTTGATTTGGAAAAACCTAAGGTTATAGGCAGGTAGAAAATTAAAATATTTCTTAGAAGCAACTTGTAGATATAATTGTTTTTATGTAAAGACAATGTTTCCAAAAGATTACGGTGAATAAATGGAGAATATAGAATACTGTCGGCAGCAAGAGTAGGCGATATACATGTGTGTCTCTTCTAAACACCATGCATGCTACATCTGGAAAAACGCAAAAATAACTCAGAAAGAGCTCTTGTCAGGTTGATATGTTCTTGATATAATTCGGATTGTATTGTAAGACAATGACAAATAAATGGAGAATCTGATATGCCGCCAGCAGCAAGAGTAGCTGATATGCACACATGTCCGATGCAGACGCCGGCAGTACCGCCGATTCCTCACGTCGGTGGGCCTATCCTGCCTCCGGGCTGCCCGACGGTTCTCATCGGTGGTATGCCTGCAGCATGCATGGGCGATATGGCTACCTGTGTAGGCCCGCCGGACTCTATTATTAAGGGTTCAGCCACTGTGCTGATTGGCGGTCGGCCCGCCGCTCGAATGGGTGATAATACCGCCCACGGCGGCGTCATTGTGGTCGGCTTTCCTACCGTAATGATTGGCGGCTGATACCGAATATTTTCCTACCGCCAGGGCCCTGCAAGTGGGGAGAGCGGCTTTGCTATAGACTGAAAACGAGGGAGGAGAACGGCATCCCTGCCTTTGATGGACAGCACCGGCATAACACCCTTATCAATAAGTACTTCCATCGCACGCTCGGTTAGGATTGTCTCTGCGCAAGGGGTGAAGTGCTTTTCGCCATCGGAAGTATATATATGCATAGGTAAACCAGACAACTCACTACCAAGCCCGCCTGAAAGGACCCAGCCGAACTCACGAAAGGCCTCAGCAAGCAGACACACACAGATAACAGCTGAATTGCCCCATAAATATTGCTCGTGGCCAGCCAGAGGCGAAAATTCCTCAAAATCGAACCGTTCAATAAGGTCGGTGTCTTTGCCATAAGGCAGACGCAGCAAAAACCGAGGCAGTAACAGGCCGATATAGGCTGCCTCAGGCGACTGTTGAAGCTGTTGCCAGAGTTGGCTGGCGGCTGGGTCTGGCTGCCATCGCCAATCGTTCGGGTCCGGTGTGGCAGCAAGAGACTGGCAACCTGCAAAGTGTGAATCGGCCGATGCCACCAACGGTGCCCCTGCGGCCTGGGCAATCCGCGTAAGCTGCTGCAGCAACTTGATATCCTCAGTGGTCTGGTCGAACGTGTAGCCTCCAACCAGGACAGCATATGGCTCGGCACCGGCCACACCGACGCTCTGCTCAACGAGAAGCTGGTACATACCGGTTGATTGCAGGGCGTCCGCCGATGCCACATCAGCCGCAAGTTCCGCCTTGCTGACGTCAATTATATATAGTTTGAGCGTTTCATCCGTTTCTATCCGGCTGACAAGAAAATGGAGCATCCGCCAAGTTGCCTCAAGCTGACGGAAGTCCGACTGATGGAGAATAGCGCGCATCTGTCCGCTTATGGTCTGGTCTACCTGAGCGAGGAGCTCGGCCTGTTGTGGGTCAGGGGTGGGGACAATGTAAGGTTTGACGGTCTCGCGAATAAGGGTATCTATATCGACAAAGCGGCTCGATGACGCAGAAGGCGATTTTTGGTCGGGACGTTTCCCGAGCAGCCGTTCAACTGTTTCAGTGTCAGATTCATCCTGCTCCGTTTTGCTTTGAGCCTGTTCGGGCTCGGACTTGCCTGTTTCCTTATCGGCCGAAATCCAAGAGCGCATTTGAGAAGCAGCCTCGGCAAATGTGGCCGGGTTTTGCATGAGCTTTCGGGTCGTTTTCAGCTTTTGGAAGACTTCCAGGCGGTCAAATATCCGATCAGGGTGAAAGTCACCCAACTCATTAAATTGTAGGGGGATATGTGGTCCTTCCTTACCGCCGAGAGGAATATGAATCTCGCAGCCGAGTTTCATCGGCAGGTCATCCAGGTTATCCACATCCACTGCCATACGCCTGCGAGCCGCAAGCGAAGGACCTGTTTCGCAAAGGCTGCGGTTACCCCTGCCACTAAAATCAGCAAGTATGGCTATGGAAAACGGCGTGTCATCTTTGGCTTTGCGGGGGGCAAATGAGGTTTGCGTACCCAATTGAAACTCCATCTTTTCCGGCGAAAATTGCATAGACATGGCGGTTTACTCCATAATACGAACTTGACATAAGCCAACTACGTATGAGAACTCTCTCTATATATAGTTTACGGCCTTGCGTTTCTGAGCACCGACAAATTACTGAGTAATAGTAACGCACAACTAAAGAATATTCAAGAACTTTTCCCAATTAAAGCTTGTTGAAAAAAACACTTTTTACAAAACAATATATTGTTTGACAACGAATTACAAATTGATAGAATTGGCCTCAAATAGCCTTGAATGGCTTGAGCAGTCAGGTAGGTAGACCGATTGTCGAGTATTAAATAAAATTAGTAGATAGTTTTAAGGTAAGTTACCTGTGTCATTTTCCAATACCAAAAGGCGCCTTAAAGCATTACCGGAGGGCTACGTTGCCATACCCATTTCCGAGGACCAAAAGTCGGTAATACTGAAAATTTGCGTGTTAGTAAAAAATGAGCCGGATGCTGTTGGCGGCCACCTTGTCACAATTCGTAATATGATGGATGCCGACGTAATCCTCGGATGCATTGTTGATAGTTGCGGGCAAGTACAAGAATGGCTTGAACTGTGGATTCAGAATAGTGGAAGGCTAATCGATACGGTATCCGCAGTTCGCCAAGTGCTTTCGAATGCCATGCTGGATAACCGTTGGCGCCGGCAATGTCAGGCCTTACAAGAACTCGAAGGAGTTGAAATAGTCAAAACCGGTTGGGAATCTGAGAAGCCACTGCCTACCTTCCTTGATCTCTCAAAGAAATCTCCGGTTCATCCATTGGAAACTAATTCCGGTGCAGCATGGAGGCTGTGCACAGATGAGAACTTGCTTCAGCAGAAGGGTTTGCCAGGCTATGGCAGTTCGTTACATCGCTACCTGTATGTGCCGGAACTCGGCGGTGATTCACCACTGGTACCAGTTACACCGAGTGCCCCCACCAACGATTCTACCAAACCGATGTCCGAGATATGCAGCAACTCTGCCTGCATCATCCCTCTGAATCCACAGGCGGGATTGCTCCTGGTAAAGAAATATGTTCCGATTAAGCTTGGCACTTTCATTGATATCCTTAGCGGCAAACCGTGGGACGGTTTAAAACATGGAAGGTCGATACTTAGTCTCGGCGAGGCCCTCAAGGCATTGAGCAAAGACGAGCCGACTTTAAGCGAAGACGGTTGGCTTTTCCTTGAAACCCAGGGTAGTTCCGGCCGATTGATAGAAACATTACATCTAAAGCTCAGACTGCTGGCTGATATTGTGTCGTCGGTGCGTACCCTGATTTATCATCTGCAGAGACCACTGCTTAATATTAGCTCTGAGAGCTGGCAGGTCGAACTGGGAGAAGCCGGCCGTGGATTGCCTTTTTTCTGGACAGCAAGGGCCGTATTAAATGATGTTGGTGATGCCGTACCTTTAGCGATAGAAAAGAGCGATTTTAAATACTATTTGCCTGTACGGACACCAGGAACATCGGTCTACCGTCCGCTGGTCACCTCTTTGCCGACGCAAGGAAAAGCCTCTGTCCGGATTCGGCAGGTTTTACCAGACACCACCGATACAACCGTTGTTGAAGGAACGTTCACTACTCATGAACGAATAGAGACGGCGAGGAACGACTTAGTGTGGTTTCGACTTAATCTGGCTTGCGGCGATATTAATCTTCATGCTCACTTAGAAAAAGATTCGGCGATGGCCGTTGGTGAATGGCGTTTCCGCACGATTGCACAGAATGGAGATGAAACCAGAACCTCACACTTGCGCAATGCCGAAGGAGTACCCATCGCCGATGTACCGTTCGAAATCATACCACTGTTGAGCAGTCCTTACGACTTATATTCGTTGGCGGTAATGGCCGTTAGAATTCTTCTTGTCGACAACACCAATAGCCTGCCTGTAACCCTTGACGAGATGTTGAGCCTGCTTCACCAAATCGAAGCAGAGTACGATAAATCCGTCGACTTAGAACAGCAGATAAGCGAAGTTTTCAAAGGAGATTTAAGATGGCGCCAGTCTTTAGGGCCGCACCATTTGGTTCTCGATGAGATAACAACAAACGAGGCTTATAGTCTTATCCCTTCTGAATTATGGTTTAAAATTTTGGCCACTGTCTTGTGCATGTTTCCGGGACCGGGGCCTTATGGTAAGTGCAAGGACTATGGTGACGCTCCGCAAGGGGGCCTCCACAAGGTTTTTGACAGAACGATGAGCGATTTGGATAATCTCATATTAAGAACGCGAAGTTTCATTGTTACAGACTGGAAATCCAATCAGCAGGTCGCCTCTGTAATCCAGAAATTTCTTGTTTAGCTTTTGATAACGGAAGGACTACAAACTGGGAATCTTTTTTGGCAAAGTAAACGAATATTGTAAAAGTAATTTGAAGAATGAAGGGAGTTGCCGATGAGTACAACACTGTGGAAATACAAAATTTTTGGGTTTCTTTTGGTTGGTCTGATAGCAGGAGGATGTAGTGGGATTCCAAGAAATCGGTCTATTGTTCTTACAGCAACCGGGGATATTTGTAAAAAATCGGTTGAGGTCCACCTGGTTGGTGTTAACAGGTCCGAGAAGGAACAGTGGGAACAGGTGTCAATGACCGAGTACTGGCAACCAAGAAACCAGTTGAGAGACAGTGCTAAGGAGTATATACACGTATTCCACTTTGGACAGGAACCCTGTGAAAAAAGACTTGATAAAAAAGACCCAATCCAGAAGGTGTGGAAGAAGAAACGGAAAGCCGAATACTTATTTGTTCTGGCGGATCTGCCCGGAATATTTCCGGATATGGATGGTAACGCTGATGCGAGGCGCTTACAACTGCCGGCTCCATACTCAAAATGTTGGGAGCTTTTACAAACCGAAATCAGGCTTGAGATAGATAGCAGCAAAATCGTTTCTCTCACCATCCCCAAACCAGAATGTGAATAAAACTTCACCCTATCGGGTCAGGATAAGGTAATAAGCGAATGGCAACTTTTGGCCGCTTTGAGGCTGTACGTGAAATCCATAGGACAGGATATACTACAGTCTATACGGGGAGGTCCCCAGAAAGTCCTGAAGAAAGATTTGCCATAAAGGTTTTTCAGCCGCCTGCTCTATTGCTTGAGGGAGGACAGGCAAAAACTGAAATTGACCTGTTTCTCAAGAGTACAGAAGCACAGCAAAAAGCAGCCGCTGGTGGTGCTCAATATTGGGCGCCAGTTTACCAGTTTGGCTCAAGCCCCGAGGAGGCATTCTACGTTACAGATCAATATGAGCATTCACTGCAGCAACTCATTGATATTCGTCTTAAGCTAAGTAATAAGGTTCTCAGCGACATTGTGGAGTCAGTTGCTAAGGGCCTTATTGAGTTAAAAGAATCTTGCCGACGGCCACATGGAAACCTTAAAGCCACAAATGTTCTGATTAGCGGAACCGAAGATATTTCACAGCGAAAAATAG
>Ga0272441_10012001_pt1 | contig 12745 bp, 8 predicted proteins | sample SSMProp6N_FD_193582 | JGI IMG/M metagenome (GOLD analysis project Ga0272441, IMG submission 193582) | Marine sediment archaeal communities from Little Sippewissett salt marsh, Falmouth, MA, United States - SSM-Prop-6N | ecosystem: Environmental > Aquatic > Marine > Wetlands > Sediment ...
CCTCGATCAAGGACCCGGAGCAGTTTTGGGGTGAGGCGGCAAGGGCCATTCAATGGTCCCAACCCTATACGCGGGTCCTTGACGATTCCCGTGCGCCCTTCTACCAATGGTTTCCCGGCGGCCAACTGAACACGTGCTACAACGCGCTCGATTACCACGTGGAACACGGCCGTGCAGACCAACCGGCCCTCATCTACGACAGCCCGGTCACCAACACGATCAAGCGATTCACCTACCGCGAGTTGCTCGAGCACGTGTCCAAGTTCGCGGGCGTCTTGGCCGCGAAAGGCGTCGCCAAGGGCGATCGCGTCATCATCTACATGCCCATGATCCCCGAGGCCGTGATCGCCATGCTCGCGTGCGCACGCCTCGGCGCGATTCACTCCGTGGTGTTCGGCGGTTTCGCGCCCAACGAACTCGCCATCCGCATCGACGACGCCAAACCCAAGCTGGTGGTGTCGGCTTCGTGCGGCATCGAGGGCAAGAAACTCATCGAATACAAGCCACTGCTCGACAAGGCCATTGAACTCGCCGCCCACAAGCCTGCCCAATGCATCGTCTTTCAGCGTGACCAGGCCAAGGCGGCCCTGATCGCCGGCCGCGATCACGACTGGACCGCGCTCATGCAGGACGCCCAGCCCGTGGACTGCACGCCCGTGGCCTCCACCGACCCGCTGTACATCCTCTACACCTCGGGCACCACCGGCATCCCCAAGGGCGTCGTGCGAGACAACGGCGGGCACGCGGTGGCCTTGCGCTGGAGCATGAAGTACATCTACGACGTGGAACCGGGCGACGTGTACTGGGCCGCGTCCGACGTCGGGTGGGTGGTCGGCCATTCGTACATTGTGTACGGCCCGCTGTTGCACGGCTGCACGACCATTCTCTACGAGGGCAAACCCGTCGGCACCCCGGATCCGGGCGCGTTCTGGCGCGTCATTGCCGAACACAAGGTCAAGGCCCTCTTCACCGCGCCCACGGCCTTCCGCGCGATCAAGAAGGAGGACCCCCGCGGCGAGTATCTGAAGAAGCACGACCTGTCCCACTTCAAGTACCTTTTTCTTGCCGGCGAGCGCCTCGACCCGGACACGTATCATTGGGCCAGCCGGTTGTTAAGAATCCCCGTCATCGATCACTGGTGGCAAACCGAAACCGGCTGGGCCATTGCCGCCAACTGCATGGGCCTCGAGCCGCTGCCGATCAAGGCGGGGTCTCCGACCAAGGCCGCACCCGGTTACCGAGTGGCCATTCTGGACGGCGACGGCAAGGTGCTGCCCCCGGAACAGGAGGGCATCGTGACCATTGGATTGCCCCTGCCCCCCGGCACCCTGCCCACCCTATGGCAGAGCGACGAGAGATACCGGGAATCCTACCTGGACCTATTCCCCGGCTACTACTTCACCGGCGACGGCGGCTACATCGACAACGACGGCTATCTGTACATCATGGGCCGCGTGGACGACGTCATTAACGTGGCCGGCCACCGGCTGTCCACCGGCGCCATGGAAGAGGTCATCGCCATGCACCCCGACGTCGCCGAGTGCGCCGTCGTCGGGGCCGCCGACGACTTCAAGGGCCAACTGCCCCTGGGATTTGTCGTGTTGCAGGCCGGCGTCCAGAGGGACCACGACGAAATCATCAAGGAACTGATCCAGATGGTACGCGAACGGATCGGCGCCGTCGCCTCCTTCAAGAGGGCCCTTGTGGTCAACCGCCTGCCCAAGACCCGTTCCGGCAAGACCCTTCGCGGAACCATGCGCCAGATCGCCGACGGCGCACCCTACAAGGCCCCGTCCACCATCGACGACCCCGCCATTCTGGACGAGATCGCGCAGTCGCTCCAGGGCGCGGGATACGCCAAGAAATGATCTGAGCCCGGGCGATGCGCCGAAACCTGCACGTCACGGTTTTCGGCTCGCGAGGACGCTCGCCCTCCCACGCCGGAGGTGACCGGGAGGATAGGGGCTTACACCGGCGGAGCGGCCGCGGCATGCTGCTGGTGCGTCACGCGGAGCCGCCACATCACGACCAGCATGAGGCACACGAACGCAATGCTCATGGACAGAGCGAGCATGTTGGTATTGCGAATGCCGGTCATCTGATCGCCGCGCATGAGCCAGCCGATGACTTCTTCTTGCACGACCGGGCCGATGCTCCCGATGCCGTTTACAATACCCACCACGGCCACACCGTTCTTCTCCCCGGCCAGGGCGACCGAGGCCGCGCCACAGATGAGCGTGTCCGGTCCATAGATCATGAATCCCACGAGCCCGAAACACAGCGCAACCGTCATCGGCGTGGTCGCAAGGTGAATGACGGATAGATACCCGCCGATCACGCCCAACCCCATGAGCACACACAACGGCGCCCAGCGGCCGTGGAACACGCGGTCCAGCAGAAGTCCGGCCACCACGGCGCCGGCGAGTCCGGCCATATCGAAGATGCCGGACGCGTAACTCGCCGTGTCGACGCCCATGCCCTGGATGTTGAGGAAGGCGGGCAGCCACGAATCCAACGCATACCGGAGAAACTTGATGCAAAAATAGCTGCACCCCATCGCGATGACGACCGGATGGGTCAGGATTTGCAGGTACTGGGCAAAGGTCACCTGTTCTTCCTCGGAGGCCCTCACGGCGCGCGTATCCTCACCCGTTCTCTTGACGATCTGATCGAGGCCGACGTCCTCCGGCTTGTTGCGCTGCCAGAAGTAGAGCAGCCACCAGATCCCCATAGCGATCATCGTGCAGCCGAAGAACGCATAGCGCCAGCCAAGCGCCCCGAGCAGGTACCCGCCCACGGACTTGACCATGAGGTTGCCCACCAGGTAGCTCGTGGACCATACGCCCATGAAGGTGCCGCGTTCGTTGCCGCGCAGCCATTGCGACACGCCGCCGACCACGCCCGGCCAGCCTGTGGCCTGCACCAGGCCGTTGACGAACATGAAGACGAGGAAGGTAGCGTACGAATTGGCGAACCCAAAGATGATGTTGACGGCGATCGAGGTCCCCAAGCCGCCCAGCAGAATGATGCGCGGCCCCCATCTTCGCCCCGCGAAGCTGTTGATGAACTGCCCCAGCATATAGGCGAGCAGAAACGCGGCCCAGATATGCGCCGTATCGCTCAACTCCCACCCGAGGTCTTCAGCCATCGACGTCTTGCAGATGGTAAAAACCTTGCGGGTCAGGTAATACCCGGTATACCCGATGTACGTTGAGATGAGGATACGCCAGCGCCAAAGCTTCTGTTCGCTCGTTAAGTCTGTGGACATGGTCGCACTCCTTCCTGAGGCGGGTCGTGTTTGCAGGAGTATAGTCCACATACTTGCCGTGAGTACAGGACCGGGACCTCTGACGACACGCGCGCGGCAGGAACGGTCCCCAACGGTGAGGCATTTGCGGAATTGAGCGGGTGGCGCGCGGTGGGGCGAGCGTCCCCGCGAGCCGTCTTCGGTTTGTTCTGAGCACTCAAGAACCCGGCTCGCGAGGACGCTCGCCCCACCACGCTCGCCCCACCACGCTCGCCCCACCAGGTATGTCTTGAGGCGTCTGCGGAACAAGATGGACTTGGGGGGTCGTGACTCGGTAGAGTATCGGGTCTACGCGTCATTTGTGTGGTGAACCGCCCGTGAAGAAACTCATGAAACCTTCGCTCATATTGCTGATGACCGTTGCCTTGTCCGTGGTGGCAGGATGCTCGACCACCCATTACCGCGCGTCTGCGGATAAGGAGGCGTACGGGGCTATTGCGGAGAAGACGCCGGACGTGCCCGGGATGGACTCGCATTTCACCATCGAGCAGGCGGGGTTGCCCCCGGTGGACGACCTGCCGGTTGCAGCGGCGGGCGCAGAGTTCCTGGGGGACGATGCGGCGAGTGAGGCGGGGGTCCACGCGATCTCATTGGAGAAGGCGCTCGAACTCGCGGTGAAGAACAACCGCACGTATCAGAACGAGAAGGAATCGTTGTACCTCGATGCGTTGGGGCTGACACTGGACCGTCATCAATACACCCCGATCTTCTCGGGCGCGGTTGGGGGCGAGTATCGGCGCAGCACGCGGGACGTGACGAAGGTGTCGGACCTTGCCCAGGCCGCGCGGGATGCCCCAGTCATCGTGCGCGACATCGGCCAACTGACCGGGACGCCCGCAGACCTGCTCAACAGCTACGCAAACCTGGTGCGGTCGGCCGCGGCGGTCACGGGCCTGGATGCGGCCCGCGTTGAAATTGCCGATGAACGCAGCGTACGCGGCGATACCGCGTTCGGCGTGGGCGTGCTGCTCAAGGGAGGCGGGCGCATTGCGGCCGACCTTACGTCCAACTTCCTGCGCTTTGTCACGGGCGACCCGCGCGTGAGCACGTCCTCGGCCTTGGCGGCGAGCATTACGCAGCCGCTGTTGCGCGGGGCCGGACGCCGCGCGGCCGTCGAGCGGCTGACGCAGGCCGAGCGCGACCTCCTGTATGCGTTGCGTGACTTCACGCGATTCCGGCAGGAATTCACCGTGCAGATCTGTTCGGCTTACTACGAGGTACTTCAGAATCGCGACGCGGTGCGCAACAACTGGAACAGCTACGAGAGCTTCACGAAAAATGCGGCCCGGGAGCGCGCGTTCGCCGAAGAAGGCCGGCGCACCGTGGCCGACCTTGGCCGTCTGGCCCAGGGCGAACTGACGAGCCGGAACACGTGGGTCAGTTCGGTTCGCCGGTACAAGCAGGCCCTGGATCGCTTTAAGATCGAGCTGGGTTTGCCGGCCGACGCGCCCGTGGTTCTCGACGACAACGAACTGCACCAACTGAAGGAGCACGGCATTGTGCATCCGCGCATTGCGGCCGAAGAGGCCGCCGAGGTCGCCCTGGCGGCGCGGCTGGACGTGTACACGGATCGGGACCGGCTGGATGACGCGGCGCGCAAGGTGTACGTTGCGGCCAACGCCCTCAAGCCCGGCCTGGACTTGGCCATTGGGGCGGACGTCCCGAGCAAGCCGGGCGACCGTTTCCAGGAATTGGACTTCGAGCGCGCCATCGTGAGTGCGGGGATCGACCTGGACCTGCCGCTGGACCGCAAAGCCGAACGCAACAGCTATCGGGCTTCGCTTATCACCCACGAGCGGGCGAAGCGGGACCTGGCGCTTGCGGAAGACCAGGTCACGCTCGAGGTTCGCGATGCCTGGCGGACCCTCGACCAGGCCAAGCAGGCCTATGAGATCGCGCTGGAGAAAGTGGAATTGAACCGGCGGCGCGTCGAGGAACAGGATCTGCTCGCCGAACTCGGCCGGGCCACGGCCATGAACCAAGTCGATGCACAAAACGACCTGCTCGATGCGGAGAACAGCCTCACCGCGGCCCTCGTGAGCCACACGATCGCGCGCCTGCAATTCTGGCGCGATATGGGCATCCTCTTCATCAAAGAAGACGGCCAGTGGGAGGAGGTGGTTGAGGAGGACAAGACCGGGACCGACCCCCTGGCCGGGCCGCCGTCGGAATCCCCTGCCAAAGAATCCGCCGGCAAGGGCTCCGGGACGCGAAGCTCGTGAAGAAACTGTAGCGCAGGCAGGAGGGAAACCCTTTGGACAACGTGAATTCGTCAGCCAATGGCAAGGCATCCTTGCGCAGCCGTCTGATACGTTGGGCGTGGCGCATCGCAATCCCTGCCGCAGGGGTCCTTGTGATCGCCTTCCTGATGGCCCGGCGGGGCACCGAGACGGAGGAGCGCGGGACTACATTTCCGGTGCGGCGTGGTCCGCTTCGGATTACGGTGCTCGAGGGCGGCAGCATCGAGGCCCTCGAGTCGCAGGAGATCAAATCCGAGGTCAAGGGGCAAACCAAGATACTGAGCATCGTCGAAGAAGGCTACATGGTGACCCAGGAAGACGTCGAGGCCAAGAAGACGCTGGTGGAATTGGATGCCTCGGAATTGCTCGATCACCAGATCTCCCAGGAACTCGATTATCAGAATGCGCTGGCCGCGTTTACGGAGGCCACCGAACAATTTGAGATTCAACTCAACCAGAACCGGAGCGACATCCGGGCGGCCGAGCTGGAGGTCAAGTTCGGCCGGATGGACTTTGAGAAGTATCTTGGAATTAAGGCCGCGCGCGAGATCCTGGCACAGGTTCCACAACCGGAAGAGGGTACGAATCCGCAACCGGCGGCGGCGCGCGTCGAACCCGAGGCCGAGTTCTTGGACACCCCCACGTCGGCTGACGACGGCGCGACCCAGATGGCCGCAGAGATCGAGAAACGCTTGGCCGAACCCCAGGCCCATGTCCGCCCAGTTATCGATTTCTCTACATACGCCGATCCGGACATGCTCGGCGACGGGGAAGCCGGACAGCGGCTGCGCAAGCTCGAAAACGACCTGGTAATGGCACGGGAGGAACTGGGCCTGGCCGAGGCCAATCTCGAAGGCACCGAACGGCTCGCCGCGAAGCAATTCGTGACCAAGACCGAACTCGAGAACGAGCAGTTGAAGGTCAAAGGGAGCAAGATCAGCGTCGAGTCCGCGGAAACCAGCATGGACCTCTACGTCCGCTACGAGTTTCTCAAAGAATCCGAGCAACTCCTCTCAGACTACGAGGAAGCGCTCCAGAAACTCGAGCGGGCCCGGAAACTCGCCGTTTCGAAACTCGCCCAGTCCGAAGCGAAGCTGAGGTCCACCGAGGCCCGCTATACGCTGCAGGCCCAGAAGCGCAACGAGATCCAGGAACAGATCGAGAAGTGCAAGCTCGCGGCCGAGCGCCCGGGGCTGGTCGTGTACGGTGGGGGCGAGGAGCGGTATTTCCGCGGCGAGGACCAAATCGAGGAAGGGGCAACCGTCCGCGAACGTCAGAAGATCATCACCATCCCCGATATGACGCAGATGTCCGTGAAAGTGAAAGTCCATGAGTCGGCCATCAAGAATGTCGAAAAAGGGCAGAAGGCCTCCGTATCTGTGGACGCATATCCCGACAAACACCTCGGGGGCGAGGTCACCAAGGTGGCCGTGCTGCCCGATTCCCAGAACCGATGGATGAATCCGGACGTCAAGGTGTACGAGACAGTGATCCGGATCGAGGGTCCGCACGACTGGCTCAAACCCGGGATGAGCGCTCAGGTCGAAATCCTCGTCAAGGAATTGCCGGACGTGCTCTATGTGCCTATCCAGTCCGTCGCCCCCAGCAACGGCCAGCGCGTGTGTTACGTGGCCGGCTTGGGTGGACCAAAGCGCCGGGTCGTCGAGACCGGTGAATACAACAACGAGTTCATCGAGATCCGCAAGGGGCTGGAAGAAGGGGAAGACGTGTTGCTGCGCGCACCAACCGAGCCGGAGGAAGCAGAACAGGCCCCGCCTGCGCCGGCCGGGCCCGAGGACCCGGCCCAAGAGCCACGCCAGGAACAGCCGCGCGAGGAGGCCACGCCCCGTCCGCCCGCCCCGCCCGAGGACACTGCGGAGCGGCCACCGAGAGAGGTCGGCGGGCGTGCCGCACCTGGCCAGAGCGGCGCACAACGCCTCCCAAGAAGGCCCGCGGAAGGACGCCCACCGGCTGGAGGCGAGGGGCGAGGCGCGCCCAAGGGTCCGCCTGCGACAAAGCCGGCAGGGGAGGGCTGATGCAAGACGCACCCATCATACGCCTGCGCGACGTCACCAAGACGTACCTCATGGGCACGGTCATGGTCCATGCCTTGCGGAGCGTGACGATCGAGTTCCATCGCGGCGAGTACGTCAGCATAATGGGACCGTCCGGCTGCGGGAAGTCGACGCTGTTGAACCTGCTTGGCTGTCTCGACCGCCCCACCTCGGGCACGTACGAGTTGGGCGGGCGCGACTTGGCCCGTCTCGACGACGACCTGCTGTCGGAGATACGCGGCGCGCGGCTCGGCTTCATCTTCCAATCCTACAACCTCATCGCCCAGTTGACGGTGGTCGAGAACATCATGGTGCCCCTCTACTACCAAGGCCTTCCTGAACGGGAGAGCTTAACCGTGGCTTCGAGACTCGCCGAGCGCGTGGGGCTCACCGAGCGCTTGAACCATAGACCCACCGAACTTTCCGGCGGGCAGCAGCAGCGGGTGGCCATCGCGCGGGCCCTGGCGAACGATCCGCTGGTCATTCTTGCGGATGAGCCCACGGGCAATCTGGACTCGACCTCAGGCAAGGAAATCCTCGATGTCTTCGATGATCTCCACCGCCAAGGCAAGACCTTGATCACGGTAACGCACGACGAGAGTATCGCGGCGCGCACCATGCGCGTGGTCCGGCTCTCGGACGGGGAAGTGGTGAGCGATGTCTGGAACTAGCCAAGGCTTCGACCAGGCAGCCACCCGCCACCGGATTTCCTATTCCTATGTCGTGCGAACCGTCCGTTTGGGCTTTCGGAGTCTGTGGATGCACCGGCTGCGATCCTTCCTGACCGTGCTGGGCATTGTGTTCGGTGTCGCGTCCGTGATTGCCATGCTTGCGGTGGGTGAGGGTGCGAGCCACGAAGCCCAGGAACAGATCCGCCGCCTGGGCAGCAACAACATCATTCTCCGAAGCCTCAAGCCCCCCGAGGAACAGAAGACCGCCAGCCAGCGCAGTTTCGTGGTGGAATACGGCCTGACCTACGAGGACGTCGAGCGGGTCAAGGCCACGATTCCCGGGGTCACGGTCGTCGTACCCGCACGCATCATGCGCGACTACGTTTGGCGGAACGACCGGCGGGTGGACTGTGAAATCCTGGGCACGGTCCCGTGGTATCCGGCTATGCACAGCGCGCGCCTCAGAGCCGGCCGCTATTTCTCCACCAGTGAGTTGGAGGGCAGTGTAAACGTGGCCGTACTGGATAGCAGCATGGCCGCGCAGTTGTTCCCTATTGATTCGCCGCTTGCAGGCTCGGTAAGGATTGGCAGCGCGTACTATCGCGTCATCGGCATTATGGAGCCTGAGGCGACTGTGTCTTCTGCCGCCGGATCTGAAGAGGGGGCCGCGTCTGCCAACGACGCCGCCAAGGCCGCGGCCTGCCGGATGTATATCCCGCTGACCACGGCCAAGAACCGCTTCGGCGAAACCCTGATCAAGCGGCGTAGCGGAAGCATGGAAGCCGAGCGGGTGGAACTCCACCAGGCCACGGTGAAAGTCCACCGGCAAGAGGACGTGATCGAGGTGGCGGCGATCATCGCGGACCTGCTCGATAGCAATCATAAGAAAAAAGACTACGAACTGGTCGTGCCGCTTGAGTTGTTGCGGCAGGCCGAGCGCACCAAGCGTATCTTCAACATCGTGCTCGGGTCGATTGCGGCCATCTCGCTGCTGGTCGGCGGCATTGGCATCATGAACATCATGCTCGCCACCGTGACCGAACGCACACGCGAGATCGGCATCCGCCGCGCCTTGGGCGCCAAACGCCGCGATATCGTCGTCCAGTTCCTCATCGAGACCGTCATCCTGTCGAGCAGCGGCGGCGTCATTGGCGTGGCGCTGGGGATTGCGGTCCCGTTCGCGGTCACGCGCTTCGCGCACATGGTCACGATCATCACCCCGTGGTCGCCCGCGATCGCGTTCTCGATCTCCGCGTTCGTCGGCACCGTGTTCGGCATTTACCCCGCCCTGCGCGCCGCCCGCATGGACCCCGTCGAAGCACTCAGGCATGAGTAGGTCGAGGAAGGGCAAAGGAACCATGCGGGCCGCCACACGGGCGCTTGGTTATGATGCCGGACGTGTGGAATAATCGCGTTGAGAGCAGAGCCGCGCGCAACGGCCCTTGAGTGGACAGGAGCGGAGAAACGACATGAGCACCGCGAGGATAGCTGTTCGCATAGATGAGCACACACTGACACGGATTGACCGCATGGTCAAGAAGGGTCTCTTCCCGAACCGTAGCGAAGCCATTCAAGATGCTGTCGAACGGCACCTGAAGGACGCGGACCGCTCCAAGTTGGCCCGCGAGTGCGCCAAGCTGGACCCTGGCTTTGAGAAGAGCCTTGCCGAAGAAGGCCTGTCCACAGAGGTCAGCGCGTGGCCAGAATACTGAGAGGGGAGATCTTCTGGGCCGACCTTGGTCCTGTCAAGGGCCGGGAGCAGGCGGGCAGGCGGCCAGTGCTGATTCTGAGCCGCAATGCCTTCAACTTGCACTCGGGAACGGTGATTGCGCTTGCCATTACGAGCCAGCCCCAAAGGGCAGGATTTCCCCTTACACTTGCGCTTGAGACAGAATCCCTGCCAAAACGGTCGTGGGTCAAGATCAGCCAGATTCGCACCCTCGCCACGGAGCGGCTCGGAACGAAGATAGGGAGAGTCTCGCAGGAGGATCTTGACCACGTAGTGGAGGGCTTGAATGATATTATTGGGGGGTTAGCTGCGATTGCAGCAACGGTTCATACACTAACCCACGGAGGTGACAGGTAATGACAAGGCTTGAACGGGAAGGGTTTCTCGTTGCGGTTGCGCTGCTGGTCTGCGTTGCAGAAGCCGCCGTGGCCCAGCCGGTCCCTGCCAACGCCCCGAATCCGCAGGCCGTAGAAGAGGTGCTGGCGGGCGAACGCACAGAGGCCAACGCGGCCTGGTGGGGCTTTGACCCGGAGGACTCGACCGAGTATATCCAAGCGGCGATAGACTCGGGCGTGCGGAAGGTTGTGGTTCCCTATGTCGGCGCGGACTGGATCGTGCGCCCGCTCAGGTTGCGGGGCAATATCGAGATTCTATTCGAGCCGGGCGTGCTGGTCCTCGCCAAGAAGGGGGAGTTCAAGGGGAAGGGGGACAGCCTGTTTACCGCATCGAACGCAAGCGACATCGTATTGCGGGGCTATGGCGCCACGTTGCGCATGCGCAAGGAAGACTACCGAAGCGATGCCTATGAGAAGGCGGAATGGCGGATGGCGCTCGACTTCATGGGTTGCCGGGGGATCCGGATCGAGGGCCTGCGCCTCGAGAGCAGCGGCGGCGACGGCATCTACTTGGGAGCAACGGAGAAGCGGCCGTATTGTGCAGACGTCGTCATCCGCGATGTCGTGTGCCACGACAACCACCGCCAGGGCATCAGCGTCATCGGGGCCGAGAACCTGCTGATCGAAAACTGCATCTTGTCCAACACCGGCGGCACGTCGCCGCAGGCCGGGATCGACCTCGAACCGAATCAGGCAAACGAGAAACTGGTGAATTGCGTCATCCGCAATTGCGTCATGGCGGACAACTGCGGCGCGGGCATTCTGATCTACTTGAAGAATCTCTCGCAGGAGACCGCGCCGGTGTCCATTCTGTTCGAGAATTGCTATGTGCGCGGTGGGAGAGATGTGGGCATCGGCATCGGCGCGGTGAAGGACAACGGGCCTGAGGGCCTCATCGAGTTCAAGAACTGCACGATCGAGGGCGCGGAACGCGGCGGGATCTACGTGTACGACAAATCGGCGGACAGCGCCCGCGTGCGGTTTGTGAACTGCAAGTGGCGCAACGTCGGGTCCCGGTTTGCCGCGGGCAAGACGCCCCGGCCTCCGCTGCTCATCGACCTGCGCCGGCCTGCGCTCACAGAGAAGCTCGGGGGCGTCGACTTCGCGGATTGCTACGTATACGATGACGCGGACCGACCCGCCCTCACGGCCGACCCGCGGGATGACGAACTTGCCGTGCACGATCTGCAGGGCGCGTTGTTCGTCGTGAATCCGCACGGCGCGTGCATCGAGGTCGGGGGCGCGCAGGCCGACTTGGGCTTAGTCGTTTCGGAGATGCCCGGCGCGGGGGGGTCCTGAGCCGGCGCGCTCATTTCTGTGCCAGGGTCTCCGCAAAGCGGCGGGGTTCGTCCGTCACGAACCAGCGAACGCCGGTATCGACCAGGCCTTGCAGCGATTCCGTGTCGAATCGAAACGGCCTGAGCTGGAGTTCGGCGCCCGCGGCTTGCGCCTTCTCGAAAGCAGCGCGGAGAAAAGCATCGTCGAACACATATTCGATATCGCCGATGGGCTTCGTGGTCTTCAGGTGGAGTTGGATTTGGCTGATGCCCTCAAAGCCCCCCGCGGCGAGCGTCTCAAACCGTGTTCGTATGGTGTCCGGGTCGCCGCTCAGCCAGGTCATGGTGCGCGCGCCGGGGAACAGGCCGCTGAGTCGGATACACATGGCCGGGGCGCCGTGAACAAATATGACCCGGTCGTTCAGCCCATATTCCTCGATCAAGGCGACCAGCGCTTCCAGGTCGACGCCCTTCAGGTCCAGGTAGATCTGCCGCTCGGGCCGCCCCCTCATTTCGTCAAATACCTCCCGGAGCGCCGGTACCTTCTCCCCGGCGTACTTGCGGTCGAAGCGGACCCCGGCATCCCACTGCCGCAGTTCCTCGAATACGATCTGGGAGACGGGTCTGTCCTTCAACGCCCCCGGCGCGTTGGTCGTGCGCGCCGGGGTCTCGTCATGCATACAGACCATGACACCATCCTTGGTGGTGCGCACGTCGACCTCCGGCACGGCCCCCGGACAACGCCACGCGTGACGAAAGGCCACCATCGTGTTCTCGGGCACTTCCCTGAGGCCGCCGCGATGCGCCTGATAGAACACCTGCGGCCGTGGCGCGCCGCCGGATCGAGGCGCGGTGCTGCACGCGCTAAGCGTCGCCGTCACCAGGACCGCGACAATCAATGTGGTCTCGTATGAAGCCATCTCTTTGCTCCTGCGCCATGCGCCGGATCCCAAACACTGCCTGCGGTCGCAAGGAAAACGCATCTACCCAGGCAGAGTCAAGTCGAACCCCAGGGCGGGCCTGGTGGGGCGGACGTGGTGGGGCGAGCGTCCTCGCGAGCCGGCTCTTTGCA
>Ga0272441_10012002_pt1 | contig 12744 bp, 12 predicted proteins | sample SSMProp6N_FD_193582 | JGI IMG/M metagenome (GOLD analysis project Ga0272441, IMG submission 193582) | Marine sediment archaeal communities from Little Sippewissett salt marsh, Falmouth, MA, United States - SSM-Prop-6N | ecosystem: Environmental > Aquatic > Marine > Wetlands > Sediment ...
GCGCCAGACTAAAACGATGTGCCATGAAAGTCCTGTAATTTCAGACCGCGGTGGTGGTTACGCTGTAGGAAACTCCCACATGACAATATTTCCACCAGGTGAATATTGGTTCCGCGACGCCCGAGAAGATTTGTCTCTCGGGCGTCGGAGTGTGTTACTGAACCGGTCGGATCAAGGTTCGGCTTTGCTCGTGCATGTAGAGCGTGAGATAGTAATGTCCGCCGGCGTTCTTGCCTGAAGAACCGGAACCTTTCCATCCGCCAAAGGGCTGGAATCCCGGCCATGCGCCAGTTGTCGATCCTTGTGGACGATTGGCGTAGGCGACACCGACTTCGATTTCTTCAAAGAACCACTTGGCTTCTTTCTTAGATCCATAGAAGCCACCCGTTAGTCCGTACTGACTTTCATTGACTATCGTCATTGCTTCCTGGATGTCGGCGACCGGATGGATCATGGTGATCGGCAGGAACATTTCGTGTTTCCATAAGCGATGTTTGAGCGGCACGTTGGCAACGATAGTTGGTTGGCAGAAATAGCCATTCTTCATATCGCCATCGGTGATGACTTCACCACCGATAGTGATTGTACCTGCTTCTGCCAACTGTTTCGAGAAACGCTTGAAATCCTGATAGGACTTACTGGTGATCACGGGACCCATGAAGACCGTGCGGTCTGTTGGATCGCCCACAGAAAGCTTCTCTGTGAGTGTGATCAACTTGTTCAGGAGTGTCTCGTAGACCGGCTTCGCGACGAAGATGCGTGAATTGGCCGAGCATTTCTGTCCTTGCAAGCCAAAGGCGGAACGGACGATTCCGGCAGCTGCGTGGTCAAGATCGGCGTTTTCGGAGATGATGGAAGCATTCTTGCCGCCCATTTCCAGGATAATCGGGCGCGGGTATTTTCCGTCGGCGAACGATCTGTAGATCTTCATGCCTACGTCATACGAGCCTGTGAACGTAATTCCATCAACTTCGCTGCTACTGATTAGTGCCTCTCCGGTCGTGCTTCCTTGGCCGGTAACATAATTACAGACACCGTCAGGGATGCCCGCATCCCGGAAACACTCGGCCAACAAACGCACCGTCCACGGTGTGGTTGATGCCGGTTTCATGACCACGGTATTGCCGGCGAGTAAAGCTGCGCCCACGGGACCGCCGGTTAAAGCACCGGGAAAATTGAATGGACTAATGACCAGCCAAACGCCATACGGCCTCAATATGGAAGTATTTCTTGCTTTGTATCCCTTGAGGGGATCTTTACCCATACGTACGATGTAGCCATTGTTCTTCTTCATCTGATCGCAGGCGTAGCGGATCAAATCTGCCGCTTCTGCGATATCTCCCAGGGCTTCCATGCGGTTCTTGCCGACTTCGAGGGAGATAACGGCAGCAAATTCGAAGATGCGTTTGTCGATCTGTTTGGCTGCTTTTCGCAGCAGTTTTACCCGCTCTTCCCAGGGTCTGCGTGACCAGGCAGGAAATGCCTTTCGAGCAGCGTCGAAGGCTTTCTTGACGTGTTTGTCCGTTCCCTGCTGGAAGATACCCAACAACCAGGCTTTATTAATCGGTGAGCGGACCTCGAATTTTTCCGCAGAGTTGACTTCCGCGCCGTCAATAATCATTGAATGTTCGGCGCTCATCGTGCTCTTAACTTGTGCGAGCGCGCGCTCGTAACTTTCGTGAAGCTCTTCAGGTGGATCGAACATTGTGGCGTAGGTTAATTTGAATCCGCCCGATCCCTTTCCGTCTTTCTTTTGCGATTTCTTTTTAGCCATGATCTCCTCCTGGTTTATATTCCCACCTGATTGCAAAGTATAGCCGCGAGCCTCGCCGTCGTCAAAAGGGCGATGTATACTGAGAAGACGGGCGCGGGAAGGTGAGATGACCTGGATTCACGATCAAATCTACGCCGCAGGTGGAAAACACATTCCTGCAACGTGGGATGATTTTATGGATCAGACGGGGGTAACCGCGATCCTTCATTTAAGACCAGAATCTCCGGAAACGTTTTCCGGATCGGTTCCGGAACAATTCATCTGGATGGATGTGGCGGATGAGTCACAGGCCGGACTTAAGCAGCGCTTGCTGGCGGCCAATTTTCTACATACTTCCGTCTCCACAGGATTGCGTGTCTTGCTGCATAGCAGTTTAGGTCTTCATCGGACACGATGGGCGTACGTGGCTTATTCAATCATGGCTGGACGTTCCGTAAAATCGACTCTGCGTATGGCAGCGGAACCGCCTTGGCTTGCTCCCTACCATACCGATCGGGAAGTATGGGATACATTTGCTGTCGCCTGTCGGGCTGAATCCGTTTGACGAAGACGTGTTTCGCAAACACGTCCGGGGTAGGAGGACATGATGCTTTTTTCAGATGTCGCGTATATGGGAATCGATCCAACGGCGGGGACGCGTCCTATCGACTACGCTGTTATCGATAAACGAAAACAAATATTGGCATTGGATCAGGGCGATATCGAGTCCGTGTTGGCATTCGTGGCGGGATTGGAAAACGTAATTGTCGCTATAGCCGCACCACAGGGTCCAAATATGGGTCTGATGCGACAATCTGAAATCCGTCGTCAACACAATCTGCAACCGGATGGGAAAACCTGGGCGAAGTGGCGTGTGTGTGAATTCTTGCTGCGTCGGCGGAACATACGTCTCTACAACACGCCGGCAAACGAACAAAAGGCACCTGGATGGGTTCGGAATGGATTTCGTCTTTTTCGCCGCTTGCAAGAGATGTCCTTTCAGCCATTTTACATCGGCGAAGAACCTGCCGGGCATACACTCCTGGAAGTCAATCCGCATGCTTGCTTTTCCGTCCTCCTGGAGCACCGACCGTTGTTGAAGCGAACCCTCGAAGGGCGTATGCAGCGTCAGTTAGTGCTCTATCAAGAAGGATTCGATATTTTCAATCCCCTGCGTGTGCTCGAAGAATTGACCCGCCATCACTTGCTGACGGGAAATCTGCCTCTGGAGGGTCTCTGGGAAGCAGATGGATTGGATGCCTTGGTGGCTGCTTACACCGCCTTTTTGGTGGGAGAGGAGCCTCGTCAAGTGACTCAGTTGGGTGAACAGGAAGAAGGTTTGATTACCCTTCCTGTGAACGAACTTCGGGATTTCTATCCATGATGGGATCGTTCGGCTCGTCGATATCCTGGCCTGGGGCGAATCCGGGTTTGTACTTTTATTACGCAGGTCAGTTTAGTACTCACGAAAGGAGAATTCGATGAAGCTGCGAGGTCTTGATTCGCTCGTGTCTGTATCTGTCTTTCTCTTTTTCCTGCAAGCTTTGCGAGTGGTTTTCTCCGTTTTGTTTGGCATTATCTACGATCAGATCTTCGAAGGGCCTGTTGATGCGTGGCTCGTGATCAGCAATCTCTTGGTGGTGCTGGCCTTTACTGCACCGCTCTGGACGCCGGGAAAGAATCGAAAACGGTGGGCATTGGTTTTTGCAGCAATTACAGCAATTGCACGGATCGGCTTGACGGTCAATCTGGCCGGTGTCCGCTTTTGGAGTTCGTTGGTAATCGTGGGTTTTGGAGGCCTGTATCTGACGACGCGTTTACAGCTTGGGCGACGCTCGTTTATCCAGAGCATGCTCAGCGCATTGGTGCTGGATCAACTCCTGCGCGTCGTGGGAGACACGTATGATATCAGCCTGCGTAGTTCCTGGTTGGTTGTGCAATTCCTGTGGAGTTTCGCGGTACTTGCTTTCGTCATAATCACTTTCCGACGTTCAAAAGAGGAACAACTCGAGCCGGTTGAAATACGCTTCATAGATGGCGTTGCATTGAGCGGCTTTTTGTTTTTGCAGATTTCACTCCTCTCGTTACCCAGTGCCGTGGCGCAGTGGAGTAAGTTATCGTATATCACCACGACGGGTGCGCGTTGGGAGGATGTGCCGTATTTTGTATCCGCCATCGCGCTGATGGGACTGACGTTGCTTTTCTGTTTTCCTGCCGTGAGAGACTTGTTCGTGCGACTATTTCATACTTCTCTGGCTGGAGTCGGCCTGTCAATGTTGCTTCTGCTGGGTTTGGTGCTGGGGTATTTTTCTGAGGGATTATTGAGCTTTCTCGGTCTCCTGGTCGCGCTTTTTGCGGCGCTAACGATTTTCGATTCGATTTTTGTTGGTATACCGCAGCAATCACGACAATCTGGTGGAAGTGTAGCATTGGGCTTGATTTTGTTCCTGGTCCTTAATTTCTTTTATGCATTTACTTTCACATATCCGTATACCCTGCCCTCCCTGCGAGGTATGGGGTGGCTTGTATTCATCATCGCCGGTGTGATGCTGGGTGCGGGTGCGGTTGTTCGTCTACTACCTTTCGATATTGAAATTCCGAAGGAAACCCGTTTCATTCCAGGAGGTTTGTTGGCACTTTGTGTCTTTGCCATAACGCTTGCTGCTTCTTGGCCGCGAACATCACAGCAGCTTCGTTATTCCATAGGAATGCGAATCGCAACGTATAACATCCATTATGGCTATGATGACTTATGGCATTTTACCCTTGAGGACATAGCGAGGACGATCGCCGAAGACGGAGTCAGTGTGGTGGTAATGCAGGAGGTCGACAAGGGGCGGATTACCAGTTACAGTGTTGATGACGCACTCTTTTTGGCACATCGTCTTGACATGAATTATGTCTATTTGCCGACTGTGGAATATCTCACCGGTATTGCAGTTTTGTATCGTGGACCCCTGATGCCTTCCGAGCAAAAGTTGCTTACAAGCCTACAGGAACAAACCGGCGTCATCCGGGTGGATCTTGAATTTGGAGAAAGTCTATTAAATATTTACGGGATCTGGATGGGTTTGAGTGATGAAGATACCCGAACTCAAATTTCGGAAGCGCTGGAATTTATCGGCGATCAGCCCAATGCGGTCTTTGGCGGCGATTTCAACGCCGAATACCATGAACCCATCCCACAGGCCATCCTTGCAGCCGGTTTCGAAGACCCTTTTTTGATATTAGGTATCGATCCGGCGCCATTCACCAGCCCGGCGATCGATCCGCGTTCGCGTATCGACTTTGTCTGGCTGCGTGACCTGAACCCTATTTCCGCATGGGTGTCAGCCTCGCTGGCATCCGATCACCGCATGGTTGTCGTGGAAATTGAAAGTCCATCGCCATAGACGACTTACGAAGAACGTCGTAGCCAAACAGACCCCGGATAACTGGTTGTACAAACCGTGCAAAACCTGGTGTATTATGTAGGACCAGGTTTGTAGGGTTTCCGTAAGGTCAGTACTTGGTGAGTATCCTGTACGATGGGAGGGTCTAACACGGAGATTTTTTCCGTAAATCATATTCTTGGGCCGTGAGGCTTTTCTGCGCCAAGACCTCTGGTAATGCGAATGTGATCGTTTGAACCGTTGGTGGTATCGTGAAGCGTCCTCTGAACATCGCCGCAATCATTGGAGTAGACCAACTTATTAGCCCGGATCTTCATGTAAGTCGAGAGTGTGTGAATTCATCATACATGACGAGGTTCATTAGATTCTGAAGGGTGTATGAGATGACGAGCTCGCACGAGATCAAGGTGCTGGTTGTTGAGGGCAGTCCTTCTGACGCCGGACATATTAAGGGGATGCTGGAAGAATCGAATTTAAGAGGCTTCTCGTTTCATCACGAGTACGTTTTTCAACAAGCCGTAGACCATTTGCGAGAGAATACCTATGATATTGTCTTGCTTAACCTTTCCCTGGCTGATGCGCAGGGTGTGGAATCGATCCGTGTGATTAATTCTGAATTTCCTAACCTGCCGATAGTAACCTTGAGTAATGTCTCCGATGATCGGGTCGTTGTACAGGCGATTAAGGCGGGTGCACAGGATTGCCTGGTGAAGGGACAGGGGGACGGCAATCTGCTCACACGATCGCTGCGCTACGCTATCGAACGGAAGCAGGCCGAAGAACGACTGTCTTATCTCGCCCAGTACGATCATCTAACCGGATTGGCGAATCGTACGTTATTCAAAGACCGGATGACTCAGGCGCTGGCCCGCGCCGATCGCAACGAAGAACAGGTAGCGTTGATGTTCCTCGACCTGGATAATTTCAAGGTGATCAACGACACGCTCGGGCATGATGCAGGAGATATCGTCCTGAAAGCTGTCGCCGAACGATTGAAGAAATGTGTCCGAGCGACCGATACCGTTGCCAGATTGGGCGGTGATGAGTTCATCATTATCCTCGACGGTCTCCCCAAAAGCGATATACCGGTAATCGTGGCGCAGAAAATCATCAATGTTCTGGCGCCGCCATTTCACGTTGGCGAGCGAGAGGTCTTTATCACAACTAGTATCGGCATCTCTCTTTATCCGATGGATGCCAAAAACGCCAAAGATTTACTGAAATATGCGGATCGATCGATGTACCGCGCAAAAGAGAAGGGATGCAGCAATTACCAGTTTTACGCTGCTGAGATGAATCTGCGCGCGACGGAACGGTTGACCTTCCGCACCGGCCTTTATCATGCCCTGGATCGCGATGAGCTTGTTCTTCACTATCAACCCATCGTGAACCTGCGTAGCGGAAAAATCATTGGTCTGGAAGCATTACTGCGCTGGAATCTGCCTAATTACGGATTGCTATACCCGAGCCGCTTTATCGATCTGGCAGAGGAAACCGAGTTGATTATTCCCATCGGGGAATGGGTGATTCGCAAAGCATGTGTGAGTGTGCAGGAGTGGATGGACCTTATCCAAACCCCTTTTCGTGTTTCGGTAAATCTATCGGCGCGTCAATTCAGGCAGAGTGGATTTTACAATGTCATCGAACGTATTTTACTGGAGACCGGACTCGAACCGGGACGCCTGGAATTGGAACTCACAGAAGGCACTCTCATGGAGCAAACGGAAACCAGCAGTTCGACGCTAATACGCCTGAAAGATTTGGGTGTGCGCATCTCGATTGATGATTTTGGTACGGGTTATTCGTCTTTGAGTTATCTGCGCAAGTTTCCCATCGACACGTTAAAAATCGCGCAGACTTTCGTAAAGGATCTGACCAACAATTCGGACGATGCGGCAATTTCGAAGGCAATCATCGCCATGGCTCACAGTCTGCGATTGGAAGTTATCGCTGAAGGGGTTGAAACGGTGGATCAGCTCTCGATTCTATATGCTCAGGGTTGTGATGCTGCACAGGGGTATTATCTGGGAAGACCTATCAACGGTTTGGATATCCCTACAGTACTGAGAAAGGGCTCTCTGATAGAAAGCACAGAGTCTCCTGAAGAGAAAACGCAACCGGGATTAAAAAGAACCCCGAAAGGAAATCCTGTCAGAAAAATCGCTTGATTTCGGTTCTATATTCATGCAAAAGCAAAAAGCGTCGAATGATCATTCGACGCTTTTTCTCATATGTTGATCCCCCGGGATTTTCGTCCAGATTAGTTTTCGAGTTCGCTGTCAATAATCGCCACAAAATCTGATAAGGGCCGTGCACCAACTAGCGGAATGCCGTTGATGAAAAAAGTCGGGGTTCCGTTGGCGCCCAAATTGAATGCATACTGGGCGTCCGCTTCAACTTCTTCGGCATAACGTTCTTCCGCGACGCATTCCATGAGTGAATCGGCATCGATGCCGACCGTCTCCGCATAATCGCGGTAAGCGTTTTCGTCAAATCCGAGCCCGCCTGAGAATAGTAGATCGTGAAAGTCCCAGAAAGCACCTTGTTCGTCAGCACATTCTGCTGCCTGTGCGGCTTCATAGCCGCCGACGACGGGGAGATCACGGTAGACGAATCGGATTTGGTCCGGATATTTGTCGAGCAGTGTCTGGAAAGTCTGTTCGTGGAAACGGCGGCAATAGCCACAAGCATAATCGCTGAATTCGACGATCGTGATGGGAGCGTTTTCGGGACCTATAGCCGGATCATCATCGACGTCGATGTCCAGGCGTGTCTGGGTTTGGGCAGTGGGGGCTTCTGGTTGGGGGCTTGGGGATTGCACTTCGACAGTCGTGACTTGATTCGGTGTTTGGTTGCCCCAAAACAGGAAACCGACAGCAATTCCCGTGATGAATGCCAGTGGCAGCAAGGCGGCATACAATTGGCTGCGGTTAAAGATGATCACATTGGATTCTGGTAAAGTATCATTGGCGTTGTTCGCGGTTTGTGTTTGTGATTGTTTTTTCATGCAGGGATTATAGCACAATGAGATTTTGATCGTGCTTGACTATAAAAAGAAATGCGAATATCATCTAGTAGACTGACTGGTCAGTCTACTATCTACTAACAAGGGGATGGACATGGCAACTGTCTTTATGAAGTGGCTGGAGACTCAGCCGGAGAAATACGATCGCGGCATTCAGTTGCTTACCCTGGGCAAGCTCCACAAATTGCAGGATCGACTTGTCGGGCTTCTTGTCCGGCCAGGAATGCGTGTGCTAGAGGTTGGCTGCGGGACTGGCGCACTCACGGTTTCCATGGCGGCGAAGGGCGCAGAAGTCGTGGGGATCGATCTCAATGCCGGCATGCTGGCACAAGCAGAAAACCGGCTGGCTGCTTCAGGACTGGATGAACGCGTCGTTCTGGAACATATGGATGCCGCTTTAATCGTCGAGCGGTTTGATCCAGGCAGTTTCGACCTCATTGTCAGCAGCCTGGCTTTCAGTGAACTCTCCCGGGATGCCCAAGCATACGTGCTTTCGGCTTGTCACTCCTTGCTGGCGCCCGGAGGGCGATTGGCTATCTTGGATGAGACATCACCGCCTGGATGGATCGCCCGCATCGCGGTTGCGATGGTACACCTCCCATTGCGTTTCATTACCTGGTTGCTGACACGCACGACGACTCATCCACTGCGTAATTTTCAAGGGATGCTCGAAGGAGCTGGTTTCCGCGCAGGGATCATCGCTTCCGAATGGATGGGTGCGTTATGTGTATTCCTGGCGGAACCCAAACTCGACGATGTGGCCCAACCATTCCCCGTTTCATTCAAAGGTCGCCTTCGTTATCGGTTAAATCTGCGGACTTTGTTGGTCGATCTCTGGGCGGTTTTCTTTCGGATCATACCGCCTTATCCAAAGGTGCAGCCGGGCTTGTATTCCATTGGCGAACCGACGCATGATTCCCCCGTGTTGGTGACCGGTAATTTCGATCTCACTGTACGGCGTCTGGTGAAAGCTATTGATAATAAGTTGCATGCCTGGCTGCTGGTGGTTGACTCGGGCGGCATCAATGTCTGGTGTGCGGCCGGTGGTGGTTTTCTTACCGCCGAGCGTATTGTTGGTGCTTTAAGCACCAGCCGGCTGGGTGAAGTGGTTAAGCATCGAGCGCTGATCCTGCCACAGCTCTGTGCAAATGGAGTGGATGGTTGGTTGATCCGCAAGCAGACGAAGTGGGGTGTGCATTGGGGTCCCGTGCGCGCAGTGGATCTACCAGCCTACATCCAGTCCGGGCGAAAAAAAACCGACGACATGCGTTACGTACGTTTTCCGCTGCGTGATCGCTTGGAAATGCTGGCGGCCACGATGGGTTTTTATGCACTGCTGATCCTCATCCCGGTGATGTTGATCTGGCCCTCCAGTTTCTGGCCTTTACTCGCTGCCATGCTCGGATTGTCGCTGTTTTACGCCATCACACTTCCCTGGCTGCCCGGTCAGGATGGTCTGGCGAAGAGTCTGCCATTGACCGTAATTGCACTGGCGGGGATGCTGCTCTATTCGTGGTACGCACAATCCACTTCATTGGCAGACATTTTCAATCGCGTTGTAGGATTAACCGGTCTCTCGGTTTTCGTCGGGGCCGAATTACAAGGAATGTCCCCGCGCATGCGGGGTGAACAGGCGAACTGGGGTTGGGAGGCGATCATCGGCGTATTATTAGGGCTGGTATATTGGTTGATCCCTCCTCTGATGGGTTGGAGGTAAGCGTATGGCTGAATCCCCTTCCATGCTTGAGATGCTCACGGAACACATCGATCTGGCGCGGCGCTTGCGAATTATCCAAATTCACTTTTACCCCGAACGCTGCAAAGGTGTCTGGCAGTGCTACGAAGTCTGTCCGGTTGGATGTTGGCGGCCGGATGATGAGAAGCGAGTTGTGACCTTTGAATTCGGAGAACGCTGTATCGCCTGCGGCGCTTGCGTGCTACAGTGTCCGGAAAAGGCGATCGAATTGAAGGTGCCCAATGACTGAAAAGGTACAGGCGGTAAAACATCCCCGCGGCCTAAAGCGTATTTTCTTCCGTTTCCCCATCTTGCTGTATCGAGCGGGATTGGGTTGGCTGCTGGGTGAGCGCGCCTTGATGATGTCTCACACGGGGCGAGTTAGTGGTCTTGCGCGGCGTGTGGTGCTGGAAGTGATGCGCCACGATAGAGAAACGGATACCTGTATTGTGGCTTCCGGATGGGGAGAGAAGTCGGATTGGTTTCAGAACATCAGGAAAAATCCGTTGGTTGAAGTGATCGTCGGACGCCGGCGTTTCAGTGCGTTGGCGCAGCGCTTGCCGCGCGACGATGCGGAAAAAGAAATCCTGGATTATGCCCGCCGACATCCGACAGCCATCCGGCAATTGGGTCGTTTGATTGGTTACCAGCTGGAACATACACCAGAGGGGTATCGCGCCCTGGTAGGCGTGATGCCCATCGTTGCAATACGTCCGGTGAAAGAGGAAAGCGAACGGGTTTGATACGTGATGGAATCGAGGGAATAATTTCTATGAAAGCATTGGTGATGAGTGGAGCGGCGAATTTTGGTACCATGCAGGCTGGCGGATTGGACCCGATTTTCGCCTCCGGTTTTCGGCCCGAGATGGTGGTGGGGACATCTGCGGGTGCGTTAAACGCCATATATATAGCCTACGATCCCAGTCCGAATGGGGTCGCTCGCTTGCAGGATCTTTGGCGAGCGGCCGGGCCCAAGGAAGTGGGCATACCTACCACGCTTGGAGTTATTCGCAGGTTTGTACGTCAAGAGGACAGCCTGGTGCCGAGTGATGCGCTGGCGGCGTTTCTGGGTCAACATTTGCCGCAGGAAGTGGACACCTTCGGGCAGCTGCGAGACAGCGCCGGGGTTCCAGCATATGCTGTTGCGGTGAATATCGATACCGCTGAATTGCGTGTATTCGGTGATCTCGACGATGATCGCATCATCGACGGCGCCATGACGAGCACGGCTGTACCCCCCTATTTTGCTCCTTGGAAAGTTGGCGGTCAGCGCTATTTGGATGGTGGTGTTTTTACCAAACTCCCCATCCGTGTGGCGATCGAACGAGGCGCTACACAGATTCTTGCTCTGGATGTGTCTCACGCCATGGGTTCGAAGGAGACCGCCAAGGGAATTCTGGGCATGACTTCGTATGCGGTTTCATTGATGGTGGAAGCCCAAGCTGCCCATGAAATCGCTTGGGCGAAAACATCCGGAGCTTCGCTGCGCGTGATTCGGCTGCCCGCGCCGACAGATATCGCCGTTTGGGATTACACGCAGGCCGATCGCTTAATTGAAATCGGAAGGATGTGTGCCGAACAGCAGCTCGATGCGGAACCGCTGCGGTTTACGCATAAACCCTGGATCCAGCTGCGAAGTTGGTTCGCCCGCAAGATCGTAAAACCGGATCGCATTTCACCTTTCGATTGAGGTTGTATGGGAACTTTCCGTCCTTGACAACCCTCCTGGTTAATTATATAGTTATTGTTGACTGACTGGTCAGTATATTATACTAAAGGTGAGTATGGCCCCACGACCTGATGTAAGCGAAGAACGTAAAGAGCAAATCCTGGAAGCAGCGACGAAGGTATTCATCCAGGCTGGCTTTCATAAGGCGCGCATGGACGACATCGCCAAACAAGCCGGGCTCAGTAAAGGCGCTCTGTACTGGTACTTCGACAGTAAAAATGCCATCATCCAGGCCATCTTGGATCGTATGTTTACACGTGAGTTCGAACATCTTGAAGCCTTCATTGAAGCGGATATTCCCGCTATGGACAAAATGAAAAGCTTCCTCGAATTTGCCGTTTCAGACATTGTGCGTATGGAACCTCTGATGCCCATCATGTATGAGTTCTGGGCATTACTGTTGCGTGAGAAACGAGTAAAAGAAGTACTCGGTGGTTACTATCAGGGCTTTTTCGATATCTTCGTGCCGATCATCCAGCAAGGCATCGATAATGGAGAATTCCGAGAAGTCGATCCTGGAGAAGTGGTTGTGACGATGAGTGCATTTATCGAGGGTTTGTTCGTTTTGTGGGCAGCTGTTCCAGAGCTTATTGAGATCGAAAGACACATTCGATCTGGCACTCAACTGATCATTGATTCCATCGCAAACAAAGGTTAATCGGCTGGAAGTGCTGTTGATTTTTATCAGGATTATACAAAGGAGGCACTGAAATGGATTTAATTATCATAATCGTGGCTATGGTGATTGTCGGCGTGATTATCGGACAAGTGGCACCCATAATTTGGAAGGATGATCTCCCTCTCGGCACACAGGGAAATACCGCCGTGGCTATTGTGACCTGTATTGTTGTCGGGCTGATCGATTGGTTGGTCATCCCGGCCATGGGATTCAGCGACACGCTGAAATATATCGGCATTGCTACGGAACCGGCACTCGCTGCAATCATTGTGCTCTGGCTGATTCGCAGAGCGCGGGAGTAGTTTTCAGCGATGAAAGAAATCATCGAGACGCATGCATTGACGCGTACTTATAAAAAGGTGCGTGCACTCGATTCCCTCGATCTGGCCATCGCACAGGGCGAGTTGTTTGGTCTCGTAGGTCCGGATGGT
>Ga0272441_10012003_pt1 | contig 12743 bp, 6 predicted proteins | sample SSMProp6N_FD_193582 | JGI IMG/M metagenome (GOLD analysis project Ga0272441, IMG submission 193582) | Marine sediment archaeal communities from Little Sippewissett salt marsh, Falmouth, MA, United States - SSM-Prop-6N | ecosystem: Environmental > Aquatic > Marine > Wetlands > Sediment ...
AGCCGGAACAATGATTCTGCGGCAAAAGTATGATGATAGATTAGCAGGTTTCACAAGAGGAAAGCGCTCTAAGTAATCAGTATCATTCCATCTGAATTCAAAGAACAAAACAGTTTTGTTGACAGTAACTGCTAATTCACCAGACCAATTTCCTGAAACATCGACATTTACATCACTTGCCCAAGAGCCATTACAAAAACATACTTCATCTGTTTGATTTCTGTAATGAATCAAGAGTCTATGATAGCATCCATCAGAAAGGTTTATAGGCAAGTTACCATGAATTGATTCATTTTCATATCTAATGGTAATATTATAGATTCCGCCTTCTATTTCAGCCGTTGCATATGCAACATCATCACTCCAAGCATCAAGTGAGGGTGAGCCGCTATCTTGAACGTAAGTCCACGCTGTAAAATAATATGTTCGGTCTGGTGTAAGGTCGTAAATTGTAGCATTATTATAAGTTGATTCATTTGCTCCGAATGTTCCTTCTGTTCTCGATGCTGGATAATCTTCTGTGCTGTATCGGATGTAGACAGATTGATTTGTGTTTGCTCCTATAGAAGCATTTGTCCAAGAGAGACTAACATCAAATCCTGTAACTGTTGTCTGGAGATTCGAGGGTTCGTTGGGTTTGGTGATGAAATAAGTTTCAAGAGATGATGTATTCCAACCATAGCCTGCTCCATCTACGCCAACATAACACCACGGTCGGACATAGTAATATTCACCAGAAGTGAGGCTTGATATTGATTTAGTCCAGTTTACTCCCCAGCTAGGTGTACCGCTGTACGTGATGTTTTGTTCGTAGTTGCCCTCTGATGTCGACGTGTTGCCAATCCACCAACCTGTTGTGGCTGTATCATCGTGCCAGTAAGAGCCACGAAGTGTTGCTGTTGTTTCCTCAATGTTGTATGAGGCTTCTGGGTATGGGATGTCATAGCCCATTGTAATTGACCAGTTGACTGCTGTTCCAGATGTTGTATTGGTTGTATAGATTTTAAGAGTTTTATTGTTATCCTGAGTATAATCCCAATAGTATCTGTTGGCTGCATCCCAGCTGCTAGAAGTTGTTCGTTGGGCATTGACTGCGCCTATGTTGTTTCTAACGGTAATCGGATGGAATGAAGCATTTGATACTGGAATTGTTAATTCTACTTCATAATTAGTATGATTTTTCTCTGGTGAGAAAGAAGCATTATTGAATTCATATGATGTTGTAACTGTTCTAGCAACATTGAATTCCTCATACAAAGCTGATGCCGCTAGTGGACCATCATTAGTAAAAAAGTATTCATTATTAGCGAATATACGCGGTTCAGAAACATCGCCATACGTTGATAAACTATTAAGTAAAATGAAAGTTGAACCGGTAAAATTGTACACGTTTATTATTCCATTATCTGCATAAGCATAAACCATTGACCCATCTGACCACAAATCACTTGGACGCAAATCGAGAGCAACTGAACCAACTTCTGAGAAAGCTGCTCCATTGAAAGTAAAAGCAAAAAGATAAGTTCGTGTTGCAAGAAAGATATAGTCAGATGCATTACCAGTTATCGCCTCTATATAATCAGATGAAGGACTACCCTTGCTTAAAGCTGGACTGGTTGCCTGATAATGCACAGTTACACCATCAAATGAGTATGCATAGATTCTCCTTGCAAGAAAATCAGTTAAGTAAATATACTGTCCATCTGCAGCCATATCATAAGTTATTGGATTATTACCTTCAGCTGTGATATTATCAACATATGTTAAACTACTTCCATCGAATGTACAAGCTACAAGGCTAATCGGTGGTTCCTCTTCTTCATCATCATAGTAATACCAATATGAATAAATACCGTTACAATCTGCTGCTATTGCTTGAATACTATTAGCAGGCTCTCCCAAATACGCATCATCTTTTCGAAGAGCAGTTCCATTAAAAGTAAAAGCCCTCAAAGGACCATAATATGTTCTCGCAAGATAAACATAACTCTCATTTGTTCCAGTAGAATGTATAGCTAACATATCACCAGCATCTCCACCGGGGTCTTGCCAACTATCAAGCAAAGTAAAACTAGTCCCATCAAAAGAATATGCAGACAACCAATCATCATTAGTAAAGAAAACAAAAGAGTCATTCCCACAAATATCCTCTGCTCCAGAACCTGGTGGGTCTGCTTCAGCAATCTCTCCTATACCATAGTTGCCATAAGTTGTACCTGTTGTCTTCTCATAGCGGGATATTGCTGCAGCATTATTCGATAGTAATACAAATGTAATAAGAAAACTAGCTAATAAAATTATTGATTTTTTCATTACTTTTTCTCCCTCAAAAATATATTGATATCATTATTCGTATATTGATTGTGTTCGTAATTGTTATCTTGACCAGACTTGAAGTAGATTGCCATAGAGTTTGAGTTGAAAGTGTTGCCATTGATATAGTTGTTGTCATTTGATTCGTAGATGGCATCGATGCCACAGTGATTATCGATGAAGAGGTTGTTGTAGATGTAATTGTTAGATGATGATTGTAATTCTATACCATCGCCACAATGATAAAAGAAGTTGTTGAAGATTGTATTGTTGTTGCCCATGAGAAGGATTCCTTCATCTGGACAGAAGAGAAAGATGCAACTTGTAATTGTTGTATTGTCGAGAAAAGAAGCAATGCCAATAGGTATGTTGTAAAAGATTTTGTTCCGAATGATTTCATTAGAAGTAGAAAGCTTGATGCCAGTTTCATATTTAAAGTTAGATGTCTTTGTTATGATTTCATTGTAAGCAAATACAGAAGGTGTACATATAATCATTATTGATATCATTATAATTATCTTTCTCATAATCCACTCCTTGTTTGTGCGCATACGCGACAATAGTATGTATTCGGAGCAAGTGAATATGAGGGTGGAAGAGTAAAAGAAACATGAGTGGCATTTGATGTATAGTAGGTGGGAAAGATGACTTCGCAGACGTTTGTTATGTTGGCTGTGAGTGTGATGAAAGTTGAAGTTGTAGATATTTGAAGCCAGTATTGTGTAGTGTTCGCAACGAGAGTCCAGTTGAAAGTTGGACAAGATGAAAGAATGGATGTGCCATTGGTGCCACCATCTATTGAAACAAATTCAATGGTTGATTCAGATTCCTCTGCAAATTCATAAGCACCAATATCAAAAGATAAACCTTGAGGTCTGATAGTAAAAGCATAATCGATATAATAGCCACAATCTGCTCCAGCATCTATAGCATCGGACGTTGAAGTTATGTTGTAAGGGTCTGAGCCTGTTCCTTTAAAATCAGGTGTACCATTAACAGAATTATGACCATAGTATTCGCTGGTTAAGTTGAAGAGGTTGTTGTAAGCGCTAAAATTGTAGTTACCTACAGGTTCTTGCATTTGGATTGCCCAATTATCGGCATCAGTCATAATGCAGTCAGTAATGTTGCAGCTGATGATATCTGCGGCAGCACGATATAATCCAACGCAACTAAAGCCACCGATTAGTGTGCAATAGTATACGCTATTGAATCTTAACTGTGCTCGCCCTGATGCACCTGCATCGTATGAGACGGGAAATACATCTACTTGCGGGGATTCATTGACATGAAGGATACAGTTAATTGCTGTGTTGTTGTTACAGCCAGCGTTGTTACCATCGTCTACTTCTGAGTTGAAGTGAATGGATGTTCTGTTACCAAAGATATGACAGTTCTCTACTATATTCCAAGACGTTGATTGACCGTAAGCATCAAAGTAGACACCGCCACCTGAACCGATTGGTAATGTGCCAGTTCCAGTATAATGTAATCTGCTGGTGTTGATTGTGCAATTGCTGACTACATTGCGGGAGCTATCACCTTTGATATCAATATTGTTTTTATAACAGAGTCTCATTCGGGTGTTATTTATTCTACTTAAGTGTGTATCGCTAAAGCTAATTCCCTCTTGGTCGTGTCCAACTGAACTCCACCCATTTTCTATATTGTAAGTCGAACAAGCATCAATCAGAATGCTATAGGCGGGAGCATTTGCTCCTCTTACCTTTATTGCACTACAGCTTATGTTCGTAAAAGTGCAATTGTATATAGTTATATTGTTTAAGGGATAAGTTGATATTTGTAACAATAAATGAATTCCAAAATACACACAATCAACAAAATTGATATTTTGTATTGTTAGATTTTGGATTTGTGTTGCATCAAATGCGCCATTGGGACTGCCCGTAGTATTTCTTTGCATCCAATAAACAACTTCTCCTGGATATGCTTGAATTATTGAAGGATTGGCTATAGTTCCACTTTTTCCTCTGTCGGCATATTGATATACTCTTTCATCATATGTGCCGTTGCGTATGTTTAAAACAAACTGTCCATTGATGTGTTCATATGCATAGTCGATAGTTCCCCATGGATTACCTATGCTTCCATCACCTGTAATATCACTACCTGTTGTGCTAACGTAGTAAGTTCCTTGTGGGTCATAATCAGACTTGGTTGTTGGTTGAATTGCTGAAAAAAAGCTAAATACAATAAGCAATATCAAAACTATATTGTATGTTTTTTGATTCATTATGTTTTCTCCTGTGCCCGAATGCGGCAATAGTAAATGTTTGGATAAGGTAAAGAGTAGTAAGGAGGAAGAGTAAAAGAGACAGTGGTTTCATTTGATGTGTAATATGATGGGTATATTATATTAGATACATTAGTAATATTAATAATTAAGGGAGTAAAGGTTGGACTGTTGGATATCTGGAGCCAATATTGGGAAGCATTTGTTGAAATGGTCCAGTTGAAAGTGGGAGTAGAATCAAAAATCAACGTGCCATTGAGTTCGTCATTGATTGAGATAAAATGGAAAGCGCCTTCTGAAATGTTGTAAGCGTCTGAGTAGTTGTTTGGGTCGCTGCCGCTTTGGTGCTCCCAATAGTCTGTTAAATTATCACCATCGGTATTTGAGTAAAATGGATTTGTATATGATGAATAAAGTTCGATGTAATCTGTTAAGCCATCCGAATCAGAGTCGAGCCCTTGAAGTGTTGTGTTGTCTGGGACATTCAAGAGAATAAAAGATTGCATTGACCTGTTGCAGATAATTGATGGTGTCTTGTCACTTTGATAAAAAGAGAATAAGAAGTCGTATATGCTATTGTCGGTGAAGTTGGTATCTGTTGTTTCGAGTAAGCCTATACTCATATAGTGACCATTGCCCGGTGTAGGATAGTCATCCCATATGAAAGATTTACAATAATTGCTATTGATTGTTCGGGAATCAGTAAATGTAGAAGAAGGTGCTTGTCGGTTTTTATTCCAACCTAGTTTTATGAAAGCGCCACCCATTCCTGCTGCAGACCACCAAACATGATAGTAGATATTCGTAAGGTTGAAAGGAGCAATACAAGTGTCATCTTCAAACCAATATGATATCAATGAGAGAGAATGTCTGCCGTGTAGTGTAATATTGGGAAGAGTTGAATTTAAGTAGCCCGTGTTATTATAATCGCTTATGCCTTGGTCATGATGTAATCTGTCATATTTGTTTAAGTCGGAATATGTATATGTTGGAGGGTCGCCTGTTCCAGAAGTATAATTAAGTAAATAGAAAACTTTATATGAAAGATTTGTTGGTTGGCAATTAAGATGTACATATCTACGAGTTGAAGCCCCCCCTATAATTGTTTTGTTCCAAGCCGTAGTATTGCTGCCACCTGTGCTGTTAGCAACGATGTCGAAGCTGTATGAATAAGATGAGGAAACTGAAATATTGCCAAAGGTATTGATTTCCCAATAATCATTAGATGTTTTGATTAGAGGATAAGTCCAGTTGGTCCAAGTTGTATCGTTTAGCCAGTTGAGCCAAACGTTATGAACAGTTGATTCTGAGTCTGTGGCTGTGCAATTAATGTAAATCCAATCTTCGTATTGTTGGGAGTCGTTGATGTAATAGCCATCATACCAAGTACCTGAAAGTTGAGAGGATTCTGTTGGTGGAGTCCAATAAGGACCGCCAAAATCGGATAAGTTACCAGCGAAGTTGATTGTGATGTTGGGAGCTGTTGTATCGTTTTCATACCAATTGTAATCGAGAGCTGGGTCGCCAAAGAAATTTGTTTCTTTGTATATCATAGCCCATATTCCATCAGCTGTTGTGTGTCCTGTTAGTTCGCGGGCTGCATTGTGCGCTTCACAAAATGTTGGTGTGAGGTTGCCTGTTGTAGTGTTGAACATTTGGTTGAACATTTCTGAGCTGAAGTAGGTGGAGGCTGAGAACCAACCGTAAGCAGAATTTGATATTCCTGCAAACGCACACGCAGGATATTCCATCCATCGTTCCATTCGGCTGTTGATGTCTGTTCCAAAGTCAGCTGAATGACAGCCTTCTGTGTAAACGAAGTTTGGTATAACATCAGTATTCAAACACATTCCTGGTCTATAGCAACCGCCTTCCGTTGAGTAAAGGGTTCCACCGTGTCCCGTATGATATATTATATGAAAGCCATCCCAACCTGAAACGTTGCCATTAACGTAGTCGTTCATTATAATCCATTGGTCTTGTGATATGTTCATATTATTTAGAAAAGTAACATTAGATGGATGTTGGTCATGCAGTCCTGGTCCGAGAACACCATTGCCAGAATCCCAACCCGTCCATGACTGATTGCTAATAGCATTTGAAGAATCCTTACATGCTACAATGTAGTTGCCTAGATAGTTGCCTTGTGTATAGCCATTGATGTATGCTTTTGTTTTATTAATCCAGTTGAGGGTTGTTGTCGCGTTATGAGCGAGTACGCGACCAACCATGAGGTCGAATCCCCAATCAACTTCATCGTAAGTGTTAGAGCAACAAGCATTTTCCATAAAGTAACTGTTGGTATTGTTGTTCATGCAATAATCTAAACAAGCAAAATACATATCAGAAGCATGAGACAAATCATTATCAAAAGAAGAGCAGCCATCCCCTGATGCGCGGGAGGCTGCCATACGAGGTGCCACTACGTCCTTATCGCCACCGATGAGGACATATCGGGTATTGTGGGTAGTGTTACAATAACGCAAAAAGTTTCTAACCATAGCGGGAGTATCATTAAAGAGGTCCCAACTTGACGATATTTCTTTTCCGTCGGGAATCCATGGATTACCATTGCTGGTATTAGTGGCGTCTCCAAAAGTCCCGTTAACCCAAAAAGTTGAATTAGATGTTATATCTGAGACATTAACTATAAGGATACTATTGATTTTAGAATCTTGGTCAATCTTCCAGTCCTTGTAATAGTCGTTGTAGATACTCCAAAACGAAGTGTTAGTAATGATGACATAATCATAGTCTGGTGCTTGTGGGTCGTATAAAGGAAAGAAAGAAGGATTGAAATCGAAGTAGAGTCTTATATTGATATCATTGGTTGTGTATTTATAGTTATTGCTGTAGTATGTTTTTGGAGCAAAGAGACGCAGATAAGTTGTTTGTCCTTTTTTGAGGAGTTCATGATTAAGTGATTGAGTGTATATGATTTCTGATATTGGTGCATCTTGTGGTTGTTTGAATTGGATGTAAAAAGTAGAATAGGGAAGTTCAGAGGCAACCTGTTGGTGGGTGTGTTTAATGATTTCAAGAGAAGTAAATTTAAGATGGTCTGGGATGGGAAAGAGTTTTGTTTCGTTGGGAATGAGGGTGATGTCGATATATGGTGAGGCTGATATGTTTGAAGCTAATGAAGATGAAATGCCCAAGAGGATGAATATTAGGATTGCCTTACTCACGGTATTCTTCATGTTCCTTCGAATGACTCCCTAAAATATACCACGCAATGGCTCCTACCCCGGAGAAGATAAATAGCAGCCAGAAGACAAGTTCAAGGTTGCTGAGAATGGGATTGACGTTGCTGTAGACGCCAGTTGTATTAGAAGCGTCTCTGAGAGCACTCCATAGAGTAGAGCGAAGATAGTTGAATGTAACTGCTAAGAAGAGATTGATAAAAGAGACAATTGCAAGCATTATTGTGGCGCGAACGAATTGCATTATTAACACCTATGTTTTTTATTTCGTTTTTTCTCTTCTTTTAACATCAACTTTCTATATATTTCACCTGCTTCTGCATTAGACCAAGTAATATAAGAAGGAGGAGTAATATTATCCAATCTATCATTAACCATTTTCAATATTCTAGCTTTCATTTCTCGTTTTTTTCTAAACAGCATTTTATTTTCCTCTAACTGTTAGTTTACTGTTAGTTTTTTTGTTTTGTATCAAAGAGTGCTGTTGAATGTATTTCTTTCTCATTTTTTTGAGCTCTCTTTTTGTATAAGGATAAATATTGTAGGGAAGAATTTCGGGTTTATGTTTCCAAACTAATAACAAACTCAAAAATGATTTAGCTTTTTCTTTCAATGGTATATAACTATGTAAGTTTTCACTAGAGTGACATCTTGAGCAAACGAAAATGGTATTATTGTAATAAGTACTTGTGTCTCCACACTTTAAGCAATACCACTTAACCTCTTTATCTATTTCGATGGGATTCATTTTTCTTGCATGCCACTCAGCATTCAAAGCAGAGGTTATTCCCAAGTTAGGAATGACCTCTGAAAGAGGCGAAAAGCATACATTAATGAATAGTTTTATCATCATTAGTATCTCCTTCGTCTTGTTTTGTATTGCTCCTTAAATGGATTGACGGGTTTGATTTTTAGTGGTTTTAGTTTGAAGGGTTTGCTGGGTGTAGGATACGGAACTGTACCAAAGTATATGTATCCACGCCGTCCTTCATATTGTGAACGTTTTGTATGACGTGGGCGAGGTGGCGGTCCATAGTCGTAATCATATTCTTCCTGAACAGGTTCTTGCTCATAAGTTTCTTCTTCAGTCATTTTAATCTCCTTTATTATTATTTAATTTAGTTATTTATATAATTTGTTACTCAATTAATAGTTTTTCTTTCATATTGATATCAATATGTAGTTCTTTTTTGCATAACCATAACAAGACGGATGCCTGCAAAGAATAAGACAACTGCTGGTAAAATTGCCCACATTGAGAGCATAGCCGAGGCGTAGTCGCCTTCAAAGGGAACGAGAGATACAAAAGCAACTAGGGTGACATCAAGAAAATAGAAAGCGAGACCGAAAATGATTACAGCAAAAACGAAGCGTATAAAAGGAATGACGTCCATGTTGTTATGCTCCTAGAAAACGTGGTGGTTTTGAGTAAATTGAAACTTTGTGTTGGAGAGCACCGATGTAAGTTGGAACTACGAAGCGGCGTTCTTTGTAAGTGAGTTTCTTTGGGATGTGCTTCTTGCGTGATACAAATTCTTCTTCTTCTTTTTGAGGAAGAGGTGGAGGTGCACGAGGATGTGCTCTTGCTGGTGTGTCAGGACGATAATAATATGGGCTATATCTATGTCTTGGATAAGAAGGTCTCGGATAACGAGGTGTGTATCTTGGATATCGAGGAGATTCGTATTCTAGTTCATATCTTGGTTGATATTGTGAAGGTCTGTATGTTGGATGGGGTTCATAAGGTTTTTGATAAGGTGCTCTATAAGGTTTGTAGGATGGCTGATATTCTTCTTGATATCTAGGAAGACTTGACTTTGAAGGTGTTAATGGTTCGTAGGATGGTTTGAATTTGAAAGATTCAAATGGTTGATAAAATCTTGCAACTGCTGCAGCTTTTGAAACTGAGGTAGGTCGAAGGTATGGTTTATATTTTACGCCTCTTGTATACTCCTCAACTTCCTTTACGTATTTTTCTATCTTCTCAGGTGACATTACAAGTCTCTTAGGAATTTCTTCTACAGTGGGAACAGTTAACTGATATTTGCGTATAGGAATGGTCTTACCAAAGAGAACCTCATATTCTCTATATCCCTTTACATTTGCCCAGAATCTGCCCCATTTATCCCACAATTGTTTAGTAGTACTAATTAGCGGCTTTGGTGGATAAAAACCATGAGGCTTTGAGACCATTTTTAGTCCAGATGGAATGAGCGCCTCTAACTCACTTCCACCCATTTCTGTTTTATGTGTAATAAAGCCTGTCACTTTTGCATGCGGCTGGGTTACGTATTCTGACCACAAAGTTACATCCTTCCTTGCAAATTCAGGGACACGTTCAACATCTTCTACAATGGTTTCAACAATAGCAGGTCTGTGTCTTTTTGGCAATAAGCTTCTCTTATATGTCATGGTCTTTCTAAGTCTTAGCGGCCACACAGGTGTCTGACCCTTTGGTACAACATGCAAACCTGGAATCGAAACCCCTCCAGGACCAAAGCGCTCTCCTGTTCCTACAAACGTATCTCTTGGTGTTCTAAAGGAATACTTCTTTCTCAATACAGCTCCATAGAAACGGGGCTCAAATTGCATCAAATCTTTCTTTGATGCCTTTGTCATTATCTTAATGTCATTCAAAGTCTTATCAAGAGCCTTCCCCAGTTTTGCCATCCCTGCTTTTCTCTCTAGCAAAAACACTAAGTCAGCAACCTTCATCCCATCAATAGTTACTGTTGGAACACTGGTTCTAACAAGCTGTCCTATTTGAATTGTCTTTGCTGATGTTATATCTACTATTACTCTTTTCGACTTTGTTTCTATGATACGCCATGAGCCTTTATGACCTAATTCATACCAACTATATTTTTTTCCAGTTACTTTACTGAGACCTTCTGCAAATTTCTTAGCTACAGTTTTTGTTTGTGAAAGAGAACCATTGTATAAAAAATCCCAATCAGCTGTTTTTCTAAGCGTTCTCGCAAGAGATGACTGTGTCTGTAACTTCATTGCACGAGAACCTGTAAGAATAAGATTGTTTTGTTTAGCAGATGAAACAATACCACGCTCTGTTTTACTAAGTCTATTGTATATTGAGCTAAGAGGTCTTTTTGTTTTCTTAACTAGGATATCTTTGACATCTACCATAATACGCTGTATTTTTGCTATGTTGGACGATGTTGCATGTGTAACAGGAATACCTAAAGATGTTCGTCCTCTTTGAAACTGCTTAACCATTGCTGAAGCGCCACCTGGTTCTAGAACCATAACAGATTCACCCGAAAGGATTTCTGGTGGATGATATTCTTCAGCAGGAACGCGACGACCCCCCGTTACTCTCTCATATCCTCTCTGTGCTAAATACTTAGGTTGATACATCAAAAGACGTTCCTCAAGAGGAATTGCTGGTTCTGTAGTTGCCCACTTGTAAATTCTCCTTGGAATTGGTCGTTGTGCAATCCTTGATAATACTTTTGATTTTAATTCTGCTAGTTCTGCTAATGCTTTAACTTTACTAGCCTTAACTTTTGCTAATTCCCTATTGATTGCCTCTGCACTCTTCTCAAACTGAGCTCTTGTTATTTTCCCTTGATGGAAATTTCGTGTATTAGTTTTATTAGCATCAAGCAACCTATTTAATTTTAATTTTACATTATTCAATTGTTTTAATGTTACAGTTGCCTTTCGAAATAAAACTTTTGGCAACTTAGCTATAGTCGATTTGATGGCATACTTGAATGTTGGTTTAACAATACCTTTTACACCTAGCTGATATGCTCCTGTTTTGATAGCTGAAAGAGCCTTACCTCCCATCCAAAATCCAAAAAGTTCTCCAGCTGTTGCAAATGTTGTTTCTACGGGGAATTGCTCCATTCGCTTCCATGGGTCACCTTTTACTCCCCATTCCATGCTATAATTTAATCGCCCTCCTCCTTTTATTACAGGTTTTGGTCTCATAAATCTTAAACCAGCTGATTCTGCTTCAGATTTGGATTTTTCCCACTCTGCAAGTTCCTTTTGATGCGCTTCTTCATAAGGTCTTCTATATTCTTCATATGTTGGTGCTCCAGGTCTTGTTTGTGTTAAGCCTGTAATTGCCTGACCCATTGCTCCTTCTATTAGTCCAGGAGGAGTGCCTATATCTGTTTTCTCAAAGCTTTCACCTATAGCTTCTCTTGAAATGGGTATTGTCTTCGGAATAACTTGAATTGGTCCTGCACCACCTGTAATTATCCTTCCTCCTACTTCTTCTAAGATAAATTCTGGAAAAGTCAAAACTGCAGTAAATGATTTTAAACCAGCTTTTATAAAAGCCTGTGTAATTTTTAAAACAGGATGCTGTCGCCCCCAGCTTTTAATTGTAATTTCTTTAACTTCCTCAGGTGTATAGAAAAGCTGTTGCGCCGCAGATGAACTGAATAGTTTTTTAACAGAATCGAAAGAAGGTGTTGTTTCACCAAAAAGCATAAAGGTACTAATGTTTTTAAGAATGCCTGTATTTTTATATTTTAGAATATCATTATAACTTATATATGTTCCAGGAGTTGTCCCTGTCCATGTTTCCCACTGAGTTCCTGCAACACCAGGAAGTTTTGTTGGAATAAGAATTTTTTCGTCTGGATGCCCTCTATAATAGTCTAATGCTTTTGATTCTTTTTCAGATTGTGACCATCCATTTCTTATTGCTGAAAATCCAAACTCTCCTTTTCTTTGTTCTAAAGGTATTGAATTCCAATCAGTAAACTTTGCTGCATAATTAACTTGTTTATCGTACGGCATAGATTGAAAGGCATTATCAAAAGCACTAGTAACTGCAGCAGATGGCTCTGTCGACGGATTTCTCAAATCGTTACGTATTGCATTTTCTAGTGCTCTTGCATTTTGTGGTGTTGTATTTTGTAGAACATACAAGACTTCGCTGCCTACACCTAACGTTGATAAGTTACCATTTTGAATGATTTTTTCATTTGTAATAA